>LSQX01390540.1_pt3 | contig 12491 bp, 13 predicted proteins | sample 654561 | NCBI WGS metagenome assembly LSQX01 (sample SAMN04489861, study PRJNA283612) | anaerobic digester metagenome | isolation source: 4 biogas reactors fed with cattle manure at either 37C or 55C with and... | place: Denmark: Kongens Lyngby | collected 2014 | reverse complement strand
ATCCTTGACACCTCCCGCCAACGGGTATATTCTTGCGGAATACTGGCTCACCAGAGCCCTTGACCCGTCCGGCGGCGCACCGTGCAATGAGGCCCGGCCTTGTTGTACGGCGCGCCTTTTTTGCTTTCCGTAGACCGCACAGGGGGAACCATGAAAGCGCTATCCGCAGCAGTGCGCGGGATCGATCGATCGCCCATCCGCCTCATGCTCGATAGCGCTGCCCGCCACTGCTACACCGGCTATACCGCCAACGCCGGCCTGCTGGAACTCCGGGAAGCGATCTGCGCCAAGCTGGCCCGTGAGAACGACCTGGCCGTCACGCCGGATAACGTGATCGTCACCATCGGCGCCATGCAGGCCGTCTACGCCTCCCTCGCCGTGGTGCTGGATCCCGGCGACGAGATGCTGCTGCCCGATCCCGGCTATGGCAATTTCGTCATGGCCTCCCGCCTGCTCCACGCCACGGTCCGCGACTATCCCACCCTCCCGGAAGCGTCGTTCGTGCCCGATTTCGACGCCCTCGAGGGGATGGTCACCCCGCGCACCAAGGCGATGCTGGTGAACAGCCCTTCGAACCCCACCGGCGCCGTCTACAGCGCCGAGGTGCTGCGCCGCTGCCTGGACTTTTGCCGGCGCCACGACCTGTACCTCGTCTCCGACGAGACGTACGACCGCCTGATCTTTGAGGGCGAGCACGTGAGCCCCGCCCGCTGGGACGACGAGGGCCGGGTGCTCAGCGTCTTTACCCTCTCCAAGACCTACTCGATGACCGGCTGGCGTGTGGGCTATGCGGTGGCCAGCCCCGAGATCGTCGCCGCCATGACCAAGATCCAGGAGCCAGTGGTCTCCTGCGTGAACACCGTGGCGCAGCATGCCGCCATCGCCGCTCTGAACGGCCCGCAGGACTGCGTCGGGGAGATGCTGGCGCACTATCGCCGCCGGCGCGACCTGGCCGTGGACCTGGCCGGCACCTTGGGGCTGGAGGTCTCGTACCCCCACGGCGCCTTTTACCTCCTGGTGGACGTTTCCGCGTACCCGGGCGGGTCGCTGGCATTCAGCCAGAGCCTCCTCGACGCGGAGCACGTCGCCGTGGGCCCCGGCTGCGCCTTTGGCCGCCTCTGCGACCGGTATGTGCGCATCTCGCTGTGCGCGGGCGAGGAGGCTCTTGCCGAGGGCCTCACCCGCCTGGCCCGCCACCTGCAGCGTGCCGCTCGCCCGGCGGCGGCCTTGGAGGAGGAGATCCTGGCTCCGGTCACCCCGGGGCAGGCCGCCGAGTAGACGCGACCGCCAGTCGCCGGCTGCGGGATTGCCCGGCTCGGCATCCGACGTTGCGTCCCGCGTCGCAGCCGGGTATAGTATGGTGCAGCACCCATGCGGGTGCTGCGCTTTTTCCCTTCCGGTTGCTCCACGAAGCAAGGACCCGCCATGACCGATGCGATTATCTGTGAGGGACTCACCCGCCGCTATGGCGACCTGGTGGCCGTGAACGGGCTGGACCTCGTCGTCCGCGAGGGGGAGGTGTTCGGCTTCCTGGGCCCTAACGGCGCCGGCAAGACCACCACGGTCCGCCTGCTGAACGGCCTGCTGAACCCCAGCGCCGGCCGCGCCCGGGTGCTGGGGCTGGACGTCGCCCAGGCGCCCCTGGAGGTGCGGCGCAACACCGGCGTGCTGACGGAGACACCCTCCCTGTACGAGACGCTCAGCGCCCGGGACAACCTGCGCTTCTATGGGGAGCTGTTCGACGTGCCCGAGGGGGCACTGCCCCAGCGCGTGGACGACCTCCTCGGGGAGTTTGGCCTCACCGAGCGGGCCGACGATCGGGTGGGCACCTATTCCAAGGGTATGCTCCAGCGACTGGCCCTGGCCCGCACGCTCCTCCACGAGCCGCGGATCCTCTTTCTCGACGAGCCCACTGCGGGGTTGGACCCCTCCGCCTCGCGGATGGTGAACGACCTCATCCAGCGCCTGGCCGCCCAGGGCGGGCACACCATTTTCCTCTGCACCCACAACCTCGCCGAGGCCCAGCGCCTGTGCGACCGTATCGGCGTCATCGATCGCGGGACGCTCCGCGCCGTCGGCAGCCCGCAGGAGCTGGCCCGGCAGATCTGGCAGACGGTGGAGGTCGAGATCGACCTGCGCGGCGAGGCGCCGCCCGCTGTACTCCGGGCCCTCGAGGACCTAGCGGCCGTCCAGCAGCACACCGAGGAGGGCGGCGGGCTGCGGCTGGAGCTGGCCAGCGAGGAGGACCTGCCCGACGTCGTGGCGGCCCTCGTGGCGGCCGGGGCACGCATCTATGGCGTGATTCCCCGGGAGCACTCCCTCGAGGACATCTATTTCGAGATCCAGGAACAGACGGTGCTGGGGGAAGGGGCATGAACCGCAACTGGCGTGCCATACGGGCCATCGTGCGCAAGGATCTACGGCAGGTCCTGCAGAACAAATCGGTCATCCTGCCCATGATCCTCGTGCCGGCCTTGATACTCATCGTGATACCGGTGGCCATGGTGGTTGCCCCGCAGTTCGTCGCCGTCGAGGACCTCGATGTGGACGACCTGCAGTCCCTCTACGAAGCACTGCCCGCTGCCCTACTGGAGGATTTCGAGGGCCTGGACCTCACCCAAACCTGGATCATGCTGAGCGCCAACTATATGTTCGCGCCAATGTTCCTCATCGTGCCGCTGATGGTGGCCATCATCATCGCCTCCGACTCGTTCGTCGGCGAACGCGAACGCAAGACCCTCGAGGCGCTGCTCTACACGCCGGTGAGCGACGCCGACCTGTTCCTGGCCAAGGTGCTCACCGCCCTGCTACCCGCCGTCGTGATCGGGATCGCCTCCTTTGTCCTCATGGCGGTGGCGATCAACATCGCGGGGTATAGCATGATGGGCGGCCTCTTTTTCCCGGCCGCCCCCTGGTGGCCGATGGTCTTTTGGCTGGGGCCGGCGGTATCGCTCATGGGGCTGGGGGCCACCGTGCTGATCTCGGCGCGGGCCCAGACGTTCATGCAGGTACAGCAGATGAGCGGCTTTTTGGTGCTGCCCATCGTGCTCTTGATGTTCAGCCAGATCAGCGGGTTCCTCTTTCTCGGCGTGGGCGTCATGCTCATCCTGGGGCTGGTTACTTTTATCATTGGCGCGGTGCTGGTCGTGATCGGCGCGCGCACCTTTTCCCGGGGCGAACTGATCGCCCGGGTCTAGCGACGGACGATTCGGGAGGAGGGTGGCGGTGCTCGACGAACTACACCTGGCCAAGCGCTTTGAGCGGCGACGCGAGTCGTCCTACAACCGCTCCGGGGCGAACCGCGACCGGGTCGTCGTCCCGCCCGGCGAGGCGCACGCCGTGCCCGTCCTCCGGGGGCCAGGGATCATCCGCCACATCTGGCTCACCGTGCTCCCCGAGACGCCCACCTGCTACCGCGACGTGCGCCTGGTGATCCGCTTTGACGAGGTCGAGGCGCCCCAGGTGGACGTGCCGCTGGCCGACTTTTTTCTCTTTGGCCACGGCCTCCTGGTGGACGTGAACAGCCTGCCCATCCAGGTCTCCCAACAACACCACGACGCCCCGCCCTATCGCGGCGCGCTGAACTGCACGTTCCCGATGCCCTTTTCCCGCACCGCCGAGGTGCGCCTGGTGAACGGCAGCGACCAACCCCACATCGTCTACTATTACGTGGATTGGGAGCAGCACGAGGTCCTCAGCGCGCCCGTGTTGCGCTTTCACGCCACGCTCCACGAGGAAACCACCGAGCCCCCGGCCGGCCGGCCGCCCACGCCCCACGGGCGGACGGACGACGAGCAAATCAACGCCGACTGGGCGGAGAACTATGTCCTCCTGGAGGTCCACGGCTACGAGGGGCACTATGTCGGGACGGGGCTCTCCATCGCCTGCCGCCCGGGCGACCCGGGCAAGTGGTGGGAGGGCGACGACATGTTCATCATCGACGACGAGCCCTGGCCGCCGCGCCTCCACGGCACGGGGATGGAGGACTATTTCAACCTCGCCTGGGGCTTCCGCCGGGTGGATTGCCGCCCCGAGTACGGCGTCACCTACCTGGACAAGGGTGAGGACGACACGAACCAGATCGATGGGCGCTTTTCCATGTACCGGTTGCACCTCAGCGACCCGATCCCCTTTCGCCGGTCGCTGATCGCCACGCTGGAGCACGGCCACGCGAACGACTGCCGGGCGGCGTTCCGGTCGGTGGCCTACTGGTACGGCCGTCCGCTGGGCTGAGCGGCACAGCGAGGCCAACCAGGACTTTCTTCGCCCCCTGGGCGTATTCGACTATACTATCCCGAACACGTCTCAGGAGGACGACCTACCGATGCCAACCGACCATACCCCACTTCTCGACGCACTCTGTCAAGAGTACGAGGAAAAGTTCGTGAACTCGGCCCGGGCGCACGCCCGCGCCCGGGAGGTCCTCGTCGACGGGGTGAGCCACGGGGCGCGCCTGTTCGAGCCCTACCCCTTTCGGGTCCAGAGCGCCGAGGGCGCCTACGTCTCGGACATCGACGGCCACCGGATCATCGACTTTTGGCAGGGCCACTATGCCAACATCCTGGGCCACAACCCGGCGGTGATCCGCCGCACGTTGGTGCAGGAGCTGGAGCATGGCTGGGGCCTGCAGACCGGCCTGCCCGAGGAGCGCCAGACCGAATTCGCCCAGGCCCTGGCCCGCGCCACGGGCAACGAGCGGGTGCGCCTGACCACGGCCGGCACCCTGGCCACCATGTACGCCATCATGCTGAGCCGCGCCTACACCCAGCGGCAGATCGTCGTCAAGGTGGCGGGCGGCTGGCACGGGGCGAACCCCATGGCCCTCAAGGGCGTCGGCCGCACAGCCGCGGGCTTTGACGGGGTGGATTCCGCCGGCGTGCCCACCACCACCCGGGAGGAGATCGTCGTCATCTCCTTCAACGACGTGGACATCCTGCGCAAGGTGTTCCGCTCCCTCGGCGATCAGATCGCCTGCCTCATCTTTGAGCCCTACCTGGGCGGGGGCGGGTTCATCCCCGCCACGCAGGCGTTCATGGACGAGGCCCGGGCGCTCACCACGCGCTATGGCGCCATGCTCATCCTGGACGAGGTGATCACCGGCTTTCGCTTCTGCGCCGGCGGGGTGCAACGGCTGTACGGGGTGCAGGCCGACCTGACCACCTACGGCAAGATCGTCGGCGGCGGGATGCCCCTCTCCGCGGTGGCCGGGCGAGCGGACGTGATGGACCTGTGCGCCGCCAAGGCCTCCCCCCGGGTGTGGTTCAACGGCGGCACCTTTTCCGCCCACCCCCTGGCGCTCCTGGCGGGCACCGCGCTCATCGAGCACCTGGCGGCCCACGAAGAGGAGATCTACCGGGCGCTGGCCGCCCAGGGCGACCGGCTGCGCGAGGGGATCGAGGCCGCCTTCTCCCGGGAGGGAGTCCTGGCCCGCACCACGGGCCATTCCCGAGGCGCCGTGGCCCCCGGATCGCTCCTATCGGTGTATTTCCCACTGCGGGACGACCTGGAGGTCGCCTCGGCCGAGGAGGCGCTGAACCCCGCCCTGTGCGACGTGACCCTCCAGGAAAAGGCGCTCAAACTGGGCCTGCTGCTGGAGAACGTAAACGTCTCCCACGGGCTGGGGGCCATCTCCACCGAACACTCCGAGGCCGACCTGGACGCGGTGGTGGCGGCGTGTGGGGCGTTCGCCCGGCGGTTGGCGGCCAGCCGCTAGGGGCGGATATCCCCAGCGTGCCGAGCTACCGGAAGGATGCATATGGCGACAGAGGAACTCGAGGCCGTCCAGACCGCAGAGACGAGCCCCGCCCCGGGCGGAGCGCGCCGGGACCTCCTGTGGGGCGCGGGCCTTCTGGGTGCGTTCTTGCTGATCTCGGCCGGGTTCATGTTCGGCTACAGCCCGCGCTTTCGGCGCGCCCTGATCGGGTGGGGCGATTTCCGCCTCACCGTAGTGCACTCCAACGACACGATGGGATACCTGGACGTCTGCGGCGGTTGACGCGGCGTCAGCGGCGGTGTGGCCCGGCGGGCCACCCTCATCGAGCAGGAGCGCGCCGAGAGCGAGCGGATCCTGGTGCTGGACGCCGGCAACTCCCTGATCGGCGACCGCGAGCCGGCCGTCTCCAGCCGGGGGCGCACCAGCATCGAGGCGCTGAACGCTCTGGGGTACGACGCGATGACCCTGGGAGCCCTTGACGTCACGATGCTAAGCCTCCCTGACCTGGAAACGGCCCTTGGCGAGGCCGAGTTCCCGGTGGTCTCGGCGAACGCGGTCGTCTCGGCAACCGGCGCACTGCTGACGGAGCCCTATGCCATCCTGGAACGCGGGGGCCAGCGCATCGCCATCCTGGGGCTTACCGATCCGTGGGAGGGACCCGAGGTACGCGTTGAGGACCCGCTGGAGGCAGCGCGCCGCTACCTGCCCGAGTTGGCCGAGCGCGCCGATATCGTGGTGCTCCTCTCCCGGGCCGGCGCCGATGTGGACCGCACGATCGTGGAAGAATTCCCCGCCATCGACATCGTGGTAGGCGGAGGATCCGCGGCGGTCACCACCACCCTGTCCTCCGGCTCTACCGTGTTCCTGGCCCGCGACTATGTGTCGCCGGGCGATGCGGGTACCCGGGTGGGCGTCGCCCACCTGACCTTTAGCCGGCAAGGCACGCTGGCAGACCACACCTGGCTCCAGGTCCTCCTCGATGCCAGCCTGCCGGAGGATGCCGAGATCGCAGCCTGGGTGACCCAGGCGCTGGACGAGTACCGACCCAGAACGCCGTAGCAGCGCACTGGCCCTCTGCGCGTCGCGGGGGCAGTGCGCCGGGAAGCCGCGCCGCGTCGTCACTTGGCGTCCCAGCGCGCTCCTCACCTGCATCGTCGTCTCATCCATCGTTCTCGTGAGGGCCGTGGGCCAGAAGGGCATCCCATGAACACCAAGAGACTGGTCATCCTGCACTCCAACGACATGCACGGCGACTTTTTGGCCGAGATGGCGGAGGGCAAGGAGGAACTCGTTGGCGGGCTGGCGCTCCTCTCCGGGTACATCAACAAGGTCCGCGCCGAGGAGGAGCACGTCCTGTACGTCATCGCGGGAGACATGCTGCAGGGCTCCCTGATCGACAGCGAGTACAAGGGCATCTCGACGATCGAGATCATGAACTACCTCGCCCCGGACGTCGTGGCGATCGGCAACCACGAGCTGGACTATGGCCTGCCGCACCTCCTCTTCCTGGAAAAGATGGCCAACTTTCCCCTCGTGAACGCCAACCTGTACATCACCACGTGCAACAAGCGGCTCCTGAGGCCCCACCTGATCGTCGAGAAGGCCGGGTTCGACATCCTCTTTACCGGCATCATCACCGAAAAGGTGATGGACGCCCTGAACCAGGATACCCTGATCGGGAGTTTCGTCTCGCTGGAGGAGGCCAGTGTGGCGGTGGGCCGCATCGCCAACGCCTACAAGGACGACGACATCGACCTGACGGTCCTCCTGACCCACATCGGCTTCGAGTCGGACCTGGAACTGGCCTCCATGCTCCGGCCAGAGTGGGGCGTGGACATGATCATTGGCGGCCACTCACACACTATCCTTCGGGAGCCAGCCCGGGTGAACGACATCCTCGTCGCCCAAGCCGGGATGGGCTCGGACCAGATCGGGCGCTTTGACATCGTCGTCGACGACGACACGAACTCCATCGTCGACTATACCTGGCGCCTGATCCCCATCAACGACCGGCTGGTGGACCCCGATCCCGAACTGGCCGAGTACATCCACTCGCTGCAGGCACAGGTGGACCACAAGTACGACTCGTTGATCTGCAAGCTATCCACGCCGCTGACCCACCCGGACCGCACGGTGGAGACGGCGCTGGGCAACCTGGTGGCCGACGCCCTGGTGGAGCACTCGGGCTGCGACGTGATGCTGGTGGGCAGCGGCGCCATCCGGGTGCCGTCGCTGGGCCCGCTGGTGCGCCTCCGGGACCTCATGGAGCTATGCCCCTACGACGACGCCGTCAGCCGCCACGAGATCCGCGGCGCCTCGCTGCGCCGGCTGTTCGCCCACGTGATGCGCCCCGAGAACCGAAACGGCGAGGGGGAGTGCTACCAGGTGAACGCCGGGGTGCGGGCCGTCTATGACGAGGTGAGCCGGCAATTGGTCTCGCTGAGCGTCGACGGCCGCCCCGTCGAAGACGATCGCACCTACACGCTGGGCCTGCCCGAGTACCACCTGCGCAACAGCGCCCAGTACCTGAGCGTATCGAACGAGGAACTGCTGGCCGGCGCGCACCGGGTGATCTGCACGTCCAGCCGGCAGGTCATCGAGGAGTACCTACGCGACCACCAGAACGCCAACCGCAAGGTGGAGGGGCGACTGGTCTACGCCGACGGAAGGGCGTGAGCGCCGCGGGCTTGGGCCGGTCGGCGGCTTCTGCTATCATGGCGCCGCTAAAGGGTCGCCCACATCGCGCACCACATCGATGGGTCACATCACACAAGGAGAAACACCATGCGCTACGAGATCCAGGGCGGCATGCTGCCCTCGGTTGACGTGTTCCTGGAGGCCGGCGAGTCCGTCTATACGGAGAGCGGCGGCATGGCCTGGATGAAGGGCGACATCGACATGAGCACCAACACCCGCGGCGGCCTGCTCAAGGGGTTGGGGCGCAAGCTGGCGGGCGAATCGCTGTTCATGACCACCTATGCCTGCCGCCGGGGGGGAGCCCAGATCACCTTTACCCCGGAAGCGCCGGGCTCCATCATCGCCATGGAATTGGACGCCGGCGAGAGCATCATCGCCCAAAAGGACGCCTTTATGGCCGCCCAGGAAAGTGTGGAGATCGAGATGCACTTTCGCAAGCGGCTAGGCTCGGGCCTGTTTGGCGGGGAGGGATTCATCCTACAGCGCATCACGGGTCCCGGTGTGGCCTTCTTTGAGATCGTTGGTGACGTCCGGGAGTACGATCTGGCCCCTGGCGAGGTGCTCAAGGTGGACCCCGGGCACATTGCCCTGTACGAGCCCCAGGTCGATTACGACATCACCACGGTCAAGGGGCTGACGAACGTGCTGTTCTCCGGCGAGGGGCTCTTTTTGGCCACCCTCTCCGGGCCGGGCAAGGTCTGGCTCCAGAGCATGCCGCTGCGCAACCTGGCGGCCAAGCTCGCCCAGTTCATCTCCACGAAGAGCAGCTAGCGGTAGATAGCGAAACCTCCCGCTGACCCAAACATGCTACATGGGTCAGCGGGAGGCTCTGCGAAGCGTTCTAAAAGGCCGCGATCCCCAGCACCTCCAGCCCGGCCACGATCGCCAGCACCACCCCGAGGGAGGGCAGCAGGTTCGCCACGCGGATCTGCTTGACGTTCAGCAGCATGAGCCCGATGGCCAGCACCAGCACCCCGCCGGTGGCCGACATCTCGCGGATCATCGCCTCGCTGAACACCCCCTCGGCCAGCCCCGCCAGGAGGGTCAGCCCTCCCTGGTACACCACCACGGTGACCACGGAAAAGAGCACGCCGATGCCCAGCGAGGAGGCAAAGGCCAGCGCGGCAAAGCCGTCCAGCACCGCCTTGATGGCCAGCAGGGAATAGTCGCCGGTCAGCCCGTCTTCCAGGGAACCCAGGATCGTCATGGGCCCCACGCAGAACACCAGGCTGGCGGTGATGAACCCCTCGTTAAAGTGCGCCAGGCTGGAGGCCGAGGCGCGCCCCGCCAGCCGGCCCTTGAGCCAGTCGCTGAGGCGCTCGAGCCCCACGTCGATCCGCCACCACTCGCCCAGCAGCGCGCCCAGGAGCACGCTTACCAGGACGACGAGGACGTTCTCCGTCTCCAGGGCCAACTGCAGGCCCACGATAAGGGTGACGAGGCCCAGCCCCGCCATCACCGTCTCGCGCACCCGCTCCGGAAGCCGCTGGCCCAGGAGGGCGCCGAGCCCCCCGCCGGCCAGCACGGTCAACGCGTTGATGACTGTCCCGGTTGCTATCAAGGATATCTACCTATCTGCTGGGTGGAAGGGCAAGAGGGTCAGGATCTACCCCTCGAAGATGGGCAACTCACGCTCGTCAAAATACCACACCCCGTTGGATTTGAGAAACTCGAGGGTCTTGTCCAGAAAAGCATAGTGCTGATCCTCGGCCTCGGCCAGGAACGCCCAGACCTTCTGTGCCGGGCCCGTTGCCTCGTCGGCCTCTGCGTGGTACAGGTCATAGCCGCGCCGCTCAAAGTCGAGCGCCAGGCCCAGGCACTGCTCGTCGGTGGCGTCTGCCGGCACGAGGCGCTCGGCGGACTGGGCCTCTGGGAAGATGTCCGCCGGCGCCACCGAGGACGCCATCTTGACCGCCTCGGCTACCGAGACCCACTCCTTCCCCTCGCTCAGGGCGGCGTACTGGCCCCGCAGGATGTCCAGGTGTTTCGACTCCTCATCGACCAGCGAGCGGAACACCCGCTTGCCCGTCTCGTCCTGGACATGCTCGGCGGCCTGCTCGTAGAACCGGAGCCCCCAGAGCTCGGTGGCCATGCCCGTCTTTAGCACTTCCAGCGCGTGATTCATGATCGTGCGTACTCCTATCGTGGTATGTACAGCGATGCCTAGACCCAGCCGCCGGCCTGCGAGATCGACTCGTAGTTGGCCATCAGCAGGTTGAAATGGGTGAGTTCCGCCCCCGCGAGAAACCGGTACATCTCCTGGCCCGCCGCGTCGTCCTCCTCTTGCGCTGCATGGCGGTACAGGTCGTAGGAGCGAACCTCGTTATCCAGCGCGACGTGCAGGATGTCCAGCTCGCCGGGGTCCACCCCCAGCCGGGCGTCGGCGGCCTCCCGCTGGGGCGGGAAGATCTGGCGTTCCAGATCGATCACCGGGGCCGAGGCGTCGGGCAGCAGGACGTAGCTGCCCTCGCCCTCCAGGGCGTGGATCTGCCGCTGGACCATCTCCCGGTGGCGGCGCTCGTCGTCGGCCAGGGAGAGGAGCATCTTTTCGGCGGCCTCGTCGGCGACGCGTTTGGCCGCCTGGGTGTAAAAGGCCAGGCCTTCCTCCTCCAGACGGAGGGCCTGGCTCAGGGCCTGCAGGGCGGCGTTCGTGTCGGTCATCGTGGTGGCTCCTTGTGGCTGCATAGAACTCGCGATTCAGAACCGGATCGTCGTCGTGCGTCGCTCGGTGCCGCGGACGTAGCCGAGCGGGATGTCTCGCCCCGGGGGCACCCGGGGCAGCAGTCGTTCCAGATCATCGGCGGTGTGGATCTCCCGGTTGGCGAGGGAGACGACGACGTCGCCGGCGGCCAGGCCGGCGCGTTCCGCCGCCCCGCCCGGGCGCACGCGCCCGATGTAGGCGCCCTGGGGGGTCGTCGTGCGCCCCTGGGCGGCCATCTCGGCGGCGTCGGCGATGGCGGCGCCCAACCGCGGTCGGCGGGCGCCCGCCAGGAGCGCCTCGATGCGCTGCGGGTCAAAGCCGACGATCGCTTGGCCGTCGATCACCGTGACGGGCACCCCCTGTTGCCCCGAAAGCCGCACCATCTCGGCTGCGGCGGCAGAGTCGCGGGAGACGTCCACCTCGCGGTACTGCACCGATCGTTGGGAAAGAAACTCTTTCACCTGGCGGCAGTAGGGTCAAGTGGGCGTGCTGTACACCGTGACGTCCATGGATCTCCTCGATTAGCTATCGGCCTGGATCGGTGCCCGTCGCGTCGTCGTCCGTTGCTGGGCGAGCGCCAGGAGGTCAAAGTCCTCGTTCAACAGGACATCCTGGTGGGCGCTGACGTCGGTGCCCCGGGACATGAGCAGGTTGACGGCCCGCAGGTGCGCTCGGCTGCCGACCATGACGGCGCCCACCACCCGCCCGTCGCGGAGCACGAGCTTGTCATAGACGCCCTCTTGGGGGTGCACCGCGCGCACCTCCACCGCACCGGGGGTCTCGGGGTTCACCTCGCCGATGGAGGTCACCTCGATGCCGGTGACCTTGAGGGTGGTGGAGGGCACGATGTCGTGGTAGGTGGCGCTCTCGTCGCCCGCCACCTGGGCGGCGGCGAGGCGGGCCTCGGCCAGCGCGGCGGGGATGATGCCCCACACGCGCCCCTCGAACTCGGCCACATCGCCCACGGCGTACACATCCGGAGCACTGGTGCGAAGATGCTCGTCCACCACGACGCCCCGAGCGCAGACGATGGACGCTTCCTGGGCCAGGGTGACGTTGGAGCGGGCGCCCGCCGAGATCACGATGAGATCGGCCTCCAGCACCTCTCCGCTCTTCATTCGGCAGCGCTTGGCGTCCCCGTTGGGCTCGATGACGGTACAGGAATCGCCGGTGAGGATCTCCACGCCGCTGCGCTCGATGCGCTCCTCGAGCACTGCAGCGCCCTCCGCATCGAGCTGCCGGGGGAGCAGGCGGGGGAACACCTCCACCACGGTCACCGACACGCCCCGCGCGTTCAGGGCGGCGGCCACCTCGAGGCCCAGCAGCCCGCCGCCCAGCACCAGGACGCGGCGTCCCTCCACCGCGGTATCGCGCAGCGCC
>LSQX01231172.1_pt1 | contig 12493 bp, 16 predicted proteins | sample 654561 | NCBI WGS metagenome assembly LSQX01 (sample SAMN04489861, study PRJNA283612) | anaerobic digester metagenome | isolation source: 4 biogas reactors fed with cattle manure at either 37C or 55C with and... | place: Denmark: Kongens Lyngby | collected 2014 | reverse complement strand
TAGCGCTGGAATATGCACATATTAAATGTATCCGCGAGGAACGAATGGAAGTTCAATCTTTCTGTTTCACTACTCATTTTCGGAACCCCATCGTTTACTTCTTAAACCTGCTATTTGCTTTTCAGCCATGGCAGGCATTATTTCATCTGCTTCTCAAACCTGAACATTCCGTCGAAACCATCCTGATCCTCCTCTTCCTCCGTGAAGTGAGGATCAGGATGGTATTTGCTGTAGAATTCTACTGCGTGGAAGCCGCAGCGATTAATATAGAAATGGATGTTGCGCTTGTCAAAATATGGTGTGCTGGTCTCCCACACGCAGACCTCCGGATGGCGCTTTTCAATCTCCGACCAGATGAACTGCCCGACGCGCTTCCCCTGACACCCGACCTTCACGTACAGGAAATCAAGCCTGCCGCGGGCTGTCTCCAAATCAATCACAATGATTGCGCCGCCAATCATTGCGCCATCCAGCAAGACCATATAGGGGGCAGCTCCGTCGGTGCACAGACTTTCGTCGATGTTCGTCTCCGGCAGAACATCCGCGTCGATGCCCATTCCGGCCAGCGCACCAAAGCGGAATGCTGCCCGCATATCCGCTTTGAAGGTTGCGGTGTTCTCTGCTGTCAGTTTTGTCAGCCGCATATCCATGGTTCATACCTCTTTTCGTTTCTCTTTGTGGTATCCCTGAAAAACAAAGGAGCCCGGTCGTGACATGCAAAGTAAAGCATATCATAACCGGGCTCACCCGACATCTTATCCGACAGGCGGCCTGCAAGCATTACTGCTTACGATCCCCTACGCTACGGCGTACTGTCCTCCGATGAATGATTCAGTTCTTCATCAGTATAAACCATTGCAAAAAAAACGTCAATGTCCTGCAGTGTATGATTTGAGGGCGCTCTTCGCTGTGGGATGCTGGACATGTCGTCCGACGGCTGAAATACCCGCTAAAAATGTCCATATTTTGTCCATAGATGGCACTTGATATTCACAAGACAGGTATGTTATAATTTTGACAATGGCATAATATGCCATAAATACCAGAAAGGGGAGTTTGTCCGAATGAAGACTTTCTCCAAGATCATTGCCCTGCTACTTTGCGTGACCATGGCGCTGTGTTGCACCACTGCCATGGCAGCAACCTACACAGCCGGTACCTATGAGGCTGAGGCCCAGGGTAACAATGGCGCAGTGAAGGTAGCCGTAACCTTCTCCGATGACGCCATTGTGGATGTGCAGGTGGTGGCTCATGGCGAAACCGCCGGTCTGTCCGATGCACCCATCGCCAATATCCCTGCCGCCATCGTGGCCAATCAGTCCCTGGCTGTGGACACCGTGTCTGGCGCTACCAATACCTCCAACGCTATCCTGAATGCCGTGGCTGCCTGCGTTGAACTGGCCGGCGGCGATGTAGAAGCGCTGAAGAACGTTGAGATCGCCAAGGCTGAAGTTGAAGATATCGAAGCCACCTATGATGTGGTGGTGATCGGCGGCGGTGGCGCTGGCCTGACGGCTGCCATCACTGCTGCCCAGAACGGCAGCACCGTGGTGCTGATCGAAAAGGGCGGTGCTCTGGGCGGCAACACCCTGATCGCCGGTCAGGGTTTCAATGCTGCTGACCCTGCCCGTCAGTCTCAGATGACCATGGACAGCGCCCTGGTCGAGACCCTGAAGAGCTACCTGGAGCTGGATCCCGCTGACTTCGGTGATTTCGGCGATGTCCTGGTAACTGTGCAGGGCCAGATCAAAGACTACCTGGCCAGCGGCGAGACCTACCTGTTCGATACCCCCGAGCTGCACATGCTGCACTGCTACATGGGCGGCACCCGTACTGGCATGGACGGTACCGTAATCTCTCCCAACCTGGAGCTGATCGATGTGTTCTGCCACAGCGCCAATGACGCGCTGAGCTGGCTGGAGTCCATCGGCGGCGGCTGGAACGATACCACATCTACCATTTTGGGCGCCATGTGGCCCCGTTCTCACGGCCTGTCCACCGGCAATGTGATTCCCACCCTGCAGGCTTCTGCCGAGGCCAATGGTGTGGTGATCATGCTGAACACTGCCGGTAAGGAGCTGCTGACTGCCGACGGTGTGGTCAACGGTGTGTATGCCGAGACCAGCGACGGCGCGAAGGTGACCCTGCATGCCAACAAGGGCGTTGTGATGGCCACCGGCGGCTTTGCTGCCAACGCTCCCATGGTTGTGAAGTACAACAACTATTGGCCCGGCCTGGCTGATACCATGCCTTCTACCAACTCTGCCAACATCACTGGCGACGGCATCGTGATGGCACAGGCTATCGGCGCTGACGTGACCGGTATGGGCTTTGCTCAGCTGATGCCCTCTTCTCATCCCGTGGACGGCTCCCTGTTCACCGGTATCTGGGGCTCTGCCGAAACCCAGCTGTTTGTCAATAAGCAGGGCGTTCGCTATGTAAACGAGTATGCTGAACGCGACGTGCTGTCCAGGGCTGCCCTGGAGCAGGAAGATGGCCTGTTCTTCATCATTGCCGACAAGGACATCGTGGGTGATCCCACCTCTCCCCGTGTGCAGAACCTGGAAGCCACTGGCTGCGTCTTCCTGGCCGACACCCTGGAGGAGCTGGCCGAGAAGATCGGCGTGCCTGCTGACGCTCTGGTGGAGACCGTGAAGAAGTACAACGAGTACACCCTGGCCAAGCATGACCCCGACTTCGGCAAGGAGCTGTTCGGTCAGCCCATCGACGAGGCCCCCTTCTGCGCTACTCCCCGTTCTCCCTCTCTGCATCACACCATGGGCGGCCTGAAGATCGATACCGACACCCATGTGCTGAATGTGAACGGCGAGATCATCCCCGGCCTGTATGCTGCCGGTGAGGTTTGCGGCGGCATCCATGCCGGCAATCGTCTTGGCGGCAACGCTATGACCGACTTCCTGGTGTTCGGTCGTATCGCCGGTGAGAACTGCGCTCTGCAGAAGTAATCCAGATTAGTCAAGGTAAATTAGGCAGCCATGGATCACAAAGGAGCAATCCTTTGCCGGCCCATGGCTGCTTTTTTCGTGATGACCGCGCTGATACTTTTCTCAAAAAAAGATCACAAACGAGGCGGTCCCAAGGTTTCCAAAGGTCGAACGGAAAACCTGCCAGCCGGGCTCCGGCCTATGTCCGCGCCGCTTTGCGGAGTCCCTCGATGCGCATCGCAGCCGCTGCATCACGTCAGGGTTCATTATGCAAAAACTGTCCTTTTCTTTGTGTACAATTGCATTGACTTCCATTATGTGTACCTTTATAATTTGCATGGCAAAGAACAGGGCGTTTGTTATGCTCATGATTGGGCTGTTTGACCGGTCCGCCTTCATCTGGGAGGAATGGAGGCCGATCCGATCTGACAATAAATCACCTTCGAATTGCGCTAAGGAAGAAACCACTATGAAGAAGATCCTGTGCCTGGTGCTGGTTCTGTGCCTGGCGATCAGCATGACCAGCGTGCTGGCTGATGCTGTGAGCGGTACCTACACCTATCACATCCAGGGCGACGACTGGGGCTGCGGCGTGGACAAGGCCATTCTGACCCTGAGCGAAGCCGTGGAGGGCCTGACCGCTGAAAACCTGACCGTGACCGAAAACAAGACCACCCTGGATTGGGGCACTTTCTCCATCGTGCCAGCTGCCGGCCCCCGCAATGTGGTGGCTGTGTATGCCTGCGATGCTGAGGGCAACGCTGTGGAGGGCGCCTCTCAGTATTGGACCGTGGAGTTGAACATCGACCCTAACGAGGGCAGCCCCCTCCTGTACAAATTCCCCTATAACGTGTGGTGCGATCCCTACACCCTGACCTTCGAGACCGCTGAAGACGCTCCTGAGCTGGCGATCGCCGCCGAGCCCACCGCCGTCACCTCTTCCACCGATCCCTTCGAATTTGCCACCTATGACGCTGCCGACATGAACGGCAATGCCATCACGTACAACTACGCCCTGTACACTCCCGCCGCCGAGACCAAGACGATGGTCGTTTGGCTGCACGGCCAGGGCGAAGGCGCTTCCGGCCTGGAAGGCTATACTGACGGCACCGACGCCCGCATCCCGATCCTGGGTGCTGAGGTGACCGCGCTGGCCGGCGACGATTTCCAGAGCATGATGGGCGGCGCTTATGTGCTGGCTCCTCAGTCTCCCTCCGTGTGGATGGACGGCGGCTCCGGCGATATCGAGGGCCTGGCCTATTCCATCTATACCGAGTCCCTGCATGACCTGATCACCATGGTGAAGGAACAGACCGGCGTGGAGATGATCATCATTGCCGGCTGCTCCAACGGCGGCTATATGACCATGATCATGGCCATCAACTACGGCGCTGAGTACACCGCTTATGTGCCCGTGTGCGAAGCCCTGAAGGACGAGTTCATCACCGACGAGAAGATCGAAGCCCTGGCCAAGCTGCCCATGTTCTTCATCTACTCCCAGGATGACGGCACCGTGGATCCCACCCTGTATGAGATTCCCACGCTGGCCCGTCTGCAGGCTGCCAATGCCGAGAACCTGCACGTTTTCGCGCCGGAGCATGTGTTTGACACCACCGGCCGCTTCACCAATGTGAAGATCTGGTTCCAGAACGAGCTGGATGGCACCTATATGGGCCACTGGTCCTGGATCTACTTCTTCAACAACACTGCTGTGTGTGAAACCAGTGGCGAAACCGTTTGGTCCTGGATGGCTGAACAGTAATCACAATACAGCCTGCACTCCTCTCGTGCAGGCTGAGTATGCTTGGAAAATATAGGAGCTGTCTCAAAACTCATTTTTCCTAATGATAATGGCACAAGATTCTACCAATCTGGTTGGAATCTTGTGCCACATTTTATAGGTTTTCGTGGGCAATTGGTAAATACTACCTGTTTTGAGACAACTCCTTTTGAAACAATCCATTTACAAGATGCTGGCAAATCAAACCTTAAATGTTGACAATCATCATCTTTTCTTGGTCGTCATCTACGAGTGCGTCTGCATAACCAACAATGCAGGAGGCAGACTTTTCGTGAAGCTCATCCAGAACAGGGCACCACTTCTACAGTTCATACTTTGTAGCATTCAGGATCTGCTTGCGTTCTGTAACAGCATCGTCGTACCCATATCCGGAAAACCAGTTGGCATCTGCGATCATACCCTGCTGTGCAGGGCTGACCAATGGCTCTGTCTCAGAAATTGTGCTGATAATAAAACCGGTAAGTTCTGCGTCACTGGCAGCAAATCCACGGACAAATTCACTCATGTTCCGATAGATATTCAATGAATGTACCGGATTGGGATCACGATAGGAATAAGTGACAAGGCTGCCGGATTGACCGATACGTATACCAGCTCCATACGCACCGTCCTGCACGTGTACCTCATTTCACAGGTGCGACAATGATAGGATCTGACTCAACAAGCGTGCAGTACCATCATACTCCTGATCTGCGTTGCTCAGATGATACCCAGGTCAATGATACTATCCACCGAGGACATAGCGCCTTTCATTTCATTGAAAACAACGCCGTTGTAGCTGAATCTTTCACCATCTGTCTCATAGTGCCAGCCTTCCTGGCGGAAGATGTTCGGTTCATGCAGAATGGCAGGGGGTAAACACCGCATCCAGATACACGCTGGTCAGGTTAAGAAAATCCTGCTCATTGCGACTGGATACAGGGTAGAGCGTTTTGTCAGCAAAGGTCATAGCGTTCAGGAAGGTGTTCATCGAGCTCTTGAGCAGCTCGGCAAATGGTTCCTTGACCGGGTATTGATCCAAGCCACATAGCACACTGTGCTCTAAAATGTGGAATACACCGGTGTCATCCTCCGGGATCGTCTTGAAACCGATGCAGAACAGCTTATTGGGCTCCTGACTCCTGATCTAAACGAGCTGTGTCCCCGTCTTTTCATAGATCATCTCGATCAATTCGGCATCCTTGCCGGGAATCGGGCGGATATGCAATCTCAAACACGCGGGCAAGCTGGGCGTTGCGGTCTCGTTCCATTCGACACTGTTCCAGAGCGTGGCCCTGTCCATGTACTGCGGTGATGCGTTGGCAGGCAGCATGATCTCTGAGTGGATGATGTGCTGCTTGCGGGTGTAATCGTGTGTAGTTCCGTCCCAAGTGTTTTCAAGGCGTGTGCCACTGATATAGACCGAGGATGCTATGGCGCTGCGGCCCTTGTTGCGTGACACGATCTTGATGGGACAATGAAAGAAATTCATTGGTCCTCCTATCTATGGCTCCCGCAGGAGCATCGTTACCTGGGGTATGGGGCTTGCCCCATCGCGGACGAAGTCCGCAACAGGCCCCGCAGGGCGCACGACATACGTTGCCGCTGGCAATGTATGTATAAGTGCGCATTTCTCCCCGAAATGAAGCCAGGACGCCCCAGGTTGCCCCGGAACATCCCCGGCATAGTCACCGGCCAGCAGCCAGGTCCTGCATGAATGCAGAGAACTGCGTGCTGTCCATCTCAATGGTCTGCGGAAAGTATGCCTCCATGATGGCTCCGTGTTCGCAGAGCCGGTGGTTGCGTGCCTTCCGCTTCTTCTCGTTCTCACGGTTCTCCTGAAGGATCTGCCGGTGCTTGGCCTGCACTTCCTTCAGGGTTTCTTCGTCCTTCGGCATGTTTGCCAGCAGGGTGTCAAGATCAAGTTTCATAAAGTCTCCTGTTACTGCACCAAAATGATGAGAAAAGACTTGTTTTCGCACCATTTTGGTGTAATATGTTCTTGGTGTTGTAAATGAAAATCATCACTTTGGTGCGCAAATGGGGTATTCCGCACCAAAGTGGTGATAGTTGTTAGCTGCCCATGAAGTCAAAATCTATGACGCTGCTGCTGAAATCGGGCATGTCGTCATCGGAGGGAGCTGCCGCCTTCAGGGGTGGATCAATTGGGACAGGCCTGGCAATGGATGCGGTAGAAGGAAGAGTAGATCCGGCGGCATATCCTGCGAGATAGGCAGGCAGCATCTGCTGGAACTTGTCAGCTACTGCGTCAGCGGTGTGGGCTGCCAATCGTTCCTCATTCTGGGCAGACGGGTGCAGCTGATCACGTTCATAAGCGTTGATTCATTGCAGCGCCTTATGGGCGCATTCCAAAGCCTGCATCCACCCCAATAATCTTGTAATCCAGATAGTTTCACATAGGTAGTCTCCTTCAAATATGTATTTGCCTTCGTGACCTCCGGGGCGGGATGATTATTTCATGGTAGGGTCAATTGTCCCTGCCATGAAATTGTGATAGGTTTGTTGTCGTCGTCCATCTCAGGACAATTGTCCTGAAATGAAGGTTACGTTTATGCTGCACCTGAATCATCAGATGCGGCATTGCGATCAGCCATGTCAGCACTTGCATTGCTAGCATGGTTCATATCATTTCGGATCAACTCCAGCAGCTTGTCTTCAAAGGTACAGACGCTGCTCTCACTGCAAAACGCATTGACAATGTATGTCGTTTTGCCATATCGCTTGGTCATACGCATGACCGGGGTAGTGTTAGCCATCCTATCTCCTTTCCGGCGCTTGCCCGATTTGGGTCACAAAAAGGCAATACAGTGATCATCACTCATGCATTGCCTTGTAGGGGAATGTCTTATGCAGTTTCATGTTCATCAGCAGCCGATGCACCGCCTTGCAGATCAAGCTGCCCGATGAAGCTGAAATGAATATCGATCTGTCTGGTGCGGTGGCCGCGTTCATCCTTCGTAGCGGTATGCACCACGATCTTATCGATGAACGCGCGGATCATTTCATCCGTCACTTCGGTACAGTCGCGGTACCGGTGCGCAAGTGCAATGAAGTGATCTGCCGACACCGTATCAGTACGCAACTGCTCCATGCAAATCCGATCAGCGGCCAATGCTTCCTTCAATGCAGCCTGCTCCGTCTCATATACGGCGGACAGCTTATCGAAGCGTTCTTCACCGATACGGCCCAACGCATAATCCTCATAAAGCTTCTTGACCAGATGGTCAATCTCGGCAATCCGCTTCTGCGTTTTGCCGACTTTACGTTTCAGTTCCTTTTCAGCGTCAGGCTGAATCGCTTTCGTCTGTTTCCGGATGAGTGCAGCAAGTGCATCCTCATTCACAGCGGCGGCATGACAAATGCCTTGGATCATATCAGCTACCATCACACGGAGGCGGTGCTCAGGGATCTGGTTGGACACGCATTCATGAACAGTGCGATACCGCGAGCTTCTGTATCTGCTGCAAATGTACTCGACAGCATATCCCTGTTCATTTTTCCGGTGTACACGCTTGGCACCCATTACGCAGCCGCAGTCACTGCAAACGAGTAGCCCTTTGAAAACACGATCCTGCTTCGGTTCATCTGGCAGAGGCAGACGTGGATGTACAATAAGCACAGCGCGGGACGCATCCCACAACGCCTGATCGACGATCGGCGCATGGGTGTTTTCAAAGATCATCCACTCATCACGCGGACGGTCACGATAGGTTTTGCCGTTGGGGCCTTTCTGTGTCTTGAAGTTCACAGTATGACCCAGGTACTCCTCGTGACGCAGAATCCGGCGCACCGCTTCTGACATCCAGTCAAAGCGATGCTCATATGTAATCGGATTGCCATGACCATTTCGGCAATGCTGGTAGAAATAGTAGCCGGGTGTGATGATACGTTCATCGGTCAACACACGCGCAATCCTTCCGACTGAAATGCCTGCGGCAGCCATTTCAAAGATGCGGCGGACGATCTTTGCCGGAGCATCGTCAATGATCCAATGCTCTTTATCCCCTGGATCTTTGGTATACCCATAGATCGGGCAGGAATAGGTATGCTTGCCGCTGAGCCCTTTGGTGCGATACGCGGCGGCGACCTTCTTTGCCTGATCCCGCAGATACCATTCGTTGATGATATTCAGCATGCCCGTGTACTCCATGGAGCTGGGATCATCGCTGTCCACATTGTTGCTTACTGCAATAAAGCGCACATTCATCCGCGGAAACCATATTTCCGTATAGAAGCCGGTCTCGATATGATTACGACCGATGCGGCTCATATCCTTTGCAATGACCGTTGACACGATGCCAGCCTCAATGTCTGCCACCAGTTGCTCCCAGCCGGGACGATTGAAGTCGCCGCCGGAGTAACCATCGTCGGTATAGTGGCGGATGTTGGTGAAGCCATTGTCGCGGGCGTAATCCTCCAGCATCGTTTTCTGATTGGTGATGGAGTTGGATTCGCCCTCCTGTTCATCGTCACGGGAGAGGCGTTCATACAATGCGGTCACATCGGCCAACACATTTGCTGTGCCTCTGCCAGCAGCATTCTGCCTGCCGCGTTTTCCGTTCATCATATCCAGTATATCCATAATCATTACTCCTTTCATGCAGTCTGGCGCAGGGCCAGCTGTTTTTCCTTTCGACGAATGTAATTCGCATGGTTCCGTTCACGCTCTTTCGTCTTGCGTTCCTCCTCGCGCAGTTGCTCTGCTGTGGGCAGCGCTTCGATCTGCGGAACAGTAAAGCTGCCGATGAAGCGAAACTGAATGTCGATCTGTACCGTTCGCTGGCTGTTGATCTTCTCTGGTTTATGCACGATGATCTTTTCCACAAATGCGTTTATCATCTGTGGAGTAAGCTCGTCAGGCACCTGGTACCTATGCGCCAACGCAATAAAGCGTTCAGCCTGATCAGTGGCGGTATGGTACGCTGTCAGTTGACGTTCATGCTCATCCACCGAAGCGTGCAGTTCTTTCTGCTCCTGCTCATAGCTGGCTGACAGGGCATGAAACCGTTCTTCCGGCAGCTTGCCCAGGGCATAGCTCTCAAACAGCTTTTTCAGAATGGTGTCCAGATCAGCAATACGTTTCTTCGCCTGCTCGGTCTCACGCTGTATCTGCTTTGCCTGCTGGTGCTGCTGGATCGTAGTCGCCTCATGCACCTTTTCAGCAAAAACAGCCTCATTGTCAATCGCATACCGACTGACATCACGGATCGCTTGCAGCAGCATTTCGCGGATTGCTTCATTAGAAACAGCATGGCAGCAGCATCCGTTACCATGACTGTAGGTCGGACACTCAAAGTAGTCACCGGATGCACGACCGGTCTTCTTTGCTTTCCAACGATGATTATTCAGCAGAGCGCCACACTCAGCACAGTACAGCTTGCCGGTCAGCGGATTGGATATGCCGGTGCTGTCCGTCCTGCGTCGGACTGTCAAGGCATATTGAGCCATGGCCCATTGTTCCGGCGAGATGATGGCATCATGTGTACCGGGGATGATCTGCCAATCTTCCTCTGGCGTTTTCATACGCTTTGCTTTCAGGTCGCGCTTCTTGGAACGGAAATTGACCGTGCAGCCGGTGTACTCCGGTCGCCGCAGAATGTTGGTTACGGTAACGTAGTTCCAGGCATACGGCTTCGTCATGTCCGAGCTGGATCGAGCAAGGCAATTTTCATGAACGGCATTGTAGTACGCAGGGCACTGCACCTGTTCGGCTTGCAAGATATGGGCAATCTCGACCGGGCCGTGGCAGGCAATTGCCAGTTGGAAGATATGACGTACCACATCGGCAGCCTCATCGTCGATCAGCCAATGGTTCTTATCTTCCGGGTCTTTGCGGTAGCCGTATACGCAAAGATTGTTGGTCGGCAGTCCGTTCTTGCCCTTCAGCTGGTAGGTCGCCTTCATTTTGCGTGACTGATCACGCAGGTACATTTCATTCAGCACGTTCATGAATGGCGCAAACTCGCTGCTGACAGGGTTGATCGTGTCTACGCCGCTGCCTACTGCAATGAAACGGACGCTCCGATTGCGGAAATAGATTTGCGTGTAGTAGCCGGTCTCTACATAACCACGGCCTACACGGCTCAGGTCTTTTGCAATAACGGTGCCGACCTTGCCAGCCTCAATGTCTGCAATGAGCTGCTGCCATCCAGGACGGTTGAAGTCCTTGCCGGAATAGCCGTCATCCGTGTAGTGCTGGCAGTTGATGAAGCCATGCTCGGCGGCATAGCCTTCCAGATAGGATTTCTGGTTGGTGATGGAATTGGATTCGCCTTCCAATTCGTCATCACGGGATAGTCGCTCATATAGGGCTGTAATGAGCTGACCAGTGTTCAGATTCATGATTCTTCCTCGCTTTCTGAGGGAACGAAAAATATCCCTCTACATATTGGACAAAAACAGGTCAATTTCGGAACTGTTTTTGAAAAAGATTTGAAAACCGCAAATTTTCTTTCGGCCTTTCACCATTAGGAGAAAAACGGACCCTTTAATCAACATTTTTGCCAAGCAAATTTTGAAATAGAGCAAGTTTTTTGCAGCCTTCATAGAATAGGGCATGAGATGGGCCAAATGTTTCCATCAGCCGATAATTTTTTCATCTTTTTTGTCCATGCGAGCATGACAGAATATACGCCCTCACTCTTTATCTATTCTTAAAACCGGTTTGGCAGGGTATAAAAATATCCTTTTGATTTATGAGCAGATGAAGCCCAGCAGAACAATCGTGAGATCGGTCAGCTTGCCCAACAACCACTCAGCTATGTGTGGAGCCAGGGCAAAAAAGATACCGATGCCAACGGTCTGCATCAGCATGATCGGCGGTTGATTCATAATCCATCCTGCCACAGAGCCAAACAGAAATACGCTCGCCAGCAGATTGGTCACAATAGCCGAGAGTCCCAGGGCAATAGCACCGACAAAGTGCAATGCCATCAAGGCAACAGCGAGTACGGCAGCAACAGCTTTGAAAGGCAGTTTGATTATCTTCACGATCATTGTATCCTCCAGATAACGCTTTAGGACCTCATTTTTGAGGTGGACGATGTATCTATCATCCAATGCAAAAGGGATGTCGTGGAAGCCTTGATTTTTCTGGGGTTCTAAGGGCCTAAAGCGTTATATTTCACAGTATTTTCATGTATGTTTTCTGTTTCCCGGTAGCAGTTAAACGACAAGGTTGGGCTGCTGCCGGGTTGGCTTTTACGAATAGATCAGCTCGTCGAGCAGCGTTTCCTCGATCCGATGGTGAATGCTATTCATGCGGCGCACCCATTCCAACTGGTTTCTCATTTTCAAGGTCTCGGTCACACCTTCGGTTGCTTTCATCTGCGGGATCAGCAGATCCAGTCGTGCATGACAGGTGGCGTCGATCTCGTGCAGGTGGTCCATGAGCTTGCCGGATAGCAGCAGGCGGTTGAACAGCCCAGGGCGATGCTCCTTGAGGAAATTCAACCTCATCATTCCGTATTTACCAGCAGGTTTCTGTTCTTCCTCGGTTAGGCCGAGATCTCGCAGTAGGTAGTCTCCGCAACGAATGTACTTGAGTTCCATAGGGCAATCCTCCGTTTTCTGCTGCAATGAAAAAAGCAGCTATGATCTTGAAGGTTTCCCTTCAAGCCATAACTGCTTGAAATTCAACGGTTTGAGCCGTTTTGTGGCGGGAAGGTGAAACCTTCCCTTATATAATAGCTTCTGTTGCCCTGGGTTTCAGGCAGCCGGCCTCCTCCTGTTTTCCCAGCCACAAAAA
>LSQX01164942.1_pt1 | contig 12493 bp, 14 predicted proteins | sample 654561 | NCBI WGS metagenome assembly LSQX01 (sample SAMN04489861, study PRJNA283612) | anaerobic digester metagenome | isolation source: 4 biogas reactors fed with cattle manure at either 37C or 55C with and... | place: Denmark: Kongens Lyngby | collected 2014 | reverse complement strand
ACACCCCAGATAACTGTCGCGATCGAGAACTGTCGGACTATCTTATAATTAAAGGTTTCCGACCCAATCACATTTTGAGTACTCATAGTACCTTCCTCTTTTAAAAACAAAAACTGATTACTGTCATCCAGACTTTATTACGAACAAACCTCTCGCAATAAGCGTTCATAAGACAAAAACTAAATAATATGTAACAAAAACTTAGTTTCAATTACCTGCTATCTTACTACAAAAGCTCCTTAATTTGTGTTCGTACTTAATCGCATACTGACTAAGACCCATCATAGGCATCAGATATTACCTTAAAACCAAGAAGCTTTTACTGCTTTTTTTACTTTAATTTGATCTATTGCAAACTAAATTCATTGCAAATACTCAACAATTAAATACTTAATCATTAGATTGTTTATCTTTTTCTACAGTCACTAAATGACTGGTGCTATCGTCATCTAAAAGTATAGAATCACCTTTTTCATCAATATCATCAAACTGCCCTTTAAAAACAGCCCAATACAAGATATAACTAATAAAAGCAATAATTATTACCGTTAGGATGCCGAGAATCATATAGACTTTCATTGGCGCCTTACTTTTAATTAAAATCGTGTGATACTCAGACGGTGGTTAATCCATCATTATTTGAGATTTTTAATGAGACTACATTTAACTCCTTACGAAAACGCTTATACAAACGTAGTCCCATGAAACCTACCCAGATCGAAGAAACAAACATAATGATAGCAGCGAGCCAAGGCGAAACTAGACCGAACATTGCTAAGGGAGACATCAACAAATGAAAAACAATAGAAACATTTAAACAGAATCGTGCTGTTTTTCTAGTCCTCTCTAATACTGATTGAGTAAACTGCTGCCCTACTTCCGAGTCTTGATTATGATTTAGAAGAATAGTTCGCGCGGCAGCATAAGCCGTAGGGACAGACATAGCCATAGCACAGGGACAACTCATGACAAACAATGACACTGTAACAGCTAACGCATGTGACTTATCAATAAAGAAAAACCAAACAAGCCCACTAATTACCGCTAGAGCGATTTGTACGATAACAAAATAAAAAGCGTACTTATCAGCATGAAGCATATCGACATTACGGTAGTCAGTAACCTTTTCCAAAATTTCATTATCGCTAGAAATATAGGATGATTGAACTGCAACGTATTCTAAGTACCTAGCTGTGAGTAAAAAAGCAATAAACATGACGATCGAGTCATAGTAAACCTCACCATGGTGATATATCGTCGTATGGACGCTAGGAATGAAGGCCACCAGAATACCTAATGCCACAGGTAAATTCATGTTTATCATGCTATGTCGATGAGTAAAGTCGCGATCGACGGCAAATAAGCCCTTCCAGATAGGCATCGCACAATAAAGCAGTACCGGAATTGTTAGCAATAAACCAATCCAATTCAATAGCACCAAAGCAACATCGAGGGACTCCTGGACATCTGTTCCCACATATCGGTGTTTAAAATATCCGGGAGCTGCAAACATCATGACCTGCATCATGATCAACCACGCCAAGCCCAAACGCACCACCATGTGACGACGCTCTAATCGGTCCTCTTCTGGTAAGTCCTTGGGTATGGCAAAAATTGAAACTGGTTTCATTACTACTTACTTAAAAAATCACTGGTTAAGGCTTAATTAAAAACACCATCTGAAAGATAACGATCACCTCTATCACAAATAATAAATACGACTGTACCTTTCTCTAAGCGTTGGGCCGTGCGAATCGCGGCAACTAATGCACCTGCAGAAGAAATCCCCCCAAAGATACCTTCTTGAGAAGCTAAGTCTCGTGCCATTTGCTCAGCCTCTTCTTGCCCAATGGCTTCAAAGCTATCAATCAATTCTGGTTGATAGATGGCTGGTTGATATTCTGTTGCCCACTTGCGAATACCTGGAATAGATGCGCCAGGCGCAGGTTGTGCACCAACTAGTTGAATTGTGGAGTTTTGTTCCTTGAGAAACTTACCTGTACCCATCATCGTACCTGTCGTCCCCATCGCACTGACAAAATGCGTGATCTGCCCATGAGTTTGAGCCCAAATTTCAGGGCCTGTCGAGGTGTAATGAGCCGATGGATTATCAGGGTTAGCAAACTGATTAAGTATCAAGCCTTTACCCTCTTTTTCCATTTGCTCCGCTAAGTCACGGGCATACTCCATACCACCTTTAGATGCCTCTGTTAGGATTAACTCCGCACCATAGGCCTTCATTGAGGCTCTACGCTCTAAAGATAAATTATCAGGCATGATGAGAATCATTTTGTAGCCACGTATAGCTGCTGCCATAGCTAGGGCAATACCTGTATTACCACTAGTTGCTTCAATCAGCGTATCACCTGGTTTAATTTGCCCACGCTCTTCTGCCTCTGCAATCATCTTGATAGCAGGACGATCTTTGACCGAACCAGCTGGGTTATTACCCTCTAGCTTAGCTAAAATAACGACCTCATCCGAAACCCCAAAACGTTGAGGGAGACGCTGCAAACGAACTAAAGGTGTATTACCAACCGTTTGCTCAATAGTAGGATAATTAACAGATTGCTCAGACATAGACACTTCAAATACAAAATGGAAAAATAGAAAAATGTAGCGATATATAACGTTTCAAAAAACATTTTACCACTTTCCACCCATCATGCTGATTAAGTTTTTTTAAAAACAAAGTACGAATTCATTTAATACATCACTGGATAGAGTTATTTTGGCTTAATCAAGTAGGCCTCTGAAGTAGAAGCCGATGGCACGTATTTAAACCTTTTTTTTATCTCGGAGATCTCTTTAGCGACCACCGATTGTTCTATCTGGCTTTGCTGAGATGCTACTGCATGACTAAATACGAGCCCTGACTCTACCATCTTAGCAGCCCTCTTGCTACCTAGACCCTTGACTCTCAGCGCAAAATCATCAACCGACTCAAAATAACCACCTCGCTCTCTTTCCTCGAGAATACGTTCGGCAGTTTTTTCACCGATACCTTTAATACGTTGAAGCTCAGCAGCAGTTGCTGTATTTGCGTCAATACTTTGTGCCGCACTAAGCGGCACCCACAACAAGGCGACACTCAAGGAAACAACAAAGACAAAACGATTTAATATAAACATAAAATTCCCCATAACAAACACTAAACATCTAGATTTATTATGGGGAATTCTTATAAAAAAAACGCTAAGAGGATTTTTTTGTCCTCCTAATGTCTGTCAATAAATATCAGTTTACAGGGGCTTTTTATCCAATAAATACTGCACATACTCAGCCACCCCTTCTTGAACTGTTTTAAAACCTTGCTCATAAAGGCCTTCTTGTCTAAGCTTAGTTGTATTTGCTTGGGTAAAACTTTGATAACGACCTTTTAAATCTTCTGGAAAATCAATATATTGCAATAGACCCTGCTCAATCTGTTCTTCTAAACTTAAAAAGCTTTTGCCCTGCGCCACACGAACTGTATTGATAACAGTATGTGCAATATCATTAAAGGGTTGCGCACGGCCTGTACCACAATTAAAGATACCGCTAATTTGTGGCGATTTCATAAAATGCAAGTTTACCTTAACGACATCCTCAACGTAAATAAAGTCACGCACCTGCTCACCAGCGGCATAGCCATCATACTCACCAAATAAGCGAACAGTGCCCTCAGTAATAAACTGATTAAAGTGGTGAAAAGCAACTGAAGCCATACGAGCCTTATGCTGTTCATTTGGTCCATACACATTAAAGTAACGCAAACCAACAATCTGTGCTGTTCTGTCTGCTAAACGACGGCGCACAACCTGGTCAAAAAGAAACTTCGAGTAACCGTAGACATTTAAGGGACCTTCTGCCGACAGTTCTTCTGTAAAAGACTGCTTATCACCATAAGTAGCAGCAGAAGAAGCATAAATAAAAGGAATCTGCTTTTGTTGGCAATAATCCAAGAGCTCTAATGACACTTGATAATTATTGTCCATCATAAAACGGCCATCCCGCTCAGTCGTATCTGAACAGGCTCCTTGATGGAAGACAATAGAAATCGGAGGCAGCTTATCCTCTAACAACTCCCGTCTAAATAAATCCTTATCTTTATAGTCCGCAATTTGATAGTCACGTAAATTAATAAATTTATCACCTTGCTGCAAATCATCAACAACCAAAATATTGTTAATGCCCTGCTCATTTAAGCCTTTTACTAATTGGCTACCAATAAAGCCAGCTGCACCAGTTACTACTATCATATTAATTCCTCTGCACTTACCATCGATGTGCCTACTTTACCAACAACAATACCACCCGCCTTATTAGCCCATTTGATGGCTTCTGACCAAGGCAATCCTGCAGATCGGGTCACAGCCATGGTTGCTAATACAGTATCACCTGCCCCAGACACATCAAAAACCTCTTGAGCTTCTGCATTAACATGATGCACACCATCATCAGCGAATAAAGTCATACCTTTCTCAGAACGTGTTACTAATAGTGCCTCTAAAGAAAGCTTAGCACGCAAGGCTTGTGCCTTTTCATGCAATTCCTCTTCAGTATTCCAAGGACCGACAGCCTGTGACATTTCCAACTGATTCGGCGTTAAGAGATTAGCATGCTTATAGGCTCCATAATCGTTACCCTTAGGATCAACTAAAACCGTTAATCCATGCTCTACTGCAACAGCAATAATAGAATCAATATACTTAAGAACGCCCTTAGCATAGTCTGACAAAACTAATACATCATGCTCTGGTATCAATTTTTCTAAACTGGAATAAAGATCTCTTAAGCTATGTTCTGTCGGCTCATGCTCAAAATCCACTCGTAGCATCTGCTGTTTTCGACCCAAGATACGCATTTTCAGGGTGGTATTAATCTGCTGATCCAAGCTTAAAACAGCATTAACGCCCATCTCTTCAGCAAGTTCCTGTATACGTTCGCCACCTTCATCCACACCAACAATACCGACTAAAGTCGCTTGTGCTCCTAGACTAACTACATTTCGCGCAACGTTACCCGCACCGCCCAAGCGATCCTCTTTTTTAATCACACGCACAACCGGTACTGGTGCTTCGGGAGAAATTCTATTGACCTCACCAAACCAATAACGATCTAACATCAGGTCGCCAACCACTAGAATTTTTTTATTTTGAATTTTTTCTAAAGGATAAGGATGCATAACTACTTTCCTTCTAAGCGCTGGGTTGAATAAGTCTCCCATTGGTTACAACCGGGACACTGCCAATAAAATGCTCGAGCCTGAAACCCGCAAGAACGGCATTCTCTACGGTCCAAACGCTGGGCATGTTTGTGAATAATTTTGTGCAAATAATCTACATTAAGAATTTCACCAAGAGCAGATGAGCTTTCATCAGCACTCTGCCCTTCTACCGACTCGGCAGTAATTTCTGACTCTAAAAACTTATCGAGTCCAAGTAAAGTTGGATTTTCTCTTAATGCTTTAGCTGCAAAACGACATGCAGCCTCATCACTACGATCAACCCGGTAATGCTTTAACAAAATCACAAAAAGATCGAGAGAAAAATGCCTGTCAAAATGCTGAGCTAACAAAGCCAATCCCTTTTCCAACTCACCTGACTGTTGATAATTCTGCAAAAACTTCTCAGCAACCAAACTACTATAGGTAGGCGCCTCCTTAAGAAGGCTTTCAAGCTGCAGTCGCTGATTCTGAGGTTGCCCTTGAAGCGCAGCAATTTCAGCACGAAGCATGACGATACGCGCGATAGACGCTTCACTCTGATCTTCAGGTGCATTTTTTTGCATCGCATGCTCAGCCTGATCTAACTGCTTAATAGCCTCAGTCAAATCAACAGGTTGTGCTATCAAAGCCTGCTCAGCAAGCTCACAATGATAATGAATTAAAGCAGGAACAGATTCATTTAACAGTGCCTGTAGCTTTTGTACAGTTTCAATAGCTTTAGGCCAATCATGCACAGACTCATAGATACGGATTAAATTTCGTGTTGCCGCTACGCTATAGGACTGACTGTCCATAACCTGTTGAAATGCTTCCTCAGATCGGTCAAACATACCCGCTTTAAAATAATCCTGACCAATTTGATAAAGTGCCTGCTCCCGATCTTTAAGTGGTAAATCTGCTCGATTAAGGAGACTCTGATGCACTCGGATCGCACGTTCGATCTCGCCACGACGTCGGAACAAATTACCCAATGCAAAATGCAGTTCTGTGGTTTCAGTATCAAGCTTAGCCACTTCAATAAAAGCATCAATGGCTTTATCATGATCCTCATTGAGTAAGAAATTTAATCCTTTAAAATAAGAGTCTGGCAACTGTCTAGTTTCAGACAACATCTGCCTAAAATCAACTCTAGCGGCTATCCAGCCTAGAGCAAAAACGATGGGGATAAGAATAAGCCACCATGCTTCAAAATCAAAACCTGCATCCATAACTTAGAACTTACTGCTTAGGTTGTAGGGAAATAAAAATATCAGGACTCTCGCTACTTGCTGCCTTAGCGCTATGCTCCTCTTGAACCTTTTCACGAACCTGAGAAGCGGCCTGCCGATGTAAGCTAGCAATTTCATCCTTAAGCTTAGCTTGTTTATACTTACCACGAAAATAAGCAGGCGCCATCAAAACATAAGCAAAAATAGCCCCTAAAATAAAGACGATCAATAACACAAGTACCAGAGGGACACTTTTGGCCTGAAGATCAGCAAAGAAGTTTACATCAACAAGATGGGTATTGTTAATCGCAAACAACAAGACAAGAACAAAAATGATTATGCGTATAATCCAAACCAAATATTTCATCGACTTCACTCCGGAAATTTAATTTATGGTCTATTGTAATAGTAATTAGCAAAAAACTTAAGTCCTTCGCTTTTCATTTTATTTAAAGCTTAGAATAGCAGAGATCAGAACAGAGTTAGCTTAAATAAAAAACCCGAATCAGGCATGAATCCTGGATTCGGGTTATATACAAGTAAAGGTGTAAAAATTGAATTAATTAACCGATAGCTTCTAATCGACAATCATCTTGATTTGCACTGAGGCAATCCTCAGAATCAGACGATAGCTCTTGGAATGTCGCATCTACTCGCTCACGTAACTCTTTACCTGCTTTGAAGTGAGGTACCTTTTTACCTGGAACCATCACTCTCTCACCAGACTTTGGATTACGACCTACACGAGGGGCTCTTTGCGACAAGGAAAAACTTCCAAAACCACGCACTTCAATACGCTTACCATCCGCTAAAGCCTCAACCATAGCCTCTAGAATCGTATTAACAGCGTAATCAATATCGCGAGCTGGCAACTGCGGAAAATCAGCTGCCATAGCTTCAATTAACTCAGATTTAGTCACGTTTACTCTTCGTCTTTAGCTGCATCAAGCTTGGCTTTTAATAGCGCACCTAAGCTGGTAGTACCAGACTGAGCTGCAGAGCCCTTGATGCTTTCTAACTTCTCGGCAGTTTCAGCGTTGTCACGAGCCTTGATAGACAACTGGATTGAACGCTGCTTACGATCGACGTTAAGAATCATGGCTTCAACTTCATCGCCCTCTTTAAGAGCTGTTGTAGCATCTTCTACACGGCCACTAGAGATTTCAGAAGCTCGCAAATAACCCTCTACGTCTACTGATAAAGTAACAACGGCACCTTTAGGCTCAACTGACTTAACAGTACCTTTAACGACCGCACCTTTATCATTAGCAGAAACGAAGTTATTAAACGGATCGCCCTCTAACTGCTTAATACCTAAAGAAATACGCTCTTTATCAGTATCAATAGCTAGAACAACAGCTTCTACTTCGTCACCTTTTTTATAGTTACGAACAGCTTCTTCACCAGCTTCGTTCCATGATAAATCAGATAAATGAACTAGGCCATCGATATTACCAGGTAAACCGATAAACACGCCAAAGTCTGTAATTGACTTAATCGCACCTTGTACTTTATCACCGCGGTTAAAGTTAGCAGAGAAATCTTCCCATGGGTTAGAACGGCACTGCTTCATACCTAGTGAAATACGACGACGGTCTTCATCAATCTCAAGAACCATCACTTCAACTTCTTCACCTAAGCTAACAACCTTACGTGGGTCGACGTTTTTGTTAGTCCAATCCATTTCAGAAACGTGAACTAGACCCTCAATACCGGACTCTACTTCAACGAAAGCACCGTAGTCAGTCAAGTTAGTTACTTTACCGAACAAACGAGTACCCTTAGGACAACGACGAGATAAACCAATCCAAGGATCTTCGCCTAACTGCTTAACACCTAGTGAAACACGGTTTTTGTCACGGTCAAACTTAAGTACTTTAACATCGATCTCTTCACCAACGTTAAGAACTTCGGACGGGTGACGTACACGACGCCATGCCATATCAGTGATGTGCAATAGACCGTCAATAGCGCCCAAATCAATAAAGGCACCGTATTCAGTGATATTTTTAACAGTACCTTTGATTACTGCACCTTCTTGCAGTGACTCAAGTAACTTCTCACGCTCTTCGCCCATTGTCACTTCAAGGACGGCACGACGTGATAACACAACGTTGTTGCGTTTGCGATCTAATTTGATCACTTTAAATTCTAAGGTCTTACCTTCGAAAGCGCTAGTATCTTTAACAGGACGCAAGTCAACTAAAGAACCTGGCAAGAAAGCGCGAATGCCGTTAGTCATAACGGTCAAGCCACCTTTAACCTTACCAGTGATGGTACCGTTAACTAATTCGCCAGACTCCAGTGCTTGCTCTAGCTGCAACCAAGCAGATAAACGCTTAGCACGATCACGAGAAAGAATAGTTGAACCATAGCCGTTTTCAATAGAGTCAATAGCAACTGATACAAAGTCGCCAATTTCAACCTCTAAATCACCCTGGTCATTTAAGAATTCTTCGATAGGGATTAAGGCTTCTGATTTAAGACCTGCATTAACAGTAACCAAGTTACGGTCAATACCAACAACTTCAGCTGAAATCACTTCACCGGATTTCATTTCTTTATCTGTAACGCTTTTCTCGAATAAATCGGCAAAGCTTTCGCCACCTAAGGCGTCTTGGTAGTTTAAGGATGTCATTAAATTAAGTATCCAAAGGCAATACTTGCCTAATAAATATACGCGTCGACATAAGGATCGACGGAGTTAATAAACTTTTGTACGACCTAAACCAATCGCACAAAAGACCATAAAAATAAAATTAATTTACACGCGCTCATATGAGTAGCATCAGCTTTCAACCCATACGAACTCGCTTTAGTTGCATCTGCTTGCCCAATGTTCCAAGACAATAGCTAAGGTTTCCTCGATGTCTAAATCAGAAGAATCCACAATGATAGCGTCATCTGCGGGCTTCAAAGGAGCAAACTCACGTTCCATATCACGCTGATCGCGCGCACCTAGATCAGCAACTAAACTGTTAAGTTTAACCGAAAACCCTTTTCCCATCAACTGCTTATAGCGTCTCTCGGCTCTTTTTCGCACATCTGCAACAAGATAAATTTTTAAATCAGCATCTGGGAACACCATCGTCCCCATATCACGACCATCAGCAACCAACCCAGGAGCACGGCGGCAATTACGTTGACTTTGTAATAAAGTAGCTCGCAATTGTGGATAAACTGCAATTTTTGAAGCAATCGCACCAACCTGCTCACTCTCAATGCTTTCAGTGACATCTTCACCGTGCAAAAAGATCCCTTCAGGTAGGAACTTGACTGATAAACCAGAAGCAACGGCCGAAACCTGCTCCTCACTCTCTAGATCTACCTTCTTCTTCATGCAATCTAATGCTGTCAAACGATACAAAGCACCAGAGTCTAAAGCATACCAGCCTAGCTCTCTGGCCAATAAGGTCGCTACAGTTCCTTTACCAGAAGCACTCGGACCGTCAATGGTTATCACGGGGATATTGCTATGAGTATCCATTTGTTTTACCTCAGATTTAATTTTTTGATTTTAACTTATTTCAAGAGCTGCTTGAACTCATCGAAATAACTTGGAAAAGTTTTATTGACACATGCTGGGTCCATAATACGCACAGATGCCCCAGCAAATGTAGCTAATGAAAAACACATGGCCATCCTATGATCATCATATGTTTCAATCGTAGCGTTTTTCCACTCCACAGGTGCAGTAACTTTAATGTAATCAGGGCCTGACTCGACTACTGCGCCCAATTTTTCTAACTCAGCATGCATGGCATCAATACGATCCGTTTCTTTAACTCGCCATGAAGCAATATTTCTAAGTGTACAAGGACCATCGGCATATAGCGCCAAGACAGCGGCGGTCATTGCAGCGTCAGGGATCAAATTAAAGTCCTCATCAAAAGCTTTAATCTTGGGTTGCGACCCATCTTGCGTAGAGCTAACCTCTACGTAATCGTCACCATATTCCAGCTTTGCCCCTATTCGCTCAACAAAGTCAGCAAATAAAATATCGCCTTGAATACTATTTTTATTAATGCCATAAATACGAATAGGCCCTGAAGCAAGTAGCCCTAAAGCAAAGAAATAGGAAGCAGAAGATGCGTCACCCTCTACCCAGATCTCTTCAGGTGAAACATAGGCAGCATCCGCGGCAATCACGTAATGTTGCCAATCCCTATTTTCCACCTCGACGCCAAAACGCTGCATGAGATTCAAGGTAATGCCAATATACGGTTTTGAAATAAGCTCACCCTCGACCTTTATCTCAACGGCTTGATTCAATTTTTTAGCTATTATTGGAGCAGCCATCAAGAGTGCCGTCAGAAATTGTGATGACACCGAACCCGCAACCTTAATAATAGTATTTTTTCTAAGCTGAGGAGCCTCAATTTGCAAGGGAGGATAACCAGAGTTTTGTAAATACTCAATATTAGCTCCAACACCTTTTAATGCTTCGACTAGATCACCAATTGGTCGCTCATGCATGCGCTCAATTCCATGCAAATGATAACTTCCCCCAGAAACGGCCAAAGCCGCAGTCAATGGTCGAATTGCAGTGCCTGCATTTTGCATAAATAGATCTGCTTCTTTTACAGGAAACTCACCTAAGCCATGCACTCTAACAGAGTCAGCATCTAAATCATCAATTTTTATGCCTAGCTTTTTTAAAGCCGCTAACATGACTTGCGTATCATCAGAATCCAAAAGCCCTTGGACAATGGTTGTTCCCTTAGACAAAGCAGCTAAGAGCAAGACACGATTGGAGATGCTTTTAGAGCCCGGCAAGCGAATTTCTCCCGCAGCCTTTTTAGTCGGCTCCAAATCCAAATAAGGTACAACTTGAACCACATCTTCCTCCGGAAAGTATTTAAAGTTATGCTAGTTTTGATGCAATTGATTAAGAGACAAATGTTTTTAGTACAAAACTAAGGCTTTAAGCGCCAGTTCTTTCTTGTATCAGAAGCCCGCTTAATCCATTCGAACATTTTTTCTTCTTGACCTTCTTCTAGATAGGTTTTGGCCACTTCTAATTGCTGCATAAAATCATTTAATTGAACTAACATCGCCTCTTTATTGGCATAAAAGATATCACTCCACATCTCGGGAGAACTAGCAGCAATACGAGTAAAATCCTTAAAACCAGTGCCGGCCATTATTAGAAACAACTCACTATCATCTGATGTCAATAAGCTATTCATATAGGCTGCCCCAATATAATGTGGGAGATGACTAGTCGCTGCAAAAACTCTGTCATGTAACTGCGCATCCATACAATACACTGCAGCACCTATAGCTTGCCATGTACTTACTAAACGCTCTATATCCTCAATCCTGTTTTCTCTAAGAGGGGTAACAATAAGCTTACGATCTTCATATAAATCACTACGCGCAGCAGCTGCACCTGATTGATGCGACCCCGCGATAGGATGTAAAGGCACAAACTGACCGATCCGCTCACCCATAATTTCACGCACTTCAACAATCAACTCGTGCTTAGTACTACCACCATCACATATAAGAGCATCTTCTGATAAATGAGGCATTAACTGCTGAAAAACACTAGAAAATGCTTTTACAGGTACGGCGATGTAAATTAAGTCTGCATGCTTGGCAAGGTATTCCATACTGACGACCTCATCCACTACGCCCAAAGCCTTAGCATTTAATAGCGTTGACTGATGTCTTCCCGCAGCAATTACTCGCTCACAAAGTCCTGCTCTTTTCAGCGCTAACGCAAAGGAACCGCCTATTAAGCCCGTACCAACAATACCGACAGTTGTGAAAGTCTCAGGAGTCACTTGTTTTTCTATCCGCGCAATACCATCAGAAAAACTGAGGCGAACAGCCTCACTAATTGAGGCGACCGGAAGCAGTTTAGGCATTAAACTAGGCCCCTTTTAAAACCGTGACAAATAGAATGGGTGCAGTGAGTTCCCAGCAAAACTGCTGCTCAGCACCCACTTTATGAGCTGAGTCACGTTGATTTAGATTAAGGTCATTCATTAGTCAAAAGCATTACTTGATTAATTCACTTAACAGCTTATATCACTGAAGTAGGATCGCTTTGACGAGGGTATGAGCCCAA
>LSQX01149102.1_pt3 | contig 12493 bp, 6 predicted proteins | sample 654561 | NCBI WGS metagenome assembly LSQX01 (sample SAMN04489861, study PRJNA283612) | anaerobic digester metagenome | isolation source: 4 biogas reactors fed with cattle manure at either 37C or 55C with and... | place: Denmark: Kongens Lyngby | collected 2014 | reverse complement strand
GTTCTATGCTGGCCAAACCACCACCGATCAACTGGTGGGAATCAAATAGCGCGAGTCTCCATCAGACCCAGGGCGCTTCATAGAGCAGCTCCGCCGCCACCTGGACCGTGTCGGCACTCGCCGTCCCGAGCTGACCCTTGAGCTTCGTGATGAATGACCCCGTGCCCAGGTCGGGGTTGTTGATGAAATGGTCGACGAGTTCCTGGCCAGCGGTGCGCACATCCAGCGGTCGACCGTCGAACAGGCTCCGGTCGTCCAGCAGCGCCTCGTCGCGCCATCGCTCTGCGGCGGCATACATCGGTTGGGCCGAGGGATAGGGCAAGCGACAGGATGAGCGTCCGACCATGTCCATGGCCCAAGTCTGCCCCACACCCGTCAGCCGATTTCAGACCAGTTAGAGTTGTGTCTTGCAGCATCCGCATCGATCGGCACGAGGGAGAGCTTTCGGTGGCACTGTCGGACCAGCGATGGGTTGAGGTCACCCCGTCGCAGTTCGAGCATGAGACCGAAGGTCTTGAGGTCGTCCGCGAGCTCCTGCCCGACGTCAGCCCTTACCGCGCCTGGTCCAACTTCGAGTTCCGCGACAACCACGGTCGCTGGCACGAGGTCGACCTGCTTGTCCTGGGTCGTGGAAGCCTTCACCTCGTCGAGCTCAAGTACTACTACGGTGTCCTGAGTGGTGACGAGCACCGCTGGCTCCGCGACGGCAAGCGCGCCGAGTCCTCCCCGCTGAAGTTGGCGCGGCGCAAGGCGCAGTACCTCGCCACCCGGCTCAAGGACGAGCTCTACGACTGGGCCCGCGAGCGCAGAGTCCCTATCCCAGACTCCCGGCAGGTGGTGCCTTTCGTGCAGGAGTCGGTCTTCCTGCACCACCCCCGTTTCACCGTGCAGATGTCTGACATCGCGTCGATCGGCATGTTCGGTCCGGACGGCGCCGAGCGCCAGACCAACCTGCCCGGCATCTCTGAACGTCTCCTCGAGCATCCGCGCGGGGGCAGGGCGATCGGCACCAACCAGGAGCAGCTCCTCTGCGAGTTGATGAAACGGCTGGGTCTGGTGCCCCGCCGGGAGCGCACGGCTGGCTCCTGGGTCATCGAGGAGTCCCTCGCCGGGGAGGGTGAGGGTTGGCAGGACTGGCGCGCGTACCACGGGGTGCACCAGACCCAGCACGCCCGCATCCGCTTCCGGATCACACCCCCTGGGGCGAGCAAGACAGCAGCCAGCGAGGACAAGCGTCTGGCCACCCACGAGTTCGCGACAATGACCCGGCTCGTCCACGACGGGCTTCTGCGTCCTTTGGACATCGTCGAGTCTGAACTCGGCACCGGCCTGGTCTACCCGGCGGACGACAAGCTGCAGCGACTCGACCTCTGGCTCGCTGAGCAGCCACACGGCTTGTCACTGGAGACCCAGCTCGACCTGGTGCGTCAGGTTGCCGAGGCGGTCCACTACGCCCACGGCAACGCGGTCGCTCACCGCGACCTCAACCCGTCAGCGATATGGATCCGCACCCACGCCGAGGACTCACCCAAGGTCCTGGTCGGTGACTGGCAGAGCGCAGGCCTGGCCTCGACCTCCTCGCACACAGCGCTGCCGACCGACGGCGTGACGGCCTTGCACGTGGCCGCTACGACCCAGGACGACGAGCAGGCGGCATACCGCGCCCCCGAGGGCGCCTGGCAGGCCAGCGCCGGTGACCGGTTCCGTCTCGACGTCTTCGGCGTCGGTGCCCTGGCCTACTACATCCTCACCGGTGAGGCGCCGGCACCCGACCCCGCCGGTCTGCGCGACCGGCTGCGCCAGCAGGGGGGGCTCGACATCAGCCCCGAGCTGCCCGCCGCTCCTGAGGCCCTCCGCACGCTCGTCCTCAACGCGACCCACCCCTCCCCCAGCGAGCGGACACCGGACCTCGCTTCGTTCCTCGAGCAGCTGGCCGACGCCGAGCAGTCGCCGGAGCCGTCCTCCGAGCCGGACGTCGACCCGCTCGAGGCCCGTCCCGGCGACCTGCTCGGTGGCGGCCGCTTTGAGCTCGTCCGGCGACTGGGTCGAGGTTCCACTGCGGTCGGCCTGCTCGTTACAGACGCCACCGCGCCCGCGGCCGAGCGCGTGCTCAAGGTGGCGATCGACGACTCGGCCGCCACCAGGTTGGCTGACGAGGCGGAGGTCCTCGAGCGCCTCGACCACCCCCGCCTGGTCAAGCTCCTCGAAGGCCCGCTCACCCTGGGCGGCCGCAAGGCCCTCCTCCTGGAGTCGGCCGGAGCCCAGACCCTCTCCGAGGTCCTGCGCGAGCGGACCCGCCTGTCCCTGGACCTGCTGGAGCGCTACGGCACCGACCTGCTCGAAGCCCTCGCCGCCCTCGACAAGGCCGGCGTCGACCACCGCGACATCAAGCCGGCCAACCTTGGGGTGCGCACCACATCTCGCGGTATGAAGCACCTCGTCCTCTTCGACTTCTCCCTCACCCGCGCAGCGGCCTCCGCGACCGAGGCCGGCACCCCGCCCTACCTCGACCCGTTCCTGTCGACCGAGAGCCGACCGCGCTACGACTCCCCCGCCGAGCGGTATGCCGCGGCCGTCGTCCTCTTCGAGATGGCCACCGGCACCACTCCCGTCTACGGCGACGGCAGTGCCCACCCCGCGTCCATCCCCGACGAGGCAACGCTGCAGGCGTCCGCCTTCGACCGCACGATCGCCAAGCCAATGGTGGCCTTCTTCCGAAAGGCCCTAGCGCGCGACGCCGAGCAGCGGCACCACACCGTCGCCGACATGCTCCGCGAGTGGGAGGCCGCGTTCTCCCGGGGCGCAACCAGAGTCCCCGACAACGCGGACGAGCTGGCCGCGTCGGCCACCCTCGACACCCCGCTGGCCAAGGCCGGCCTGTCCGCCCGCGCGCTGTCCGCGATCGAGCCGCTCGGGGTGGCCACGGTCGGTGACCTGGTGGCCGTCGACGCCGTCCGCCTCAACCAGCTCTCGGGCTCGGCCGATGTCACCCGGCGCGAGGTCAAGCGCCGTGCCAAGCAGTGGCGCATCCGCTTCGCCGACGCGGTGCGGGGGCTGGCGACGAAGACCCCCGCAACCTCCCTGCCCTCGCCGATCGACGCGGCCGAGCTCCTGATGAGCCACACCGGCAAGGGCCGCTCGGCGCCCCGGCAGGCGATGGCACGTCTGCTCGTGGGCGCCGGCGCCGACGTCGACGCCTTCGCCACCCAGGCACAGCTGGCCGCCCACCTACCCACGCCGGTCACCCCCGCCCGTGCCACCCAACTGCTGACCGCGCTGCAGGACGGCTGGGCCGACAACTTCCGCACCCAGGATCTGCTCCTCAAGCTCGACTACGTCGTGCGCGAGCGCCTGCAGGAGCTGGGTGAGGTCGCCACCGTGGACGAGCTCGCCGACGCGCTCTTGCAGACCATGACCCCGCGGGGTATGCCGTACAGCCAGGCTGAGCAGCACGAGCACCGCCTCGTCCGCGGGCTGCTGCGCGTCGTTATCGATCGGCAGCGTGCCCTGGTGCGCGCCGAGGCCGAGGACGAGGCGTGGCACACTCGTCGCCGCGGCGGGCTCATGAGTTTACTCGCGACCGATGCCGCCCTCATCGATGTTGCGGAGTCGCTGGGTCGGGAGGCCGACCGGCTCGTAGCCACGGGCACCGGTGAGAAGCACGACCGCGTCGTGCCCGCCGACCTCGTCGCCGAGCGACTTGCCCAGTCTGCGACTCAGGGAGACTCCCCGCTTGAGGCACACCTCGACGCCCGCCGCCGCGTCCGACTGGCCGCAGCCGTCTCGCAGCGGGCGGCTGCGTCCGGCGCCGGCGAGCTCCACCACCGGGACCTGCCCGCCGCGGCGGCGGTGGCCCACACTCTGCGCGGTGTCGCCTCCCACCAGCTGCTCAGCCCCCACTCGGTGAAGGACCGGGTGCGGGCCCGCTTCCCCGCCCTTCCCCCGTTGCCGGATCGGCCGGACCTCGACTCGGTCGTGGCCGCCGCCGACCTCGGGCTCGTCTTCGACGCCGAGAAGCGTGCCTACCGCAGCAGGACCGCCTCGGCAGAGACCACGGGGCTCGACACGCGCCAGCCGACACGCGTGGTCACCGACCTCGCGCCCGTCTCGGCCGCCGGCGTCGCAGGACAACGGCTGCGCGACTCCCGCAGGAGCCGCTCGTTCCTTGCGCTGGGCGTTCCCGGTCACCGGCTCGAGCGGGCGACACGGGTGCTGTCCCAGGAGTTCGGCGCACGTGAGGTCGACCTGACCGGTGTCCTGCTCACCGCTGTTCGCGAGCAGGCGGAGCAGGCAGGCATGCGGTGGACCACCATCGAGGCGGCTGACGCGGCAGAGCAGGGCAGCCGTCCGGCCCAGGGACTCGCCGCCCTGGTCGAACGTGCGCTCCCCTCTGTCACCGCCGCCGTCGAGGAAGCGATGAGCGCCGCTGGCGAGACCGAGCAGCCGGTGCTGCTCACCGAGGCATCCTCCCTCGCGCGCTACGGCCACCTCGGGGTGCTCGCCCAGTGGACCGACCTGACCCGGCCGCGCGGCCAGGCAGTCTGGCTCGTCGTGCCGCAGCTGCGCAACGTCCGCGGCCCGGTCCTGGACGGGCGACCGGTCACCCTCAACTCTCCCGGCCAGTTCCTGGCGCTGGACACCGAGTGGATCGACTCCCGAGACCAGGCCCTCCAGCACGCCACAACCTCCCCTATCGACGCAGGAGCCTCTACGTGACCGCGACCGACCGTCTCACCTCCGACCTCAAGGCCCAGGTGCTGCGACGGCTGGCCCGGCGGGTTGCAGCGGAGCAGGAGGATGGACTCTGGTTTGAGCGGCATGGTTCGACCCCGGTGACGGAGATCCCGGACCGGTGGCCCGCGGCATACCGGGACCTGGTGCAGCGTCGAATCGACCTGATCGAGTCCCACCGCTCGATCGCGCTGTTGGAGAAGCCGGAGCACAAGCGTCGTTGGGCGTCGGTGCCGTGGGAGAAGCAGCAGGAGCAGGCGCTGCGCGGGTGGCTGCTGGACCGGCTGGAGGGCCGGCGGTATTGGTTCGACGCCCAGGGCCGGCCGACGCCCCGCAGCATCGCCCAACTGGCCGACCTCGTCGCCCGCGACGAGGAGGTCATGGAGGTGCTCGCCCTGTGGGAGGGACGGCGCGACGTGCCCATGACGACCTCGCTCACCCGCCTGCTGGTCGACGAGGCGGTGCCCTACCTGGCGGCATACCGGCTCAAGGAGACCGGGATGCGCAAGCGGGCCGCGTGGGAGGAGACCTGGGACCTGCAGCGCCGCGAGGACGCCGGCGAGCAGGTCGGGCCGATCCCGGTGCCGCCGAAGTACACCAGCGCCGACTTCCGCAAGGCGTCGTGGTGGCAGGCGCGCGGCAAGCTCGACGTGCCCAAGGAGCGGTTCATCCTCTACCCCGACGCCGGGCGGGCGACCGACCCCACCGCGCTGCTGGGCTGGGCCGGGTGGGACCACGCGCAGCAGGCGCTCGCGCTGAACATCATCATCGGCGCCCGCGAGGAAGAAGGTGTCGACGACGAGCAGCTCGTCCCGCTCGTCGCCGGTCTGGCCGAGCTCCAACCCTGGGTGGACCAGTGGCACTCCGACATCGACCCCACCTACGGCATGCCCATGGCCGAGTTCACCCGCGAGCAGCTGCGCGACAAGAGCCTGCAGGTCGGTAAGACAGCCGAGGAGCTTGCCGCGTGGCGGCCGGCGCCGACGCGGCGCGGGCGACGGCCCAGGAGCTGACTATGGCGATCCTGAGACACCTGCTGNNGACCACCGAAGAGCTCGCGGCGTGGCGACCCGCACCTGCACGACGAGGGCGAAAGGCAAGGGGCTGACTGATGGCGATCCTGAAGAGTCTGCTGGGCTTCGTCTCGGTCGATGGGCTCCTGGGGCCGGACGCACCGGCGCTGCGCATCCCAGACTTCCAGCGGCCGTACTCGTGGACGCCCCGTATGGCCGCACAACTCTTCACGGACATCGCCCACGCACTCACCCACCGCCCCGCGCACCCATACGTCATGGGGACGGTCATCCTGCTCAGACGCGACGGTGACACCCACTTCGAGGTGGTCGACGGCCAGCAACGTCTGCTCACCCTTCACCTGCTGAGGTCGATCCTGCGCGGACAAAGGCTCGAGCATCTCGAGTCCGGGAGCACACCGATTCACCTCGCCTATCAGGAACTCCGCAGACAGGTCGCTGGTCTCACGCATCTCGACGACGGCGTTTCCCAGTTACGCTCGTTCCTGGACGCGAAGGCGCAAGTCCTGCGGATCGTGACCGACGACGAGGACGAGGCGTTCCAGTTCTTCGACTCGCAGAACTTCCGCGGCAAGGCGTTGCGCCCCCACGACCTGCTGAAGGCCTACCACCTGCGCGAGATGGCTGACTCCAGTACGTCGGAGCAGCGGGCCGTCGTCGAGCAGTGGGAGAGGGCGGAGGAGAACGCTCTCGACCGTCTCTTCGGCACCTACCTGGCTCGCATCCACTGGTGGAGCAGGAACCAGCGCGCTCATGCCTTCACCATCGCCGATCTCGACATCTTCAAGGGCGTCGGGCGTGCGACGCGGGGCCTGCCGGGCGCGGAGTACCACCGGGCAGCCAAGGCGGTCCTGCCCGGACTGCAGGAGTGGGCCAACCCCGCCGCGGATATGGAGACGATCCGAAACCTCAAACGGGCGCAGCACCAGCTGGACGCTCCGGTCGCCGCCGGCAGGCCCTTCTTCGACTACGCCGCGTTCATGCTGGCCGAGTGGCAGCGCCTCGATGAGGAACTGCTGTTCAGCCCCACTGTCAGCGGTGACGCCTCCGCTCCCGATCTCACCGACTTTCGCGACGGTGCCCGCTTCCGGTTCTGCCGGGAGCTCTATGTCGCAGCCGCCCTTTACTACACCAACAAGTACTCAGAGGCAGACCTGGCGCAGATCCGGCCCCGCCTGTTCCGGTGGGCGTACGGGTTGCGGCTGGCCTACGAACGCCTCGGCTGGCGGTCCACCGACAACTATGCGCTCGGTCGGGGCACACCTCTGGCCGGCATCGAGGACGTCAACCTGTTCGCGACCATCCGGGACAGTCTCGACCCTCGGAGCGTGCCCTTGGAGAACGTTCGCACCCCCGAGTCACCAAGCACGAACAACCATGAGGACGAGCGGCTTCTCGCGATCCTGATGGAGGTGTCCTGACATGACCAACGCTGTCAGCCGTGAAGAAGTCCGTGCCATCCCCGTCGGGGAACTCTTCACCCTGCATGCCGACAGATACTCCATCCCCCTTTACCAACGGAACTACACCTGGGGTGAGGAGCAGATCCACCGCCTCATCCATGACGTGCTGGACGAAGCGGAGCGCGACGACGCGAAGGACTACTTCCTCGGCAATCTCGTGGTCNNGGCAGCAGCGGCTGACCACCCTGTACATCCTGCTGACCAGGCTAGGGAACGTCCCCGGGCTGGGGGGCCAGGTCGGGGAGCTGCAACCCCTCATCTACGAGGCCAGGGACAAAGCCACTCTCGCCCTGCGCGGCATCGTCGACGGCGCTGAGAGTGACGACGAGGGCCGAGACCGTGAGGACTCAGGCATCCTGCGGGCCATCAGCGTCATCGACCAGCTGCTCAAGGACCCCACGACGAGCAGCCGCTTCCTGACCCCGCGTGTCATCGACTACCTCCTCCGGCGCGTGCTGCTCATCCGCATGCCGATCGACCGCACGACCGACCTCAACCGGTACTTCGAGATCATGAACACGCGTGGTGCTCAACTGAGTCCGGTCGACATCGTCAAGGCACGGCTCCTGCGCCACCTGACAGACCCCGCCGACCGGGCACTGCTGAACCACGTGTGGACCGCCTGCTCGGACATGGAGCACTACGTGGCGATGACCGCCACCGCCGGCGCGACTGCGTTGCGTGCTGAGGTGTTCGGCCAGGACTGGGAGGGGCTGCCTACGGCTGACTTCGCCGAGCTGCGTGCCCTTCTGGTCGACCGTGGTTCCTACACGCATGAGCCAGCAGAGGGCAACCCGACTCCGGAGGCCTCCGCCGCCCTGACGTTCGAGGACGCGCTGGCCAACTATTCCCGCACTGGGACGAGCCAGGCGGGACTGGAGGACGGCGACGATCGCTTCACCTCGCAGATCACCTTTCCGACTCTGCTGCTGCACGTCCTCGCCCTGCGTAGATCGGAGACCGAGACCCAGCGGGACGACCGGCAGCTCGACGACAAGCTGCTCGTCAGGAGGTTTGCCGACCGGCGTGGGGGGCTCAGCCCCGAGGACCGATCAGCGTGGGTGCGTCAGTTCACCACCGACCTGTTGCGCACCCGGCACCTCTTCGACGTGTACGTCCTCAAGCGCGACAGCACCCTCACGACAGGGCACGAGTCGACCACCGATGACGAGCCGGGAAGCTGGTCCCTGTACTGCCTCTCGCGTGGGCAGTCCCGAAGCCGGGGGGCGGTTCGCGACACCCCGCGTTACCGACCCACGTTTGCCGACGACGAGTCCGGCGCCGGTGCCGGAAGTCTGCAGCGTCGGATCTTGCTTCTCCAGTCAGCGCTGCGGATCACCTACACCTCTCCCCGCACGATGCACTGGATCACCGACGTGCTCCGTCACGCCACCCGGTGCGCAGATCGGGGCGTCGAGGTGACGGCGCAAGGGCTGCTCGACCAGCTCCAGTCCTTCGCCCTCGACCGGCTCGACGAGGCGCTGCGCCCGATACCTGGGCCCACCATCCCCACGCCGGAAACGAGCCCGGACGGCCTACCCCTTGGCTTCGCGCTCCAGCGCATCGTGTTCACCTACCTCGACTACCTGCTGGTGGAAGAGATGGACAAGTGGGACTTCACTTTCGCCTACCGCACCTCGCTGGAGCACTTCTCTCCCCGACAGGAAGACTCTGAGCACGCTTCCGAGGCGTACCACGTGCGCGACCGCAAGCGTCTGGACTGGCTGGGCAACCTTGCCCTGGTAACGGTCAGTGCGAACTCGAAGTTCAGCAACTACCAACCTTCGGAGAAGGCCAACAATCATGCTGCTCGCCGCCAGAGTCTCAAGCTCGAGCTGATGGCCCGCCAGGCCCAGGCCGTCAGCTGGAACGACAAGGACATCGAGTCGCACCACGACCACATGGTCAGGCTGCTCCGCACCGCGCTGGCCCACCGGCCGACCGCCCACGACGGTCAGCACCTGCCCGACGCACCGACAGGGAGGCCCACCGAGTGACCACATTGCTCAAGGACGTCATCACCATCCCCGACCGGGCAGGTGACGAGGACTACGTCCTGCGCCTGACCGACAGCGTGGGCTCGGGTGCCAGCAAGACGCTGGACCTCTACGTCGTGACGGACGAGATCGCCGCAGCCTTCGACCAGGCCCTCGGCCTGGTGTCCGAGGCGATCACCTCGGACGTCAGCCGCGGCGCCTTCCTCACCGGTTCGTTCGGCTCCGGCAAGAGCCACTTCATGGCGGTGCTGCACGCGCTGCTGCGTCAGGAGCCCGCCGCCCGGTCCAAGACCGAGCTGCAACCGGTCGTGGCTGGCCACGACCCGCAGCTGCGCGACAAGAAGGTGCTGCCGCTGGTCTTCCACCTGCTCGGCGCCGAGTCGCTGGAGCAGGCGATCTTCACCGGCTACATCCGGCAGATTCAGTCCCTCCATCCCGATGCGCCGCTGCCGGCCGTCCACGAGTCCGACGGGTTGCTCGCCGATGCTGAGCGGATGCGGACCCAGCTCGGTGACGCCACCTTCTTCGCCGGACTCAACGGCTCCGAGGCTGGTGGCTCGGGTGACGACGAGTGGGGCGCGGTCCTGGGGACGGGCACGTGGACGAGAGACACCTACGACCAGGCCCGGGCCGCGACCCCCGACACCGAGCAGCGCCAGCGTCTGGTCACGGCCCTGGTGGACCGCTACTTCGGTTCCTACACCCGGCAGGCGACCTACCTGGACCTGGACACCGGCCTGGCCGCCATTTCCAGCCACGCCAAGGCCCTGGGTTATGACGCCGTCGTGCTCTTCCTCGACGAGCTCGTGCTCTGGCTCGCCTTCTCGGTGCAGGACCAATCCTTCTTCCGGCGGGAAAGCCAGAAGATCACCAAGCTGGTCGAGTCGGGCACCGGTCGTCGGGCTGTCCCGATCATCTCCTTCGTCGCCCGCCAGATGGACCTGCGCCGCTGGTTCGCCGACGCCGGGGCCAGCGGCGCCGAGCAGGAGGCCCTCGACCGGGCCTTCCGCCACCAGGAGGGCCGCTTCTCCACCGTCAAGCTCGGTGACGACAACCTGCCCTAGGTCGCCAAGCAGCGGCTGCTGCTGCCCAAGAACGCCGAGTCTGAGCGCATCCTCACCGAGGCTTTCGAGCACCTCGAGCGGCGCCCCGAGGTGTGGGACGTCCTGCTCGACGGCGTCAACACCGACGAGGCCCACCGCGGGGCCGACGAGGTCGCCTTCCGCCGGACCTACCCCTTCTCCCCCGCCCTCGTTTCCACGCTGCGCAGCCTGGCCAGCGTCATGCAGCGCGAGCGCACTGCGCTGAAGGTCATGCAGCAGATGCTCGTCGATCGTCGCGAGACGCTGAGCGTGGACGACGTCATCCCGGTCGGTGATGCCTTCGACTACATCGTCAACGGCCAGCAGCCGCTGGACGCGCAGGCGGCCGCTCTCTTCCGCGCCGCCCGCACCCTGTATGCCGAGAAGGTGCAGCCGCTGCTGCTGTCCACCCACGGCCTCACCCGCGACGACCTGGACCGGGCCGAGGACGGCAGCGGTGCCCTGCCCGCCGCATACCTCGCCGACGACCGTCTGGCCAAGACCCTGCTGCTGTCCGCGGTCGCACCCAACGTGCCCGCGCTGAAAGGACTGACGCCCTCCCGGCTGGCCTCGCTCAACCACGGGTCGATCCGCTCCCCCCTGCCCGGCAACGAGCGCACCATCGTGCTCGGCAAGGTCAAGAGCTGGTCGGCCAGCATCCCGGAGATCCACGTCGAGTCCGACCAGCGAGACCCGGTGATCCGCGTGCAGCTCGAGGACGTCGACTACGAGTCGATCGTCGACCGCGCCAAGGGCGAGGACAACCCCGGCCGTCGCCGCGAGCTCGTCAAGTCGCTCGTCGCCGAGATGCTGGGCGTGGAGCTGGGCAATGCCGACGTGCTCGGCGCCCACACCGTCCAGGTCGTCTGGCGCGGGTCCCGTCGTGACGTCGACCTCGTCTTCGGCAACGTCCGGGACAGCTCCTGGCTCACCGACGACCACTTTGCCTCCCGACCGGGCACCTGGCGCTTCGTGCTGGATCACCCCTTCGACGAGGAGGGGCACTCCAGTGCCGAGGACTTCTCCCGGCTCGACCGCCTGCTCAGCACGGGGCAGCCGCAACGGACCGTGGTGTGGCTCCCGCACTTCCTGTCCGCCGACAAGATGCGCGACCTGCGCCGTCTTGTCATCCTGGACTGGCTGCTGGAAGGCACCGGCGAGCGCTGGTCCAGCCACGCCGACCACCTCAGCGAGGTAGACAGGGCCACCGCCAGGCACATCCTCCAGGCCCAGCACAGCTCCCTGCGTGAGTCCCTCATCCGGGCGCTGGAGCAGGCGTATGGCGTGCTCGCGCCGTCCGGCGGCGTGCTCGCCGACGAGTCGCACCACGAGCGGGTCCTCACCAGCCTGGACCGGTCCTTCGACCCCGGCACGCCGCGAGGGACCGGCCTGCGCTCGGCATACCTCGACCTGGTCGACCGTGCCTACACCGCCACCTATCCCGGCCACCCCGAGTTCGAGCCTGGCGACGTGGAGGTGCGGGGCGTGGAGCTGAAGGCCGTCCATGCACACCTGGTGCGAGCGATGGCTGACCCGCAGAAACGGGTGCCGCTGCAGGGCGACGTCAAGGGCGTCCGGCGGGTGGCCAACGCGCTCGGGATGGGCAAGGCCGCCGAGACCCACTTCATCTTCGGTGACGACCGGTTCACCCCCTGGGGCTCCGAGCTCGCCCGGGCGCTCGGCGCAACCGGCATCGACCCCAACGCCCCCGTCACCGTCGCCGAGATCCGACGCTGGATCGACCAGGTCACACCGGCTCGGGGCCTCCGGCAGGAGGTCAGCGACCTGGTGGTGCTCGCCTGGGGCCTGCTGCGTCAGCGGTCCTGGTGGCACCGTGGCGCCTCCATCGAGGCACCAGACCCGGGCAAGCTGCTGCCGGAGATGGAGCTCCGACTGCAGCCCATGCCGACGTCGTCCGAGTGGACCGCGGCCACCAAGGGCGCCGCCGAGCTGTTCGGGGTGCCCGCCTCACCGTTCCTCACGCCGCAGGCGGTGGCCACGCTGGTCACCCAGGTCCGGGACAAGGCGAAGGAGCTCAGCGCACCCGCGCAGAAGCTCGTCGGCGAGCTGGAGCGCGCCTACGGCCGTCTCGGATTGCCGACCGACGAGACCGGACGGACCGACGACCGACTGGTCACAGCCCGCCGGGCGGCCACCGTCGCACAGTCTCTGCAGCACCTGCAGGG
>LSQX01322238.1_pt2 | contig 12494 bp, 9 predicted proteins | sample 654561 | NCBI WGS metagenome assembly LSQX01 (sample SAMN04489861, study PRJNA283612) | anaerobic digester metagenome | isolation source: 4 biogas reactors fed with cattle manure at either 37C or 55C with and... | place: Denmark: Kongens Lyngby | collected 2014 | reverse complement strand
AGTACCTCCATTACATCTTTTGAAACATTAATAAACAGTTTCTCCCTGATTGGATTACGTTCCCCATTTGTTTTCGGAATATACTCAACTCCCTGGTTGTAATTGGCCCATCCATCGGAAAGACTATTATTGGTTGTAAAGCTTGATGCATCGGAGCTGTACCAGTCGAACTGTTTAAAAAAGAATAGATCATCTCCATATAATAATTTGGGATGTCTGTTGTATTCGTATGGTAAAAAGGGAACGGTTATCAATTTACTGTCTGCCAATTTTCCCGTTTCGCCCAATGTTATCTCTTTAACCCAACCTGTTTCTGAGTTTTCATGCATGCCAATGATCAGTGACTTTTGATTAATAGTGTACCAGCAAGAAAAATCAAATTTCTGTTTACCAACTGATGCAATAAATTCGACATAGAGTGTGTCCTGTTGAATTTTTTCACTTTTAACACTCCATACAGCTCTTTTGTCAGAAGTGAAAATGAATTCAGAACCCTTGCACAAATCATAAACAGAATTGTTCGTCTTCACTTTAATCCCGTTTAACACTCCTTTGGAAAGACTTAGGGAGTATTCCATATCCATATCTTCCCCTTCATACGTAAGACGGTAAAAACTACCGTCTTTTGTTATTTCATTACTATAGACAGAATGTTTATTAATAGGTAAAATTGTTTCCTCTCGTAGAGGGAAAGGCATTTTTTCCGGGAATGCATTAAAGGATAACTCCTTAAGCGGCTCTTTATAGATATAAATTGGTCCAAGATAGACAGTCTGCTTTTTTCCTGGGGTTGTGTCTTCACCTTTAAATTTCAGACCTATAAATTTAGCAGGTGCCTTAATTTTTTCATTCATTTTTATGTGGCTTAAAAACCAGTATTTATGAACGAGACCTTTATGCCCACTCTTTGAAAAATCCAACTCGTGTATTTTTCCATCAGCTCCTTCAATTAATGCATAGTGTTTGAATGCAGCTTTATAATCGGGCATCCAACCCCAGTGGTCGCCATAGGTCCAAAAATCGATGCAATCCCAAGGGTCTGATAGCACTATTGGAGTATCATACAGTAAACTTATTGATGCATTTTCATTTGTTGTTTTATAAACCAACTTCCCGCTCGTTTCCCTGAATAATCTTTGCTCTGAAGTTAGATAAAGATCTGCCTCACAGTTTTCAGTTTTAATTATCCACTTTTCACAATTGTCAAAAAGTGCTATTGGAACTTTATCTTCTTCTCGTGTTGCCATTTCATAAGGCTTATCTCCAACTGTTTTTGATTCCGGATCGAAGTTTATTCCTCGTTTCTGTGTAAATCCTAAAGTTGAAGTCAGCAAGAAGAGAACAATTAGCTTGATTTTCATTTTTCTGAGATTATAATAAGTTTTACTTTCTTAAAATGTGCAAAGATACAACAATGAATTTAGCTGGTCAGTCAACAAAAAAATAAATTTCAAGAAGTTTTAAGGGTGGTGCTGACCGAATAAATTATGAGTTTTCTCAGAAATTTATTTTTTAAGGTTACTCGTTCGGTGTAAATACTGCCAAATGTATTCATCGCCCGCCGGAACGGTCAAAGGGTGGTACGCCAAAATTTAAGTGGAGTGTCAAATAAGTTTCAATGAAACAAAATCGGGCATTTGGATTCTTAATTGTGCCCAGAACAGGACTCGAACCTGCACNNTCTACCAATTCCGCCATCTGGGCTTTTCAAATGAACTCTTCAAAGCAGAACATTAAGTTGTTTTGCCTCGCAAATATATAAAAAACCTTTTGCCCGCAACCGATTTATAAAGATTTTTTTAAAGCATCCTTATTTGCTCACCCACAGTATGCTTTTCGCAATATTTGCATCTCAATGCAATCGGAGAGGTATTTACAACCTGAAAACTTGTGGTAATCTTTTCGTGATTTGTGATGCACATCGGATTGAAACACCTGACAATACCAATAATCTCTTTGGGAATCTCCACCACTTTTTTCTCAACCACCTGATAATCACGAATAATATTCAGTTTTGCACGAGGCGCAACAAGTGCAATTTTGTTGATTTCATCATCTTTGAAAAATTTGTTGGAAACCTTTACAATAGCTTTTCTTTCAAGCTTTGCACTCTCCAGGTTGGTTCCAAATGTAATCTGATTTTTAACTTTATCGAGATCGAGGATTGAAATCACCTTGAACAGATACTGTGCCGGTATATGATCAATAACCGTTCCCTCTTTTATGGCGCTTACTTTCAGCTGTGGTTTATTTTTCATCCAGTTGACCATTGCATTTTTATTTAAGATTCATGATATATGAAATGATTGCTTCCCGGACATAGACTCCATTGAGCGCCTGCGTAAAATAATAGGCTTTTTCATTTTTGTCCACATCCGTGTGAATCTCGTTCACCCGCGGGAGCGGATGCAGGATTCTCATGTTGGGTTTCGTATTTTCGAGCATGTAATTCCTGAGGATATAGACATTTTTCACCTTTTCATATTCCATAGGGTCCGAGAATCGCTCCTTCTGAACGCGGGTCATATAGATAATGTCAGCCTCGCTGACGATATCGGTGAATTCGGTGTGTTCATAAAAGCGAATCCCCTTTTCGCGAAGATAAATTTTATATTCCCGCGGAATTTGCAATTCAGGGGGTGCAATAAAGTTGAAAATTGGATTTTTAAATTCCGACATCGCCATGAGCAGGGAATGCACCGTTCGCCCGTATTTCAAGTCGCCAACCATGAAAATGTTCAGATTATCAAGTGTTCCCTGTGTTTTCTTTATGGAGTACAAATCGAGCAGCGTTTGTGTCGGATGCTGATTTGCACCGTCGCCGGCATTAATAACCGGCGCGGGAGAAATCTCGGCAGCATAGCGCGGGGCACCTTCCAGTGGATGACGAATTACTATTAAATCGACATAGTTGCTGACCATTTTGATGGTATCGTGCAGTGTCTCCCCTTTACTGGCACTGGAGCTTCCGGGATCGGAAATCCCGATGATGCGCCCGCCAAGCCTGTTGATGGCTGTTTCAAAACTAAGCCTTGTGCGTGTTGATGGTTCAAAAAAAAGAGAGGCAACAATTTTCCCCAGCAGCAAATTCTGATTGGGATTGGCTTCAAATTCAGCTGCAAGACTCATTATTTTCAGATAATCTTCTCTGGAATAATCTGTAATTGAAATTAAATCTCGTTTCATGCGATATATTTTGAATATCAATTATTTTCAATAAAAAAGCCAATACTTTAATGAAAAAAAATACTGGCTTCCCGTTGGTGAAAAACTTTAAGTTTTTCTTTAAAATTCATATTTTTAATTAAGAACTTTTGTATGATGAAATGACAAAAAGAGGAATTAAGAGTTTTGCTGCGGATGTTTCTGCTGCATATCAAATGGCAGTGATTCTGTTTTCGTTTCTTCATAAAATCCAAAATTAAAAAGTTTTGAAAAGCAATTGTCAAATTCAGCTGATTTTTATCACCTTTTTATCAACAGTTTCAGCCTTCGTCCAAATATTCAATGTCCACACCATAAAACTTTTCAAATACCTCCCTGATTCTTTCAGATTCTGACTTGCGTACGGAAAAATCAAGCTCGCAATCGAGTTCAAACCGTGTATTCAGCACATTGAGATTTTCCTGTTTAATAATCTGCATCACATCATTCATCTCATTGTATGAAAATTTCAGTTTGTATTTTTCCTCAATAATCCCGGTAATGATTTTTGCATTGCTGATGGCATCAGCTGTTGCTGTACGGTATGCATTAATCAGCCCGCCGGTGCCAAGCAAAGTTCCACCAAAATAGCGCACCACCACAACCAGAATGTTTGTGAGCTCATTGCTCAGCAACTGCCCAAGTATGGGCTTTCCAGCTGTGGATGAAGGTTCTCCGTCGTCGTTTGCCCTGAATGTGATTACTTCTGTGCCAAGCCTCCATGCATAACAATGGTGACGGGCGTTGTGGTATTCTTTTTTCAGGCTGGCAAGAATTTCACTGATATCCTCCTCACTTTGAACAGGGTATGCAAAAGCTAAAAATCGGCTGCCCTTATCCCTGAAATATCCTTCACTTTTTGAATCTATGGTTTTATATGTATCCATTCCTTTTGTACAGGGACACTAAAACAAAAGTGCAGTCCGTCAAAACCGGGCATCTGTCCGGTTATGCACAACGAACTACATGGTTAATTTCTTCTCAATGTCTTCTACGTATTGTCTGAAATTTTTATCGGTATCCCTGAGATTTTTCACTGTTTTGCATGCATGCAAAACAGTTGCATGATCTTTATTTCCTACCTGTGCACCAATGGATGCGAGAGAATGTTTGGTGAGATTTTTTGAAAAGAACATGGTGATCTGCCTTGCCTGAACAATTTCCCGTTTGCGTGTTTTCGCCTGAATGGTTTCCACCGGCATATCAAAATAATCGCAAACCACTTTTGATATATATTCGATTGATAGCTCTCTTCGGGAGTTTTTCACCAACTTGGTGATAAGCTTTACAGTCAGATCAAGGGTGATTTCCCGCTTATTTAGCATGGATTGCGCAAGAAGCGATACCAGAGCACCTTCCAGTTCACGAACATTATTTGTTACGTGAGAAGCAATATATTCCATCACCTCATCGGAAAGAGTAATGCCATCCTTGTATGTTTTACGGCGAAGTATTTCCATGCGGGTTTCAAAATCGGGAGTTTGCAAATCAGCAGTTAATCCCCACTTAAATCTCGACAACAACCTCTGCTCCATTCCCTTCAGCTCAATTGGCGGCTTATCTGATGTCAGAATAAGCTGTTTCCCTGTTTGGTGAAGGTGATTAAAAATATGAAAAAAAGTCTCCTGTGTTTTCTCTTTTCCTGCAAACTCATGCACATCATCCAGAATCAGCACGTCAATCATCTGATAGAAATGCAGAAAATCGTTTCGGTTGTTATTCCGGGTAGCTTCGGTAAATTGTGTCTGAAACTTGTTTGCATTAACATATAGCACCACCTTATCAGGCATCTGTTCTTTCACTTCAATGCCAATTGCCTGCGCCAGGTGAGTTTTTCCCAGTCCGGAATTTCCATAGAGCATAAGCGGGTTGAATGCTGTGCCACCCGGATTGTGTGCAACGGCAAAACCGGCACTTCGTGCAAGCCGGTTGCAATCGCCCTCAATGAAATTCTCAAAAGTATTATCGGGTTTCAGCTGGGGATCAATCTGTAATTTTTGAATACCGGGTATGATAAACGGATTCCTGATGGATTTTCTCTCATCTGTGTGTAACGGAACAGTAAGCGGTTTATTTTGAATTTTTGTCGAACTACTGGTCGGATAACTAACAGTCAGAGGAGTGGCATTGCCGTTGGAAGTGCTGGGATTTCCTGAACCAACAACTACATTATATTCCAATTTGGCTCCATTGCCCAAAACCATTCGGAGCGTTTTTTTCAGAATATCGATAAACTGTTCCTCAAGATATTCATAAAAAAAAGCGCTGGGCACCTGAATAGTTAGTACATTATTTTTCAGTTTTACAGGCACAATCGGCTCAAACCATGTCCTGTAACTGCTACCCGGCACATTATCGCGAATTATTTCAAGACAATTTTCCCATGCAGTTTGATGTTTGTTATCCATTTAATTTATGATAGATTTTAATGTTCGACAAAATTCTTTAATTCCCAAGAGCAAAAATTGCAAAAAAAAAGTGAATAAAAAAATTCTTTTACTATTGATTTTCTCAAATAAAGTATATTCGTTTAAGAATGAGATGATTATTTTTTTATTTTTTTTATTAATTAGGTAAGGCGTTGATTCTCAACAAATGCAACAACAACAGACTGATTAACAGAAAACTAACTGGTAGGTAGTGTTAGGCTATTGTTATTGAAACAGGATTTTAAAGACAACTAATAAAAATTATGAACATTTGAAAAACAGCAACGAGCCGGCATTCTCATAACATTCCGTTTCATTGCATAAAAATTCAATTTTGAAAGAGAGCAATAGAGCACTTGATAATCTTTTTTGCTGTTTCTAATCAACAAAAGTGTCACTTTAGCGACCTCAGTGCTTTTTCCAGCTTTATCAGTTTCCCGTTGCGAAATGCCACCACCGAAGCATCGGGAAATTTAAGAACAGCTTTTTGGTGTAGCTCAAGAATTTCAGGGAAAGAGTGTGAAGAGCCTGCAAGATATGTGTAGGCTTCGCTGATTTCATACTCTTCGACCGGTTGGAGTTCGGAAAAAATTTCAGAGTCCAGCGGAATTCTGACTTCAGTGGAAACAAGATGAACTTTGAAAACAATGTCCGAAGAGGTATTGCGTGATGCATCAACATACACTTTCCTTCCCATATCAATTGCGGAAAACTTCACATACCGCTCGGGATTTACCCGGACGTCTGTCATCAGTAAATTGAGATTGTCGGCTATTTGATTGAGTGACAGATAGAGCTGGTCATCGGTAAACAACAGTCCGGCAGTATTGTCATCTGCTTCAAGGCGTGCCAATAAATCTTCAATTTTCTCAGTAATATCCATGATATTCTCAAGCACAGGCGAAACGGAAATCAAGGATAATGTATCGCTGAATGCAGCCAAATTTTTTAATGTTCTTTCAAATTCATCGGTGTGATTATTAAAAGCTGTTGTTACATTATCAATATTTGAAATGATATTTTCAATACTCTCCCGTTTTGTTGATACTATCTCCTGAAGATGAGAGGTTGTATTTTGCACATTGATAATAGTCTGATTGATATTCTCGAAACTTTCCGAAAGATTTTTCCGGGCATCTTCGTTAAAAATCACTGTGAGTACCGTTAAAGCAGAATCAAGAGTTCCCAAGAGATTTTCAGCCTTGTTTTTTATGGGAAGCACCTGCATGCTCACCTCCTCCTTTAGGTCGCGCTCAACTGCGCCAGGGATTGTATCGTAACTGTTGTAGAACTGATCGGATTTTCCAAGATTTAACTTGATGGAGCGGGTTCCCATTAGGTCGCTGCTGACAATTTGCGCAACAGTGTTCACAGGAAGTTTCACCGAAGAGTCAATCATAAAAGTTACCACCAAACGGCCGCTGTTATCGGGGATAAACCTGATCTTTTGTACCTGCCCGATCTTAAAACCACTTAGCTCTACATCGCCTGATTGTGTCAGACCCTCAATGCGGTCATAAACAACATGGTAGCTGTTGCTTCTTTTGAAAATATCGTTTCCCTTGAGGTAGCTAAGCCCCCAAATCAATATTGCGACTGAAATCACAATGAGGATTCCGAGTTTTGTAATTTTTGATACTTTCATATTCATATAATCGTTTTTGTTTCCATAATTATCAGGTAAAACTAATCAATTCAGTCCGGAATCTGCATATTAAATTAAACAATTGGCAAAATCCGGCTACATTTTCTCCATGGCTTTTTCAACCGGTATCAACATATCGTTTTCGAAGGCAACCACAAATGCTCCTTTAAATTTTGCGCGCAGACGTTTCTGTGCCTCCCGTGCCTGTTGCGGGCTTTGAAATCTTCCGCAAAAATAGCGGTAAGTACTTCCTGTGTTGTGCATAAAAACATCTTTCTCGCCCTTAAAATTTGCCGATTTTGTATCAACAGCTCCCGAAAGGGAGGCTATTTGCACAGAAAAAAACACACTGCCCGTTTTCTTCTGCTCCTCGAGCAAAGAAGGAGATGTAGTCATTTCGGGCGATGAAGACCCTGATGCAGCAGAAACAAGAAAACTACTTTTGGCTTCAATCCTTTTTTTGTACTCTTTAAATGCATCGAAAATTGATGCTGCCAAAGAGCTTCGCCCCGAGTCGCTCATCAAATAACTTCTTTCAGAAGAGTGGGTTATGAAACCGGCTTCAATTAAAATACCGGGCATTGCGGTTTGCCTGAGCACTAAAAAGCCGGCTTGTTTCACACTTCTGTCGATGCGCCTTGACTTTTCCCTAAACTGATTCTGAACCACTGATGCAAGCATTGCGCTTTGCTCAATATATTCATCCTGAACCAGTTCAAACATGATGTATGATTCCGGTGAATTCGGATCAAATCCTTCATAAATCGTCTGATAGTCTTCTTCAAGAAGAATCACTGAGTTCTCCTTTTTTGCCACTTCAAGATTTTCATTGGAGCGGTGCTGTCCTAAAATAAAAGTTTCAGTTCCCTGTGCTGAGCCCTTGGAAACAGCGTTCACATGGATGGAAATAAACAGATCGGCATTGTTTTTATTGGCAATCGCTACTCGCTGAAACAATGGAACAAATACATCCTTGTCGCGTGTGTAAATCACTTTAACTCTGGGATATGCAGTGCGGATATGATTTCCCAGCTTTAAAGCGATGTCAAGTACAATATCTTTCTCTTTTGCACTTCCATAGACCGCTCCGGGGTCTTTTCCGCCATGCCCGGGGTCAATCACAACAGTCCTGATGCTGCCGTTGCCACCCGTTTGGGCAGAAAGTCCGGAAACCATCCAGCAACTGATTATTACGAATGATGAAAAAAATAATCTCTTCATGCAGATTGCTAATTTGAAAACAAAAATAGAAATTTAGTATTATTTTGCATTTATTAACCACATGTGTAACCCTTATTTTTAATTTTGCGCGTTATGCCATGAAAAAGCATGTTATTGCAAAAATATTTTGTTTAAAATAATAGCGACATACCTTTTAGCCGTTATCCCTTTGCTGGTTTTTGGCCAGGAAACAGAACCGAGACGCTTCGTAACGGAAACATCCCCTTCCGATACGTTAGGCATTGTGCCGCTTTTGACAGATTCAATTCCCGTTTTCATTCAGGGTGACGATACGCTTATGATTGATTCTCCGATTCCAAAGGACAGTGTCCGGATAAAAGAAACACCAACGGTCATTGAGGCGCCAATCGAATATCGTGCAGAAGACTCAATCATCGGCTCTTTTGACGGACAGAAAGTATTTCTTTATAATAATGCGCAAGTAACTTATCAGCAAATTGAGCTGAAGGCTTATTTCATTGAGCTAAATCTGGAGACCAAAGAGGTTTATGCGGAAGGACTTATTGATTCTACAGGAACATTAATTCAAAAGCCTGTTTTTAAGGATGGGCGTGAGGAATTCGAATCGAAAACCCTTCGCTACAATTTCGATACGGAAAAAGGAATCATTACCGAAGTAGTTACCCAGCAAGGGGAAGGTTTTGTGCACAGCCAGCGCACAAAAAAAATATCCAGGGATGCTTTTGTTCTGAAAGACGGAAAATATACCACCTGCGACGCCGACCATCCACACTTTTACCTGCATTTGACAAAAGCCAAAGTGATCTCCAACAACAAAATCATTACCGGGCCCGCATACATGGTACTGGAAGATTTTCCCATCTATTTTCCAATTTTGCCTTTTGGGTTTTTCCCAAATTCACCGCGTTATTCTTCGGGAATCTTGGTGCCAACCTACGGAGAAGAAAATAACCGCGGCTTTTTTCTGCGTGACGGCGGATACTATTGGGCTGCAAACGAATATTTTGATCTGGCTGTGCGCGGAGACATCTATTCCAAAGGTTCATGGGCAGGCAAGCTGCATACAAACTACAGGAAACGCTACAAATACAGCGGCGGATTTGATTTCCGGTACAACATGAATGTTTTTGGTGAAAAGGGACAGATCGACTACAATCCATCGCAGCAGTTTGCAGTTACATGGAACCACAGCCAGGATGCAAAAGCAAATCCCAACCAGACCTTTTCCGCCAGCGTAAATTTTTCGACCAGTGGTTATGACAAGCAGAATGCAATCTCAGCTCAAAACTACCTGCGCAGCCAAAAATCATCAAGCATCTCCTATTCAAAGAAATTTGAAAACACGCCATATAATCTCTCCGTAAATCTCAGACATTCACAAAACTCAATGGACTCATCGATAACATTGTCAATGCCGGAAATGACGTTCAGCATGGCAAAAATCTACCCGCTACGAAAAAAAGTGCGTTCCGGCTCATTGAAATGGTATGAAAAATTCGGAGTCAATTATACGGGGAACTTGCGAAACTCTATCACCGCCCACGAGTCGGAAATTCTGAAAAAATCACTTGTGCGTGACTGGAAAAACGGTATCCGCCACAATATCCCCATTGCATTGCCAAGTTTCAACCTGCTGAATCACATCAACTTCAGTCCCGGATTTAGTTATAACGAAAAGTGGTATTTCAAAAAATACAATTACACCTACGAAGAGGGTGGAGATTTCGATAATCCGCCGAATATTCCGCGAACCGTTCGGGTGGACACCATCTCCGGACTGAGCCGTGTTTATGATTACTCATACAGTTTGAGTGCCTCAACCAACATTTATGGAATGTTTTTACCCCTGAATCCTAATTCAAAAACTAAGGGAATCAGGCATAAAATGACGCCATCACTGAGTTTCAGCTATCGCCCCGATTTTGGCGCCGAAAAGTTTGGATACTGGCAGGATGTCCAGATTGACGAAACCGAGAAAAGACGTTTTTTTGACGTTAACAACGGCGGCATATACGGCGGATCGCCCGGCAGAGGCGCTTCAGGTGCTATTTCACTGTCGGTGAACAACAACCTGGAAGCAAAAGTATTGGAAACCCGCAGCGACACCACCAAAACCGAAGATGAACAAAAATTTAAAAAAGTAAAAATCATTGATAACCTGAGTTTTGGCACCTCCTATAATCTGATTGCCGACTCGCTGAATTTGTCTCCTATAAATATCAGGGCGCGCACAACCATAGCCGGAGTCAGCGTGAATATGGGTGGAGTTCTCGACCCATATATGACAAATAATGAAGGAGTTACCATTCATAAGTACGTGTGGAACGAAAAACACGGATTTGCAAAACTGGGAAGGCTGACGCGTGCCAACCTCTCTTTCGGTATGAATTTCAAATCGAAACAGGGCGGACGCGAAGCAGAGCGCAACAAAGAGATGATTGAACAGGAAAACATCCTGCCGGGAGATTATGAAAATTATTACGACTTCAATATTCCATGGGATTTTGGTTTCGATTACAGTTTTAATTATACCGGGCCAAGAAGACCTTCCGAAAAGGGAAGATACACGCAAACCATCGGATTGCGAGGCAACCTGAGCCTTACCAACAAATGGAGAATTAGTGCAAATACCAACTTCGACATTATGGCAAAGGAATTTTCGTTTACCACCTTTAACCTGAATCGCGATTTGCACTGCTGGTCAATGTCGTTTAACTTTGTTCCCTTCGGATATATGAAAAGCTACAGTTTCACCATCAACGCAAAATCTTCCATGCTGAAAGACCTTAAACTCGAGAAGAGACAGAGCCATTACGATAATTTTTAAACTTCTTTTCCATGAAACGGATAATTCACACGAACAAAGCGCCACAGGCAGTCGGACCATACAGCCAGGCTGTTGAAATCCACGGAACACTCTACATTTCCGGGCAGATTCCATTAGACCCCGATACGATGCAAATAGTTGAAGGGGGAATAAAGGAGCAGACCCGGCAGGTGATGAAAAACATCAGTGCAATTCTGGATGAAGCGGGATATTCTTTTGCCGATGTGGTAAAATCTACCTGCCTGCTCAGCGACATGAAAAACTTTAAGGAGATGAATGATGTCTATGCCGGATTTTATCCTGAAAATCCACCTGCACGGGCAGCTTTTGCAGTTAGAGAACTGCCGCTTGGGGTGTTGATAGAGATTGAGACAGTTGCAGTCAAATAAGCACTGACTGCTAAATTGTTAAAACCATCGGTTTATTAAAAATCAAGGATCCCTTTTTCTGCCTGAATATAGTCAGCAATCAACTTGTCATATTTTTGCATGAGCAGCCGTACCAATCTGTCTTTCAGGTTGAAACTTATCTCAGACAGTTTCGAAACCGGTAAAATCTTCGGTGAAGTTCCGCTAAGGAAAAGAGCCTGAAACTCTGCAACTTCAGAAAGAAATATATCTGCTTCAACAATCTCAATGTTCATATTTTGCGCCAGTGAAATAATTTTTTGACGTGTTATTCCGGACAAAACATCCCCCGCTTTTGGTGTAAACAACCGGTCATTTTTCACGAAAAAAACATTGCTCCGGCTTCCTTCAGTAATCCGCCCAGCACTGTCAACCAGCAGCACTTCGTAAAAACCCTGCTTTGCCATCATTTCGTCAGCCGCCTTGCGCACTGAAGTCAGAAAAACTTTTGCTTTCGGATTATCCCTCTCAGCCATCAGAATTCCGCAGCGCACACCGGTTTCATACCACTTTTCATCGGGATATTTATGTGGAATAAAAAAAGTTATGAAAGCATCTGCCGACCAGATGAAAATGTTTCCCTCCGAAACCTCATTATCCCGGATAAGCTCCATAACAAATTGGGCAATCTGAGATTTGCCGTAACGGATTGTTTTTCCTGCAAGCGAAGCAGAATTGTAAAATCGTTCCAGATGGTCTTCCAAAAAAAGCGGAACGCCATCGTAAATGCGTAAGACTTCATAAACACCACTGGAAGCTAATATCGGCTTGAATTTAGC
>LSQX01258956.1_pt1 | contig 12494 bp, 10 predicted proteins | sample 654561 | NCBI WGS metagenome assembly LSQX01 (sample SAMN04489861, study PRJNA283612) | anaerobic digester metagenome | isolation source: 4 biogas reactors fed with cattle manure at either 37C or 55C with and... | place: Denmark: Kongens Lyngby | collected 2014 | reverse complement strand
TCCTCATCGGTGCACGAGATCACGCGCGAGACGGTGGTCAAGCGCATCGCCTCGGCGGGCAATGGCGGGTCCTACTTCGGCAAGCCGGACGTGCTGGAGGCGTTCAACGAGCGGATGCAGGCGGTGGCGGCGACCACTGGCGCGGAGTATGTGGATGTCTATGAGCCGACGGGCACGCACCCGGACAAGCCCTCGCTCTTCACCGCGGACGGCGTACACATGAGCCACGCCGGCAACCACCTCGTGGCGAAGGTGCTGCTGGGGGCGCTGGGGGAGTAAGTACGTGAGGAAGTGACTGTTCAGGCATCGCCGGCCACAAGGTCGGCGATGCCTGCGCGAAAGGCCTGAAAGCTGCGCGATCGATTGCGCTCCGGATCCATGTGCCTGCTGACCTCGCGCGCGACCGCAATCTTGGGATAGGTCTCCCGCGAGCAGCCCAGAACGTGCGCCAGTGCCTCCCAGGTGCCGCCCCTGATCGCATCCGGGTCTCGGTAGGGTGCCTTCTCAGCGAGCGTCTCCGGGACATGTGAATATGCAGCACGTAACGCGGACACGTCACCGAAGAACCAAGCCTCCAACTCCTCGATCGCGATCCGATTCAGGACGTCGAACTGCCCTCCCATCGCTCGTGCCTTCGGCGTGAGACCTGCGTCCGCCGCCATCACGTCGAGTCGCGCCTTCAACTGGTGGCAGTCATCGGCATCGCGGTCTACCAGCACCACAACACGCCAGTCCTCCGGCAGCCAGTGCGCGTAACCGCGCAGACGCTGGGGGAGCCGGCCCAGCAGTTCGTCCTTATTGCGGAAGGGGCGGATCGCGAAGGAAGCTTCCGCGGGCAGCATCCGGCGCAGCAGGTTCATCAATGCCGCCTCGGCGGATGGCTCCTCCGTGATGATCTCAATATGCACCGTCCCGACCCTCCCCCACGCGAATGGTTCGCGATCCACCGGCGTTGGTCAGCGGATCACCGACCTCGAAGTACCCCTCCATCCACAGATGGCCGAGGGATGCGCCACTCTCCATCATGCGCGGCACCAGCGCCATGTCAGCCGTCCTCGTCGCCCGCGCATAACCCTCCTCGTCACGATGCAGCACCCATACCTGCTCCGGGAGCAGGCCATCAAGGAAGAAGGGAGAGTGCGTCGTGACGAGCAGTTGTGACCATTCTGTTGCCAGACGACACTCCTCAGCAAGCTCCGGCAGCAGCCGCGGATGTAGGTGGTTCTCTGGCTCCTCAATGCCGATGAGGGGCGGCGGGTCCGGATCGTGGAGAACCAACAGGTAGGACAGCATCTTCAGTGTGCCGTCTGACGCATACCTGGCGAGAATCGGTCGGTCGAAAGGGGCATCCTTGACCTGAAGGAGGAGGCGACCGTCCTCGAGAGGCTTGGCCTCTACACTCTCGAGACGGGGTACGCGGGAAGTGAGCACTGAGAGTACGCGGTCAAGCACGTCCGGATGGCGCTCGCTCAGGTGCTGCATTACGTTCGGAAGGTTATCTCCACTCTGGCTCAGCCGCTCCTCTGGACCGGCCTCGGGCGTACCACGCGCGTCAACGGCGGACAGATACGAAAGATACCACCCCGTGATGAACCGCCGCAAGGCACTGACCCTGGGATGCTTTTGGAACTGGCCGAGACTGTTCACCGCCAACATCTCTGGACTATCGAGCTCAGCTTCTTCTCGTTGGCTATCCTCCCGAGACGGAGCTTCACCCATCCATGCGCGCCCCGCACCTCGGTGGAAGTCAAGAAACTTGAACGGCCTGCCGTGGCGACTACCACGGCGCCAGCGCAGGGACTCGTCAGCTACATATGGACCGTCATCATCTTCACCGATGGCAAGATCGTACGTTATGATGGGCTCGTCTGGGCCCTCTCGGTACTTGAGTTCGAATTCAATGCATTCGTTCTCGCCCGCCCCGCGCGAGCGCAACTCCCTGAAACGGCCCCTGCGATCCCATGCACGCCGGAGGCCCTCCGTGAAGCACTCGGACAGGAACGCGAACACGTCGAACACCGTCGACTTCCCACTGCCGTTCGGCCCGACAAGCACCGTCAACGGCGTGATGTCGCGCAACTCAAGATCTCGCAGAGCACGGAAGTTGCGCACCCGGAGCTTCTCGATGCGCGGGACGCCCTCGTTGTGGTTCACTTGGTCGCTCACAGTGCTCCCTCGCAGTCGCTGATTCGCAGAACACCCTCATTCTACCGCAAGCCATTTGCGCTGACAACCATGTGCGAAGCAGGCAAACATGATCTATGCGGCGAATGAACAGCGCAGCGCGTCGTGCAAGGCCACGAATGGGGTCATCCATCATGCCCGCCTCACCGCTTTTCGCTCAGACGCCCGTGTTTTCCGCTGGCGAGGCCGGGGTGTGCGAATACCGCATCCCGGCCCTCGTCTGCACCAATCAGGGCACGCTACTCGCCGCGTGTGACGCGCGAGTGGACAAGCCTGGCGATGCGCCGAATAACATCGACCTCGCGCTCAAGCGCTCCGAAGACCTCGGCGAGACGTGGAGCGAGGTGCAGATCCTCGTTGATGATGGCGGCGACATGGCCGCAGGCGACCCCTGCATGCTCGTGGACCGCGTCACCGGCAGCGTCTGGATCATCTACGATCACATCTACCCGACGATGGACGAACTGCTGCGGCGCGACCCGCAGCGGGCCGAGGGCGCGCGCGAGGAGTGGCATGGCCGCGTCATCTTCGTCCACGCCATCCGCTCCGACGACGACGGCCGCACCTGGTCGGACCCGATCGACCTCACCCCGCAGATCAAGCACCCGGACTGGGTCGCCGCCATGGCCGGACCGGGCATGGGCATCACGATGAGCGGCGGGCGCCTCATCTGCCCCGGCTACCGGCGCTTTGATGCCGATCTCGGCGAAGATAGCGCCCACGTCTACTTCAGCGATGACCATGGCGCCACGTGGCAGGTTGGCGAGGCGGCCGCCACTCAGACCAACGAGGCGCAGGCGGTCGAGCTTGCAGATGGCCGCCTGATGCTCAACATGCGGACCCCGCGCGGCTACAACCGGCGCAGGGTCGCGATCAGCCAGGACGGCGGCGAGACGTGGTCTGAGGCGCACGATGATCCCGCGCTCACCGAACCGGGCTGTCAGGCGAGCATCATCCGGTGGCCAGGTGGCACCATGGGTGCTGACGGGCGCCTGCTCTTCTCGAACCCGGCCAGCACCGACAAGCGCACCGACATGACCGTGCGGGTGAGCTATGACGACGGGCAGACGTGGCCGGTAGCGAAGACCATTGCGGGCGAGTACTGCTCATATTCGTGCCTGGCCGCGCTGCCGGATGGATCGGCCGGAATTCTCTTCGAGCACCGGTTCCCTGATCCCGACGCTCAGGGGCGCGAGAACCTGGTGTTCGCGCGCTTCAACGACGTGTGGCTCAAGCTCCCGTGACGCCAGCGGAGGCGCGGGGCCGGTCGAGGCCATCCGCCCTCTCCGAACGTTCAGCCTCTGACTGAACGAAACATCCTCTCCGCGCGTCATTTGCGACAGAACTCGGCGATTCGCGGTGCGGCGACAGCTTCGGCAGGTGACGCTTGACGAAGCCCCCTCCGAACAATAGTATGCCTGCACTAACACTGCCGTGACACTGAGGGAGACTATGGCTACGAGCAACGGGGATCGCGACAAACGCCTGCCGCACGACCGTGTTCCTTCCACCGTGCCTCCGCAGGAGCCTGCTCACGAGCCGCAGCCTGAACGCCCCTCCCCCACTCCGGAGGCCCGGCAGCGGAATCTGCGCATGCTGTCAATAGGAATTCCGGTTGTGGTGGGGCTGATCGGTGTCTTCCTGCTCGGGCTCTGGGTGCTTGGCGACCGGAGTCCCGTTGACGTTGAGCTTCGGGACGGCGAGACAGCGGCGGGTGGGCCTGACGCTACGGGCCCCGCAGCGGGGATGATGATAGGCGAAGATCAGCCGGTGCCCGCCGACATGGACTTTCCCGGAGGCCCGGATGAGACCGCACAGGGACAGCCCGGCATGCCGGGCGGACCTGCAGGGTTCGGAGCGCCTGCGACGGTCGCGACTGAGCCGGGCACGCCCGCCGGCCGCGGTGCGGCGGCCTCCGGAGGCGGAGGCGGATCATGGCCAAACTTCCGCGGTCCTGGATATGATGCCATCGCTCAGGATGCCTCCGGTCTTGCCTCGAGCTGGCCCTCCGGCGGACCGCGCAAGCTCTGGACGGTGAAGATGCTCGGCCCCGGACACGCGGGCGCAGCAATCGCCGAGGGTCGCGTCTACGTACTCGACTATGACAAGGGCTCGCGCCAGGATGTCCTCCGCTGCCTCTCGCTGAGTGACGGCAATGAGATCTGGCGGCACTCCTACCCGGTTGAGATAAAGGACAATCACGGCATCTCGCGGACGGTTCCCGCAGTGGCCGGCGGCTATGTCGTCGCGCTTGGCCCGATGGGCCACGTAACCTGCGCCCGCGCCGACAGCGGTGATGTCGTCTGGCAGGTGGACCTGAAGAAAGCGTATGGGACGAAGATCCCGAGCTGGTATGCGGGCCAGTGCCCTATCATTGAGGAGGGACGCGCAATTCTCGCCCCCGGCGGCAAGGCGCTGATGGTCGCCGTGGACTGCGCCACCGGCAAGGTGGCGTGGGAAGCGCGCAATGCCAACGGGTGGCAGATGACCCACGCCTCCGTGATGCCGGCGCAGATCGGCGGTCGCAAGATCTACGTCTATGCGGCCAGTGGCGGCATCGCGGGAGTGGCGGCCTCAGATGGCTCTATCGTCTTCCAGTATCCGGGATGGACCGTCAACACCGCTAACGTTCCGACGCCGGTGCCGGTGGGCAACGACCAGTTCTTCATCACGGGTGGCTATGGTGCGGGCAGCATGCTGCTGTCGGTCAAGGGCGGGACGCCCACACAGGCATGGAAGATCCCGCAGAAGGTCTTCGGCTCCCACCAGCATACCCCCGTCTTCCATCAGAACCACCTCTTCGGCGTGGCCATGGACAGGCAGCTTGTCTGTCTTGACCTCAAGGGCGAGCGGGTCTGGTCAAGCGGTCACACGGCGACCTTCGGCATCGGCCCGTATATGCTCGCCGACAACAAGCTTTACGTGCTCGGAGATGACGGGACGCTCGTGATGGCGCAGGCGAGCACCTCCGGCTACAATGAGCTGGCGCGGGCGAAGGTGCTGCCGGGGCCGGACGCCTGGGCGCCGATGGCGCTCTCGGGTGGCAAGCTTGTGCTGCGCGATCGTGACACGATGATCTGCGTGGATGTAGCGAACCCATGAGGCTTTCGGCGAGTGCAGCGGCCTGGCGATCGGTGATATTGACCGTAGCGGCACTAACGGTGCTCATTGCGGGCTGCGAGCGTCGTCAGGAGATCATCGAGCAGACTGTGCAGACGAAGGCGCAGGGCACGATCGCGAACATCGAGAACAGCCGCGTCCCGGTGGAGATGTTGACGTGGGAGATGGTGGCTGAGGTCGATCACGGCTTCAGCGCAGCCGCCGCGGTAGCATTCGGACCGGATGGAACGCTCTACATCGCGGGGGATCAGGCGGTAAGCGGCTTCTCACCCGATGGCGCCACGCTGTGGTCCCTGCCGCTGCAGGGTGCGGCCACCGCGCTGCATGTTGACGCGCAGTCAATCCTTGTCGGCCTGAAGGATCGCGTCGCCATCTACGATCTCGCCACGCAGCAGTGGGCTGAGATAGCGCCGCTCAGCCCCCACTACAGCATGCAGGAGGCGGGGCGGACGTGGGTGACGTCCATCGCCTCCAATGGAGACAGGCGGTTCTTTGCAGACGCGGGCAACCGGCGGATCATCGTTTACGACAGCATGGGGCAGTCCCTCGGCGAGGTCGCCGGGATGGATCAGGAGCGAGGGATCCCGCCGCTGGCGGTGCCGAGCCCGCACCTTGACGTTGCGATGGGCTTTGACGGCAATCTGTGGCTGAGCAACCCCGGGCGTCGCTCCATCCAGGTACACTCGCTGGCGGATGGCAGCCTCGTGTCCTCGTGGGGCGTCGCGTCCAACGCAATCGAGGGCTTTGGTGGCTGCTGCAACCCGACAGATATCGCGCTGCTGCCGGATGGGCGAGTTGTGACTGCTGAAAAAGGTATCCCGCGCGTGAAGGTAATGTCCGCCGACGGAGCACTGCTTTCCGTGGTAGTTCCTCCGAACGGGTTCAGTCAGACGACCGCCGGGATCGACCTTGCCGCCGATCAGATGGGGCAGGTGGTTGTGCTCGATCCGCTGGGCAACACCGTGCGCCTTTATGCCGAGACAGTTCCGCTACAGGTGGGCGACAGATGAGTGAGCGACGCGATTTCTTCAAGAGGCTCGGACGGGTTGTCTCCGGCGCCGCACTTGTTGGTGGCACCGGCTGGCTTGCGCTCGGAACGGGTAAGCCCTGCTGGTCCGATGGCGGCTGCCGAAATTGCCCGCAGCTTCAGGATTGTGATGAGCAGGAGGCACGGATCACGCGGCTGCAGACTCGCCCGCAGACGGTCCGCAGGGACTATCCGACGACCGGCGAGGAGCCGCGGGAATAGACCATGTCTGACGATACGCAGAGGATGAACCGGAGGAAGTTCCTGAAGACGGCGGGCCGAACCGCCGCGGGCGTGGCGGCAGTGGCTGCTGCAGGAGCGGTGGCGGCTAATGGCCGGCGGGAGGAATACGTCTGGCAGATAGACCCGGACAAATGCATCGCCTGCGGGAACTGCGCGACCGCATGCGTCCTGACGCCTTCGGCGGCGAAGGTGGTTCACGACGTATCGATCTGCGGTTACTGCGACCTGTGCTTCGGCTTTTTCGCCGAGCAGCGCCCCGGTGATAGCGAGGCCGTGGAGAATCAGCGGTGTCCGACTGCCGCGATCATCCGCAACTTCGTCGAGGAACCCTACTACGAATACATGATTGACGAGCCGAAATGCATCGGCTGCGCGTCATGCGTCGAAGGCTGCATGCACTACGGGAATGGCTCGCTGATCATGCAGGTGCGGCACGACCGCTGCGTCAATTGCAATGAGTGCGCCATCGCGATGCAGTGCCCCGCCGATGCATTCGTGCGCGTGCCGGCGGACAAGCCTTACCTGCTGCGAAGCGACAAGCTGGCGGAGGCGGAAGAGGCCGCGCAGGAGGAGACATCTTCTGCGCCGCCGACACAACCCGCCCAGCCGCCTCAGGCGCCTCAGCCACCCGACAGCGATCCGTTCCCATCGCCGCTGCAGACGCCCCCACCAGGGGAGGAGTTCCCCACGGATGGGCTGCAGCAACCGCCGATGGGCCCGGATGGCTTCGGCGGCGGTGGCGGTGGCTGGCCTCCTGGTAGCGGCATGCCCGGCGGTGGCTCACCCGGTGGCGGAGGCGGCGCATTTGAGGATCTAATGGGCGTGGGCGAGATATGACGCGCCGGGCAGTTGTGCTGATCGTTCTTGCGATGCTGCTGGTCCCGGTGCTCGCTCTGGCGGAGGAGCGCTTCCCGCCGCCGGAATTCAGCTTCGACTACGAGTTCCCGCACGTGGGGACGCCGACTCCGAGGGCGGCTGCCTTCGAGTGGGTGGACCTGGTGGTGCTGGTACTCGCGCTGGGGGCGGCGGCATGGCTGGCGCTGCGGAAGAAGTCGCGGCAGTACCTCTTCCTGCTGGCGATCTTTTCACTGCTTTACTTTGGCTTCTACCGGCAGGGCTGCATCTGCCCCATCGGCGCGATTCAGAACGTGGCGCTGGCACTGGGGCCTGCTGAATATGTCCTGCCGATCAGCGTCGGGCTGTTCTTTCTGCTGCCGCTGCTCTTTGCGCTGGCCTTCGGGCGCGTCTTCTGCGCGTCGGTGTGCCCGCTGGGAGCGCTGCAGGAGGTGACGCTGCTGCGCCCGCTGCGGGTGCCGATGTGGCTTGAGCGTGGCCTCGGGGTGATCCCGTTCGTCTTCCTCGGCGCGGCGGCGCTGTTTGCATGGACGGATACGGGCTTTCTGATCTGCCGCTACGACCCCTATGTCGCGTTCTTCCGCTTCGGCGGCCTGACACACATGCTGATTGCGGGCGGCGTGATGCTGCTGATCGGCGTCTTCATCGGCCGGCCCTACTGCCGCTTCCTCTGCCCGTTGGGGGCGCTGTTTCGGATCACCGCGCCGCTCTCGGCATGGCATGTGCGTCTCGGCGGCGAGGACTGCATCAACTGCCATCTCTGCGCGAATGCCTGCCCGTACAACGCTATCCGACCGCCGACGGACATCGAGCACTCGCGCCCACCGCGCACGGGCCGATGGACGCTCGGGATCATCATACTGTCGTTCCCTGTGCTGATCGTGCTGGGGGCGTGGCTCGGGAGCGCAGGTAGCGGCTGGCTGGCAGCGATGAACCCGACGGTGCAGCGCGCCGCGAGAGTGTTTCAGGAGCAACAGGGACTCGTTGAGGGCACTACCGAGCAGTCTGAAGCGTTCTATGCACAGGGAGTGGAAGCTGGAGGCCTCTACCGCGAGGCCGCGGAAATCACACGCCGGTTCGAGCGCGGGAGCATGGTCCTCGGCGGCTTCCTCGGCGTGGTCGTAGCGTGGCAATTGATCGCCGTCTCCCTGCGCCGGACGCGGGACAAGTATGAAATCGATCCGGCCGCCTGCGTATCCTGCGGGCGCTGCTTCTCCTCCTGCCCGATCGTGGCGAGGCAGAAGGCCGGAAAGCCCATCAAGCCGACCCGGGATGAGCAATGAACTGGGATACACCACCTGAGACAACCGAAGATCCGCAGCAGCCGAGCGAGGAGACTGTGCAGCAGCCTCCGGCCGAAGAATCGGGCTACAGCGCGGCTCCCAAGCTTCCTCCGCCACCACCCGAGGCGCCTGTACAACAGCCTCCGGGCGAGGCGTCTGCGCAGGCATCGGAGGAGCCGGTGGACCGAGTGGAGAGCAACAGGCGTCTGCGCTACCTCATCGCCACGCGCGTGGCGATTGTTGCGGCGGTGTTCTGCGCGGTAGTCTTCATGCTGATGATGGCCAACCTCGTGCGGGCTCGCAGCGCGGATCCTTCGGCTCCGGCACAGATCGATCAGCTCAGGGCGGAGATCAACCGCCAGCCCGGCCAGCCGAACATCGAGACGCTCGCGCAGCTTCGCTCGATGGATGAGCGGCTGCGGCGGGAGTACTTCAAGAGCCGACGCTTCGCGGTCCAGGGGGCGCTGATGCTCGTCGGCGGCCTGGGCCTGCTGCTGCTCTCACTGCACATGGCCAGGGTCTACTCAAGCACCGGCCCTGAGCCACGCCCGGAGGCCGTCGAGGAGCCGATTCTTGCGACTGCGCTGGCGCGGCGATCGGTGCTGGCGGCGGGCCTGCTGCTGGGCGGTTTGTTGATAACACTCGCGGTGCTGGCGCGGCATGATGCGGTGGCGTCGTACGTGATCGCGGCCGAGGAGGCCGACCTCGCGGCTGAGGCCGAGGCTGCGCGTCTCGCGCTGGTTGGGCCGCAGGGCCCACCGGGAGAGCCCGGCGCGCCGGGTCTGCCCGGGATGCCCGGACCGGCAGGCGCCCCGGGGATGCCTGGCCCGCCTGGACCGAGTGGTGGATCGGGTGCTCGCGGCCCTGCAGGACCGGCAGGTGCTCAGGGCCCAGCAGGCCCCGCTGGTCCGGCGGGCCCCGCAGGACCACCTGGAGCGGCCGGCGCGACAGGTGAGGGCGGCGAGGCGGTGGTCGGGCGCCCGCTGACTGAGCGCGAGCGGGCTTACGCGCGCAACTGGCCGAGCTTCCGCGGGCCGGGCGGCACTGGAGTAGCGCCTGAGGGCGACTACCCCACCACCTGGGATGCCGCGAGCGGCAAGAACATTGCCTGGAGCACCACTGTGCCGCTGTCGGGCAAGTCGTCACCGATCGTGTGGAACGATCGCGTCTTCCTGACCGCGGCGGATGAGACGACCCGCCAGGTTTGTGCGTTCGATGCAGACACCGGCGTCATGCGCTGGTGCCGGAGCGTGGTGAATGAGTTCAGCGCCGGTGACGAGCCGCCGCATGTCGAGGAGGACACCGGCTACGCCGCACCGACGATGGCCACCGATGGCCGTCGCGTCTTCGCGAGCTTCGCCAACGGCGATGTCGCCGCGTTCAGCTTCGACGGCGAGGAGCTTTGGACGCGTGCGATGGGGCCGCTGGAGAGCATGTACGGTCACGCATCCTCGCTCGTGACCTACGACGACAAGCTGATCGTGCTGCTCGACCAGGGCGAGGCGGAGGATGAGCTGTCGCGGATCGTGGCGCTGGACGTTGAGGACGGCCACCGCATCTGGGAGACTGAGCGGGATGTGCCGAACTCCTGGAGCAGTCCGATCGTGATCAACTACCGCGGGGAGCCACAAATCGTCACCTCGGCGAATCCGTGGGTGATCGCATACGCCCCCGAGACGGGCGAGGAAATCTGGCGGGCGGACGTGCTCGGCGGAGACGTGGCCCCCTCACCGATCTTCGCCGGAGGCTTTGTGCTCGTGTGCAATGACGCCGCGGAACTGGTGGCAATCCGCCCCGGCGGCGAGGGCGATGTGACGGAGACTCATGTGGCATGGCGCAAGGCCGGCTCCATGCCTGACACGCCCAGCCCGGTCAGCGATGGCACACACGTCTACCTGCTGGCAAGCTACGGGCAACTGAGCTGCTACCGCATCGCGGATGGCGAGCTGCTCTGGGAGGAGACGCTTCCGGGCAGCTACTACGCCTCTCCGACCGTGGCTAACGGAAAGCTCTACGCTCTCGGCCGCGATGGCATCATGCAGATCGTGAGCACCGGCAGCGTCTACGAGCACCTCGGCAGCGCAAACATCGGCGAGCCCACCGACACCACTCCCGCATTCACCGACAACAGCATCTTCATTCGCGGAGAGAAGAAGCTCTACCGCATCAGGTCGGCCGGAGCAAACGAAGGCAACGGTCAGAACGCTCCGGCGGATGCCGACGGCGGCAGCCGCGAGATCTCTGCCACGCCCCCGCGATCGCGCAAGCGAAGCGATGGTGTCGAAGAGGACGAGGGCCAGGCGCCCGGCGCCGGGGATGGAACGGAGCCGGAGGCATGGGGCTTCTGAAGAAGGCGCCGACGGAAGCCGGCGCGGTCGATCTCGCCCGGGTGGACCGCATCGTGTCTGAGCTTGGCGGCGAGCGGGAACCGATCATCCCGATCCTCCAGCGGCTGCAGGAGCACTACCGCTATCTGCCGCCGGAGGCATTGCGCCGGGTCTGCGAACTGACACAGATCACGCCCGCGGAGATCGAGGGCGTGGCGTCGTTTTACACGCAGTTTCGCCACCGACCGGTAGGCGAGCACCTCATACGCGTCTGTCACGGCACCGCCTGCCACGTCAAGGGCGCCGAGCAGGTGACGGATGCGCTGCGGCGCCATCTGCACATCCCCGCCGACGATGACACCGCCCTCGATGCGCGCTTCACGATTGAGAAGGTCGCCTGCCTCGGCTGCTGCACCCTCGCGCCCGTGATGCAGATAGACGGCGTCACCTACGGACACCTCACCACCGACACCGTGGCCGACGCGATCAAGGATTTTCTCTCGCTCAAGGACCGCGGGTTGCTCGCGCCGCAGGCGGTCACGCGCGCCGGACATGCCGACGGGCTGGCGGAGATCCGCATCGGCATCGGCTCGTGCTGCATCGCGGGCGGGAGCATGGATGTGCGGACAGCGCTGGAGGAGGCGGTGCGGGAGGTTGGAGCGCCGGCCGTGGTCAAGCCGGTCGGCTGCGTGGGCATGTGCCACCGGACACCGCTGGTCGAGGTGGTGATGCCGGGTGAGGAGCCGCATATCTACGCGAAGGTCACTGCGGATGACGCAGGCGCGATCATCCGACGGCACTTCGAGCCGCAGGGGCTGCGGCGGCTGAAGGTCGCCGTGGGCGCCACGCTCGACCGACTGCTCGACGACCGCACATGGAAGCCCGTGACGCGCTACGCGCTGGATGTGCGCGATGCACCGGTCTGCGACTTTCTCGGCCGCCAGGTGCATGTAGCGACGGAATACGGCGGATGTCTCGACCCGTTCGACATTGACGAGTACATCGCCGGCGGCGGCTTCCGCGCACTGCAACGGGCGCTTGAGATGGCGCCCGAGCAGGTGATCGAGGAGGTCAGCCGCTCCGGACTGCGTGGACGCGGTGGAGCGGGCTTCCCCACCGGGCGCAAGTGGGGGCTGGTGCGGAACGCGCCGGGCGATCGCAAATTCATCATTTGCAACGGCGACGAAGGCGACCCAGGCGCGTTCATGGACCGGATGATCCTCGAGTCCTACCCCTTCCGGGTCATCGAGGGGATGCTCATCGCGGCATACGCAGCGGGCATCGGGGAGGGCCTGCTGTACATTCGCGCGGAGTACCCGCTGGCGGTGCAGCGCATCTGGAACGCGCTGCGCATCTGCCGCGAACGCGGCTACCTGGGCGAGGACATCCTCGGGAGCGACTTCAGCCTGCACCTCGGGATTCGCGAGGGTGCGGGAGCGTTCGTCTGCGGCGAGG
>LSQX01012932.1_pt1 | contig 12494 bp, 7 predicted proteins | sample 654561 | NCBI WGS metagenome assembly LSQX01 (sample SAMN04489861, study PRJNA283612) | anaerobic digester metagenome | isolation source: 4 biogas reactors fed with cattle manure at either 37C or 55C with and... | place: Denmark: Kongens Lyngby | collected 2014 | reverse complement strand
AGTTAGTTAGTTAGTTAGTTAGTTGTTCTGGAAATTAAAGCTGTATTGACTCTCCGGGATTCATGATAATTACTTTCGTATCAACCTTTGCTTCCACGGCTTTTCTGAACTCTTCAGGGTCCTGCCTGATGACATCAAACGTATTATAGTGCATCGGCACAACGATCCGGGGCTCGATAAGTTCAACAGCTTTTACAGCTTCCTTTATGCCCATGGTAAATCTGCTCCCTATAGGCAGCAGGGCAATTTCGGGTTTGTAAAGCTCTCCAATGAGCTGCATATCTCCAAAAACTCCAGTATCCCCAGAATGATAAACAGAATACCCTCCGATATTTATTACAAAACCTGCAGGGCTTCCTCCATCGAAGCTGAAACCGGAGGCATCAATTGAAGAAGAATGAAGTGCATGCGTCATGGTAAGGGCTATGCCTTCCACTTCTACTGTGCCTCCCTTGTTCATGCCTTCGGCAAAGACACCTTTTGATTTTATATAATTTGCAACTTCATGAATCGAAATAATCCTGCAGCCTGTCCGGGCTCCGATCTCGATAGTGTCTCCAAGGTGATCCCGGTGGCCGTGGGTTACGGCTATTATATCCGGGTTAAGGTCTTCAGGGCTGCAAGGAGCTTTCGGGTTTTCTGAAATAAAAGGGTCTATCAGGAGTTTCTTTTCAGCTTCGAGCAGAAAAGCAGCATGCCCGAGCCAGGTAATTTTTAAATCAGCCATTTCTCTTCCTCAAAGTCAGTCATTTTTCGTCAAGACGTAACAATGTGTAATGTAATTTTCGATAATGACCGGAGAGTTAGTATTAAATTACCGGATGAGGGACATACAGGAAACAGGTTATGTTTGAAGAAAAACATAAGAAGAATACCAGCTGTAATAAAGGATCATAATAATATGTTCCTCTCAGTTAAAATCAAATGAAAATGAAGATGAAAATGAAAATCAGCCTTGTAATCCACGGACCCGAAGTAATCGATTCGGGAGAAACGAAAATAGTTCTGGAAAAACTTTCCTGCCTCGGCGAAGTAAAAGCGGAGCTTGGCGGAACCATGGGAAAAACAGCCGTAATTGACGCCGGGCTTGAAGGAATCATAGATACAGGCAGGCACTTAAAGCCAAGCGTCTGCATAGAATCTTTTTTTGAAACAGCCGACCTTATTTGCCTTCTGAACCGGGGAAAAACTCTGGAAACAGGCAAAATCTTCGGAGCAAAAGTCGCTGCCCGCCTGAAAGATCCCGAAAAGAAGCCCCTGGTTCAGATCGAAAGCCCTGGCTGTTCCTGTGGAAAGCTTATTCCCCTGAATAAAAAAGCTGAAAGCTTTATTGAAAAACTCTCCGAAACCCTCGGGGTTCCTGCAGAAAGCCCTCTGATTTTCCACAACCCGATTTCCACAGAAACTTGCGCAAAAACCGGAATAACCAGAATAATCCGCGAAATCTCAGGGGTTCTTCCGGGAGAAAATATCTTTGTAAATGGGATTGTTATCGGAAAAGCATCATCTTCAAAAATAAGGATAATCTCCGAAAACGGCTTCATCACTGCAATCGAAGGCGGAGAAATAAAAGATCACGGTCTAGAAAAGTTACACAATTACAAAAAAAGAGACCCTGTAGACCTTGCAGGATCCTGGATAAAAAGCGGAGACATCAGAAGAAGCATTCCCTCACTTCCGGAGGTCCGGGAACAAAACTCCAGCACCATCAAATCATATTTTATTTCCGAAGACAGGGCGGGGAGTATCATACCTGGAAAAGTTGTGCTTATTGACCATGAAGCTGAGAAATCCTACGAACTTTCTGCAGGGGCTGAGCTTGTGGTAACGGTTGGGGATGACACTACAGCCATAGCAGGAGATGTCCTCTACAGGCTTGGCATCCCTATCATCGGGATCACAGACGGAGACTGCGACAATGTTACCTGCGAGCCAAAAACCTTTTCCGGATCGATTATCCTCAGGCTGGAGCCTGGAAACGATGATATTGTGGGCATGAGGATAAAGAAGGAGCTTTTAAAAGGACAAAATTCGGCTGTTTTTGAGGATCTGTCAGCCTTTAAAGAGGAGGTATTAAAACTGGCAGAGTCGACTATTGAGGCTGTTTTTAAATATTGAAAAACCCTGACCTGCACAGCAATATTTGATATATCGGATCATTCCTGTCCTACTCAACGAGGAAGAGTGACCAGTCAGGTAGAGTGGTTGAGCACTCACTTTGAATTTTTAGCTATATGAATGAGATAGTAGTAACTATCAGAGTCAACTGAAAATATTTCCTGAATGTATTCCCCGAATATTATAATGAATCCAAACATAGAAAGACGATAACGTTCATTAATAGAAAATCTTTAATACATTTGAACATAAGTTATGAAGTAATCAGGGGAAAAGGGGGTTTGAATTCTGGATATAATGCTAAAACTTCATGACGCCGCCAGCAGCCTGCAGGAAACTGTTAAAAGCCTGACTCAGAGAGTGGTTCAGGACAAAAAGAAAGAGGAAGAGAAAACCTGTCCTCACAGGATAAAACAGACGAAAAACAGGAAGACAATAATTATTAACTGCCGTGAATGTGAAGCCGGGTCTTCACTTAACGACCCGCACTGCAGGAAGAACATCTTCGGAATCCTGCAAAAAGAGATTCATGCCGACTGCCTTGTGCTCTCAAGGCTTTATGAACGGGACTACGAAGGAGAATCCCTGTCCCTGCTTTATGCTCTGGCAGGCTTTAAGGGAACTATTGCAGCATACAGGAGTATTGAAACTGTCCCTGAACCCTGTACTAGGCAGGAAAAGAGAAAATGTGAGCTTGAAAGAAAAGAAATAATTGATTTTCTTTCCGAAACCGTGGAAACAGATCCTTTAAAAGCCAGGTTCGAGCTCAGGGAGATAATTCGTGAAAAGAAGAGGGCAAAAGTTCCAGATACTACTCCGGATACTATCCGAGATGGCACGTCAGATACCATTTCAGATACCATTTCAGATACCATTTCAGATACCATATCAGCCTGTCTTATGTGCTCCGAATCTTTCTACCGGACCCTGAATGAAATCGAAAAAAAAATATCCTGTTTTCCTGAAATTTCTGAATTTCCTGTTATCAAAAAAGCCGGTTATGAATCCGGTTTTTTCCCGGCATCAGGCAGGTCAGAAGGTCATGAAGATGAAAACAAAAAGATAAATTTCCAGGAAGAAAAAACAGGAAAAAGCCCAAAGGTCAATTTAAAAGGGAGAAAAGCTGGGAACAGTGTTGGAAGCCTGATTGAAAACACCTCTGGAAAAGCATCTCCTGCCTCTTTATCGGGGATCTCCCTATCCAGGCATTTCCTGGATTCGGTTAAAGGGAAGGGTAAGAAAAAGGAGAAAACAGAGGAAAGCAAAAAGGACAAATTTGTAAATAATTCCGCAATCTCTACAGATTTCACAGACACTTTTTTTGACTATGAAAGCAGGATCAAATCTCACGTCAGACCGCCTTTTTCCAGTTCGAGGATTTATACCGAGGCTCCGGAAAATACCGAATTTCTCGAATGTTACGACATAAATGGCAGGGAAGGGAGAAACCTTGAAGTCTCCATTTACCGCTACACAGACAGGCCGGAAAAACTGTACATGATCCGGCCTCCGGAATACAACCTCAGGCAGGAAGAACTCAGGCTTCTTGAAAAAGTCAGGAGGAAGATGATCAGGCACAGGCCAAAAGACCTTGCTTTTGCAGACCCGACAGGAGCAAGGGAATACTTTAAGCGCATGGCAAAATCCCTCCTGGGAGAAGAATTGCTTGAAAGCGGGAAATCCTGCAGTCCGAATGAACTTGAAAGTTATGCCGACCTCCTTGCAAGGTATACAAACGGGCTCGGGATCGTAGAAGACCTCCTTTCAGATCAGAGAATAACGGATGTATACATCAATGCCCCTGCTGATACCAACCCGGTGCATGTTGTAATGGAAGGAGAGGAATGTACAAGCAATGTTTTCCTTTCGCAGGACGACCTGGATGCCCTTGTCTCAAGGTTCAGGACAATCAGCGGAAGGCCCTTTGGAGAAGCGATTCCCGTGCTTGAGCTTAACCTAGAGGCTTTCGGGGTAAGGGTATCAGTAATAGGGGACCCCCTCAGTGCAAACGGGCTTGCCTACGCTTTCCGAAAACATTCCCTTACACCCTGGACTCTGCCAAAACTGATCAATACAGGCTCGATTTCTCCTTTTGCAGCCGGGCTTTTAAGCTTCCTTATGGATGGGCAGGCTTCTGTCCTTGTTGCAGGAGAGGTGGGAGCCGGAAAAACATCGCTTCTATCGGCAATGCTGCTTGAAATCCCGCAAAAATACAGGATTTTGACAATAGAAGATACTCACGAACTCCCTACAGAAGAACTCCAGGAACTGGGCTGGAAAGTGCAGGGCATGAGTTCCCAGTCGTCTGTCCTGAAGTCCGGCGCGGAAATGAGTCCTGAAACTGCACTTCGGGCTGCTTTGAGGCTTGGGAGCTCATCTCTTGTGCTCGGAGAGGTAAGGGGACCTGAAGTTAAAGTGCTTTATGAAGCCATGCAGGTGGGAAATGCCGGAAACTCAGTTATAGGCACAATCCACGGCTCATCCGTTGAGAACGTTTATGAAAGAGTCGTACACACCCTTGGTGTCCCTCCTGCATCTTTTAAAGCTACGGACGCCGTAATAATCTGTTCAGGCATCAGGCCGGGTGGAAGCATGAGAAAAGTAAAAAGGGTCAGCAGAATTGCAGAGGTTACCTGTGCCTGTATAGAAGAACTTGAACCCTCTGAAATCTTTACCGACATCATGTATTACGATCCTTCTCAGGACTGCCTGCTTGCAGGAGAGGCTCTCGAACAGGGGCAGTCCGAACTTATAGGAAAAATTGCCCGGAAATGGGGAGTCACCATTGATACTGCCATAAAAAATATTGAACTCAGGGCCAGGATAAAAGAAAAAATTGCAGTTGAAGGAGTTAAAATGCCATTCCTGCTCGAAGCAGAAGCTGTAAGTGAAGCAAATAATATGTTCTGGCTGCTTTCGGATTCGACCAAAACAAATAGCAGGACTGGAACAGAAAACAGGACAGCGCGCAGAGCTGGTTTTGAAAATAGCCCGGATTCCGGTTCAGAAGTCTACCTTGAAGAGCTGTACACGCTATGGGAATTGTGGTTTGAGGATTTTATTAGAGAGCTGAGCGGAAAAGGAAAGCAGAGATTGGGAGTTCATCTGTCTGGAGAAAAAGCACTATCAGAGGAAAAACAGAGTCCAGAAACAAAAATAATTGCCTGAGGGGTCATGAAAGATGGAAGAAAGCGGCTGGTATGTAAGAGCCTGTAAATCCACAGCAAAACAATGGGAATGGGCTATCCCTAACCCTCAGGCCTTCAGCAGGAAATGTGAAAAAAGCGTGAGCCCTGAATACAGGGATGCCCTCAGGTTTACAGGTTTTGATCTGGAAGCCTTTGAGACCGTACTGTTTTCTTATGCCGGGACATTTGCGGCTTTAATCCTGCTGCTCGGGATAGATTTTTTCCTGCTCCTTTCCAGAAGTTTTGATTCTAAATCTCTTTTCATAATGGGAACCCTGACTTTTATTATTCCGCTAATAGTTCTCTATTACCTTAGCGAGTATGTGAAGATAAAAGCCGGATTGATGAAAATATCCTCTCTTGGAGATATTCCGGAAATACTGAGCTATATTATCATGTCAATGAAGCTGGTCCCAAACCTTGAACACGCCGTCCTTTTTGCAGCCCGGAACTCCGGGAGACCTCTTGCCACGGACTTAAAAAAACTTACCTGGGACCTGAATTTAAGAATCTACAGCAGCATGGACGATGCCCTTCTATCTTTTGCCGACCTGTGGGGTAGAAACAGCGAATACTTCAAGCGTTCCCTGCATCTTATCAAGAGCTCCACGGCAGAACCGGACGAAGCCCAGAGGGTCATTACCCTGAACCGCGCCCTCGATATCAGCCTTGAAGGGACTGAAAACCTTATGGAAGCTTTTGCCGAAAAGCTGAAGACTCCAAGTTACATCCTCTACTCAATTTTTATCCTGATCCCGCTCGCCCTTGTTGCACTCCTGCCTGCAGTAACGGTTGTAGGGATGAAACCAAAAACCTCTGACCTTGTCCTTCTCTATGACTTTGTATTTCCCCTCCTTGCAGCGGTATATTCAGAGTATATCCTGATGCAGAGACCTGTTGCATTTGCACCGAGAAAAATTCCTGACACTCATCCCGATCTTGCAGATATAAGGCAAAAGAAGCGAACTGCCATACTCACGGGAGCCCTGGTCTGCGCCCTGACAGCTCCTCTGGGCTACCTTCTTCTGGCTTCTGGAAACCCCGGCGGAATAGTGTCCACAACTCCTCTTGAAGGATACCTGCTTCCAGCCCTTCCTCTGGTTATTGGCGGAACCGCGGGCCTTTCAATCTACCTGTACTTCTCATCTTTTCCTTACAAGAAAATAAGAGACAGAATAAAACAGATGGAGCAGGAGTTTGCAGACTCACTTTTTGTGCTCGGCAGAAGGATTTCGGAAGGGAAAGCACCTGAAGAAGCCTTTGCCCATACTGCAAGGACGATGGAAGGCTCAAAAATAGGGGAAGCCTACGAAGAAATTTCCATGAACCTGCTCAGCATGAGGACAAACCTCAAAGACGCTGTCTTTGACGAAGAATTCGGGGCTTTCAGGCACGTATATTCCGAGAGGATAAGGAACACCATGCTCCTTTTCACGGAAAGCGTTCACAAAAACCACGAGGCTGCAGGAGCTTCGATTATCAAGCTTGCAGACCATTTAAAAGAACTCAGCGACGTAGAAGAGCGAATCAGACGTTCCCTTTATGACGTCACCTCAACAATGCGTACCACCGCTGCAATTTTTGCGCCCCTTATTGCAGGAATTACCCTTGCCCTTTCCGAGGTTATTACAAAAATCCTGAACCAGGTAGCAGAAAGGGTGAGCAGGGTCCCGGCAGACCTTTCCGGAATGCCCGTAGAAATCAGCCCTGAAACTTTCTCTCAGTCAATTCCTCCGGATCAGTTCCTGCTTGCGATAGGGGTTTATATAGTCCTTATCAGTGCAATCCTTACCCGCTTTGCAGGAGCCATAGAATATGGAGGAGAACGGGCACAGTTGAAATACGACCTCGCCTGCATGCTCCCGGTTACGGTGATTATCTTTGCAGTTTCCGCTGCTGCTTCAAGAGTTATTTTCGGAGGGCTGGTGTGAGTAGAATTGAAACTTCAATAGCAGCCCTTGAGAGCTCAGGTTGTGACGTTAATATAATCTGACTTTTGTATCGTATTATTTCCTTCTTTGTTTGTTACTGTTAAGGTAACGTTGTATACACCAGGATTCGCAAAAGTATGTGTTGCATTCATAGCATGTTTTGAGTTGATACCATCACCAAAATCCCAGAGCCAGGAAGTAGAGGCTGGGCCGGTACTGGTATCGGTGAATAGCACAACTAAAGGTGCCGGACCTGAAGTAATATTTGCAGAGAAATCTGCCAGTGGCACATTCGGATCTGTGACAGTAATATAATGATACTTAGTTATCATATTCTGCCCTCCAACATCATATGAGTGAAGCTTAACAGTGTATTTTCCCGGTTTGCTGTATGTATGTACAGGATTCCTGTTATCTGAATACATTCCATCTCCAAAATTCCAGTCCCATCCATACGCATGATCTCCAGTAATAAATTGTACCGTAAGAGGTGCAATTCCAGATGTCACGTTTGAGGAAAAATTCTCAGGATGTATGGGATTACCGCCTTCATTGTCAACCATTACATAACAGTTCTTGGATATCGTATCAGTACCCACCTCATTCTTTACGGTCAACGTAACAATATATCCGCCGTCTTCATTATATACATGATCTGGATTCTGGACTGCTGAAGTTGCACCGTCTCCAAAGTCCCAGAACCATGATGTAGGCGATCCTGTACTATTATCGATAAACAACACGGTTTCGTTTATGGAAACCGACTCTCCATATCCTGATTCTACATTAGGAGAGAAAAAATCAGCTACCGGCGCCTGTGGAGGGGTGACAATAACACAATTTAATTTCTTCAGCGTACTGCTGCCTTCTGCATTGGATACTGTGAGACTTACATTATACGTTCCCGATTCTGCGAATGTATGCGTAGCTGTTTGAGCATGCCTGGAATTAATACCATCTCCAAAGTCCCAGTACCAGGATGTGGGTATTCCGCCACTACTGGTATCAGTGAACAATACTGTTAATGGTACGTTTCCATATCCAGAAGTGATATTATTTATAAAGGACGCGAAAGGTAATACCGATTTATTCGAGAAGTCGTACATGTAGATCTCGCAATAATTATGATAGTCACTTGGACCAGTATTACGATAATCCTGCCACACTATTCGGTCTCCGGAAATGACAGGTTTCAGCTGGTCTGATTTATCATTGGTGATCTGAGTTTCCGTGGAAGTGGAGAGATTGTACATATAGATATCGTAATTTCCATTGCGATAATCCTCCCAAACTATCCTGTCACCATAGAACGCAGAAATCGGATGGTCTGATTCACTTGTAGCAAGCTGAGTTTCAACGGAAGTAGAAATATTATACAGATAGATACTATAATTTCCGCTGCGCCAATCCATATACACTATCCTGTCACTGTAGATTTTAGGACTTGATGCTGACCCACTGGTAGTGATTCGGGTTTCATTAGAGGTTAAGAAATCATACATATAGATATCGTATTTTTGCCATGTTTCATCATAATTCCGGCAATCCTGCCATACCACCCGGTTCCCATAAATATCAACTTTTCCAATATTTGAATCAGTTGCAGTAATTTGAGTTTTATTTTGAGTGGAAAGATTGTATGCATAGATAGAAGCAAAATTTCCGTTGCTATAAGAGACCTGCCACACTATTCGGTCACCATAGATAGCCAGATTTCGTTTCCACCCTTCACTTTTCAAATTCAGGGTTATGGCCTGAGTTTTGTCATCTGCGGAAGTATTATAAATGCAAATTTTTTCGCCTCCGATGGACGAATCTACAAATACAATTCTGTCATCGTAGATGACAGGCAACGAACCCAGCTCATTTGTAATCTGTATTTCTTTACCTGTGGACAGGTCTCGCATGTGAATAATGCCTGCATAGACACCATCCATCCAAACAACTTTATCATTGTAAATGGCAGGACCGAAACCACTCTCGCCATATGATGTAATCCGAATCTCCTGTCCAGCTGATGCAATTGCTGAAATTAATATAAGAAATACAAAAACTAACAAAACAGAAAAGTATCTACTAATTATTTCCCTTCCCCACATACCTATCCCCGAATATGACATTTATTAAGCTAAAACAGTTTAGAGCCTTACTATAATATTAAGATACAATTATTTATTCTAATTCATTTTAATCAATATATTATATCTGCTAATTGAAGTAAACTTTTCCCGAATAACAGTCTACATATGGAATATATAAATAATTAGATTTAACAATGATACATCTTCTAGTATTCAGAAAGATGAAGCTTGTATAAAAAAGAGCTAAATAACCTAAAAAGTCAGGAAATAATTGAAAACAAGAAAAGTGAGAGGGACTAATTTCCCTCTTATTCACACCGAATTTGAAATTCCATTTTTTACTATCGCTGCTTTTTACTTCCTTCTATACAGAAACACTGCAAGCAGACCTGCTAACCCATAAATCGCTGCAAATCCAGGCGCACTCACACTTTCCTGCGGAACAGTTCCAGATTCAGCTTCAAACCCTTCTGCCTCAGCACCCATCTGGTCGGCCACTCTAGCTTGTGATCCAAGATTTTCTCCTGTTTCAGTCCCTTTCTCATCAGTTTTTGCCTTCGCTGTAATAGCAAATGAGGAAAATCCCGGAGTTTCGGCAGTGAAATACAGGAACTCATCATCCTCTTCAGATAGAGACACTGGCAGCTGTTCCCATTTTTTATCCCTGTATGTATTCAGGGTGATGGAAGCCTGATCCATATCTTTCTCCTGTACCCAAGACTTTTCAACTTTAAAGCAGACTTCGGAGTTTTCGATATTCTTTGGAGTTGCATATCCACTGTTGCCTACCCAGACATTGAAAGACTTATAGACTTCTCCTTCAGGAAGTTCGGAAACAAGTGCAGACCTTCCCTTTAATTCCTCGGCAATAGTTGTGGTCTTACCTGCAGTCTTTTTTGCGTCAAAGCTCGCGTAAACAACACAGGTTGCCTTCTTTGCAAAATCAAACTTAACTTCTTTTCCGTTTGTAATGAAGACCTGGCAAAGTTCTTTCACTTTAACGTTCTTCGCAGGTTCCGGGGAACCTCCTCCACCACCACTGCTGCTGCCGCCCTTGCTGCTTCCTCCACTGCCTGAGCTGCTATCGTCTCTGGAACCGTCCAGTACGGTTATCGTATCAATTTTATAGGAGAGCCCGTTCGGATTGGTTATGGTCAGGTTAACAAAATACGTACCTGGAGATTTATAAACATAAACAGGGGCCAGGCTACTGGAATCAATCACCCCATCGTTATTGAAGTCCCATGTTCTTGATGCTGCATTCTGGGAAGAGTCATTAAACTGTACCGCAAGAGGTGCATAACCCTCAGTTACATTGCAGCTGAAGTCTACGATGGGAACTCCAGGAACCACAAAATCCGAATCCTTAACGACTATGTAATTTGTTTTTACTACTGTACTGTTACCTGCACTATTTTCTACAATCAGACTGACCGTATAAGTTCCAGGATCCGTAAATGTATGCGTTGCGTTCATTGCATGTTTTGAATTTATGCCGTCGCCAAAGTCCCAGAGCCAGGAAGCTGAAGATCCTCCTGTACCACTTGCAGTAAATAACACAACCAGAGGTGCAGTTCCGGAAGTTACGTTGGCTGTGAAGTCGAAAACAGGCAATACAGGGTTGTACACGGCTGTGAGTGGCAGGTAGTCGTAGTTCTTTTTAGAGATTGCATAAGCAGAATCTGCAATACCATCTTTATTTGCATCAACAGCAGTCTGAGAGAACCCTGTTCCATCCGGTTTTGCCCAGTAATTGCCTCCAATATATGGGCCACCAATTATGTTTGTACCCTCAGTGAGTGAACTGTTCCAGACATATGTTTCTTCAAATTCTCCAAATTTCACATTCACTGTGTTGTTGAAATAATTGTTATAGGCTCCTTTTGATTCTATAGAACCGGTAACTTTAAGCCCACATTCTGAACAGTACGTTATTTTATTTCCAATTAAATTTGCACCGCCGGTTTCCCCGGCCAATACCCCTACACTACAATTTGTGATTTCGTTGTTTTCGAGATCATAAGATAAGCCAGAAACATGTATTCCGACATCACAGTTTCTTATTTTGTTACCACTAATAGGCGGTACATTTCTTTCATCGTAAACATAGATTCCTGTTGAGCAATTAGAAACTTCATTATTTGTTATTTCATTGTAATCCCCACAACAGGCTACATCTATACCATATCCTGAAATTATGTTTCCAGATATAGTAACAGCAGAACTTTCAGATTGTACAACAACACCACCATCTTCAATAATGTTGTTTGTTATGTGAGTAGGATTGTTAATTTGGTACTCAGAACTTCTATCAGAAGCCCAAATATTTGCAATCACATTTCCGCGTATATTAAAGCCAGTTAGTGTTGTACCAACATTGCTTAGAATGATAGTTGCCACAGTGCTGTCTTTTGGCCCAATAAACACGTTATTTGTTTCTGGTTTAATTGTTAGCCTTTCTTTTGAAACGTTTATGTTTTCAACATACGTTCCGGGTTTTATTAAAATTACATCTCCAGCTTCTGCAACATCTACAGCTTCCTGTATCGTAGAAATTTGTCCACTTCCACTGCCCACTATAATATCTCTTGCCGATACTGTGGACGGTATTCCTATCAGGAATACTAAAGTAAAAACTATAAGTAGAGTTTTACCCTTCACTTTATCTCCCCCACATAGATTTTATTTTTCAAAGCTAAAATTAAAATAGTACATCCCGTACTATCGACGCTATTAGACCCACAATATTAAATTATTTTGAGTTAATATATTTACATTTCTTTAAATGTAAATTATATATGATTAATTACACATTCTATAAATAACTAGACTATCCCCTCAATATATAATTCTACAAGCAAAATTTCTTCTGAATTTTGCTACTTACTCGTTTTGATTCAAAACTAAAATAGTTGAAAAAAAGACTATTTATGGTATTCGGGTGGTGCAGCAGGAACCGGCTTATAAACAAAAATCAAAGATTTTTAAAAATTCTGTTGAAATTTAAATGCTATACAAATTTAAGGCGATAAATCAAAATGGAATTTACTCTTGTCCTATAAGAGAGTCTGGCTTGCAGGGGTTACCCTGCATCTCGCAGTAAAAGGGCAGTTTCCAGCCCATGGACATGTATTTGCTGCGATATTCCTGAGCTTTATCATAGGAGACCTGATAGC
>LSQX01343514.1_pt1 | contig 12495 bp, 9 predicted proteins | sample 654561 | NCBI WGS metagenome assembly LSQX01 (sample SAMN04489861, study PRJNA283612) | anaerobic digester metagenome | isolation source: 4 biogas reactors fed with cattle manure at either 37C or 55C with and... | place: Denmark: Kongens Lyngby | collected 2014 | reverse complement strand
TATAGGTGGTTTTCATAGATCCATGCCTTAAATTTCTATTAAGACGATCTAAATTTAAAATATTTAAAAATAAAACATTCCAATACTTACACAAGCATTGGAATGTTCAGATAGACTTAATAGCTCTTAACGCTAGTTTTTTAATTTTCAATTTTAAAAAAGGACTAATCAATACGGTTTTGAAAAACTTTTTTTCGAAGTACTTTCTCCATGGCCCCAATTAGTTTTGCCAAGTTGTAATTGTAAATCAAATCATCTCTACTGGATTCCCTAGGGGTAACAAAGTCCGCATGAATAATGTCCCGTTGTAAAATTTTAATTAGCCTTCCATGATTATCTTGAGTCATTCTGACTCCTTGCTCTGATAAAGATAGAGCTTCTGCATAAATTAAAATTCGCTCACAGACTTCCACCATTTCCTTATAGTACTCAAATTCCTGGTGATCATACTTTCTTAAGAGTGAAATTTCATTATCCAAACTATCAAAATCTGTTTTTAGATTCTCTAAGTCCTTTGTAAGTAGCATGAGTCCATCCTCGATTTGATATTCAATTTCGTCACCAAGTACTTTTTTTGCCGTATTTCTAAATGCATAAAAGCTTTCCCTAACTCTTTTCATCTGATCAGGGGGGTAAATTAGCAGATTCACTACAGTGGCTATTAAGATACCTATTAAAGTATCTACCGTTCTTTGCAAGGCGTAAACTGCTGGTGCTTCCCCTTTTGAGCCAATGATGATGATCACCACTAGAGTAATCGCTATTCCTGTGGCTTTTTTTATATCTAATAAATTCCCTACTAAAATAGTGACCACTACACCTAAAGCTAAGGTTAAGCCACCATAAAGAGGGATATAGGTCATAATTAAACCAATAAAACCACCTACAGCAGTACCCAAAATTCGATTATATCCCGTTTTAACACTAGAAACTACACTGGTCTCTACAGCAATTACCGATGCATAAATTAAAGCAAAGGATAGTTCATCATTTATTAGGGATGAAATAAAAAATGAAATAAAAACGACAAGAGCTGTCTTTATTGTTCTCATGCCAAGCCATCGATTTCTCATACTTACTTCACCACCACCTGGTTATCATCATACGAAATATAATCACTAAAGCTACCCGGATATAGTTTTGAAGATAAGCCTAGCTCATCATAAACCATGATGTTGCTACACGCCGTCACACCAGATCCACAATAAAAGATGGTTTCTTTTTCAGTATTAAGGTTTTTAAAGTTTCTTGCTAAGATCTCTTTTGACTTTAAATCCCCGTTTTCAGTAAAATGCACCTTATAGGGAATATTAGAGGCTCCAGGTATATGTCCTTTTTTCTTATCGATGGGTTCTATAATTCCCAGGTAGCGTTGTTCATCTCTAGAATCCACCAATTGAACATTACTATAGTCCATGGATTTTGACAGATTCCTTATAATCTCATGGTCAACCACCATGTTGTCTCGTTCTAAAAGATTAATATCTCCAGGTATACACCCTTCTAAATCCGACGTTAAATCTTCTTCTTTAAACTGACTAAATCCTCCTAAGAGAACATAGACCTCATCTACACCGTAGTATTTCAAGAGCCACCATAGTCTTCCTGCAGCCACGTTGTCTCCATCATCATAAATGAGCACTGGTTGGTGGTTATTTAATCCAGCTTTTCTTAACGTTTCTTGTAAGTCTTTTTTCATCGGTAGAGGATGTCTCCCACCGTGTTCTTTTATGATGGCTGATAAATCATGGGTTAAATCTAAATAGACAGAACCTTTGTAATGTTTTTCTTCATAGGCTTTTAAACCATAGGTTGGATTATCCATTTTAAAACGAACATCAAAAACTATAGGGTTTCCTATGGAAGCGATTTGATCTCTGGTTCTAAAGTTTTTAAACATCTGACTTACTCTCCCTTTAATGTGAATTTTCCCCAAGGAAAACCTTGGGGAAAATGACATATTTATAGTTTTATGCTAAATGCTTAAGGACATCAAGAAGAAATTCATAAACATTTTTAACTGATTGTAAATCCATATGCTCATTTGGTGTATGAACATCATAGAGATTAGGTCCTAAGCTGATCATATCTAATCCACTAATTCTTCCAGCTAAAATTCCACATTCAAGTCCGGCATGTATGGCTTCAATTTTGGGAGATTTATTGTATTTATTCTCATAAACCTTAATAAAAGAATCTCTTAACTCAGAATCTTTTTCATATTGCCATGCTGGATAAGAAGATGTAATAATGACTTCTCCCCCAAAAGTTTCGCCTAAGTGTTTAACTTTTGTGAGTAATAGTTCTTTCTTAGATTCCACACTACTTCTCACGGCAAAATCAATATGTAGGTAATCTTCATTTTCTGAAACAACACCTAGATTTAGTGAAGTTTCCACTAACCCGGGCATATCTTGACTCATGCTTGTAACTCCGTTTGGAAGTAAAAATAAAAGATTCATGATATTTGATTTTGTTAAATCATCATATACCTCTTTCTCAGAGTTAATAGCCTTCAAAATTAGTTTGAAGTCTGGGTCTTGAGTATTTATTTCAGCCAGTAATGTTGATTCAATGGTGCTTATAAAATTTTCTAATTCTTTTAGAGAAGTATTAGATGATATAATCGCTTCTGCTTCTCTTGGAATGGCATTATTTTTAGAGCCACCCTTTACATCCGTTAAATCAAAGTCCACTTGGTCTTTAAGCATTTGAAGAGCGCGACCTAATAATACGTTGGAATTTCCTCGCTCTTTAATGATATCCATCCCACTGTGACCACCCTTAAGGCCAGTAATTTGAAGGTGATATGCTGGTGATTTAGCTTCTTTTTTTGTAACAGGAAGCTTAATTGTTTGTCTTGCACCACCGGCGCAACTAACCAGAAAAGTTCCTTCTTCTTCAGAATCTATATTGACCAGTTTCTTTCCTTTGAAGTGCTCTCCTAAAACTGAAGCCGCTCCAAACATCCCTGTTTCTTCCTCCACAGTGATTAATACCTCTAGAGGAGGATGAATGAGTTCTGCATTATCTAGAATGGCCAAAGCGTAAGCCACAGCTATTCCATTATCAGCTCCCAGAGTAGTTCCTGTAGCATATAGATTCCCTTCAACCACTCTTAGTTTAAGAGCATCTTTATCAAAATCATGGTCTGAGTCATTATTTTTCTCATTAACCATGTCCATATGACCTTGAAGAATAACAGCATCCTTTTGCTCAGAACCTTTAGATCCAGGTTTTTTTATGATGATATTCATCACATCGTCCTGAATAACTTCTAAATTTCTATCTTCAGCAAATTTCTTTAAGTAGTCTGAAACTTGTTTTTCATTTCCTGATCCTCTTGGAATCTTTGTTAATTCTTCGAAATAATGAAGGACTTTTTTAGGTTCGTAGTTAGAGAGTTTCGTCAAATTAATCCTCTCCTTTGAATTTGTCCATAAGATCTTTGAACACGTCTCCTAAAGTTACTTCGTCATGTTCTTCATCATAAAAATCTCCACCAGCTCCGCCGGCATCCTTAATGGAAAAACTAACTCTTTTCTTATCTTCATCAATGGATAGAAGTTTAACTTGTACTTCGTCTCCTTCAGTTAAAATCTCATGGATATCCGTAACGTGTTGGTCTGAAATTTCACTGATGTGAACCAGCCCATCATATCCTTCTTTAAGCTCCACAATAGCACCTACATCTATAATCTTTTTGATTCTAGCATCATAGGTGTTACCGATTTTAAGTTCATGAATCTTTGACCAAGGATCTTCTTCATTATTTTTAAGTGAAAGAGAAATTTTCTCTTTTTTACGGTCAATTTTAAGGATTTGTACAGTAACCTTATCCCCTTGAGTAACCACTTCACTCGGATGATTAATTCTTCCATAGGATAAATCTGAGATATGTGCTAATCCAATAAGTCCACCTAGGTCAATAAATGCACCATAGGTTGTAATGTTAGACACTTCACCTTCTACAGTTTGTCCTTCTTTAAGAGTTTCTAATAGTTTTATCTTATTAGCTTCTCCCATTTTCTTAAGATATGCTCTTCTAGAGAAAATTAGCTTTCTATTTGCTTCATCATATTCTTCAACAAAAGCTTCTACATCTTTATCCGCAAAAGCAGATAAATCTTCAATGTAACGATCTGATAGTAATGATGCTGGCATAAACCCACTAAGACCATGATAAGATGCTCTTAGGCCGCCCTTAACCACGTCTTTAAGGTGAACTGTTAAAGGTTCTTGATTTTCAAAAGCCTTTTCCACTTCATCTCTTGCGACAATAGCATCCGCTTGAAGCTTGGATAATAATACATTACCCTCTCCATCGTCAGCTTTAAGAACGATGACTTTAATTTTATCTCCCACATTGTAGGTTTCTGTTAAGTCTTCATGATGTCTGTCAGTAAGTTCGTCTCTTAAAACAACCCCATCAGCAAAGTGGTTAATATTAACAATAACCTCATCTTTGTTGACCTTGATTATGCTTCCTTCAAGTACGTCCCCATCTTTGATTTTGTTTAAAGAAAAGTCCTCCATGGCTTCTTCCATAGACATTTCTTTGTTATTATTTTCATCCATACTTTTCACATCGACTATACTTATAGTCGTTCTCCTTTCTTTTACCTTTTATAGGCGAAGTTATGATTATTAATTTTAATCATTATTGATATATTAGTTATTATGGCATATTCCTTTGAAGTTATAAAGTCTTTTATGGCTAAAGTAGTGAAACCTGTCGTTAATAGCCTAATTTTGAACATTTAATCCATAAAAAAAAGCTGAATTGTTTCAGCTTCTTATTTTATAGATTTATAAATTTTGGTGAAAAAAACTCTTCCCTCTTGTGGAGAGTATGAATCACCATGACTCATTTGTCGTATTATCTGTTTCTAAATACTTCGTCTTGTGAAGCGACTTCTGGCCTCCTAGAAGCTCCAAACCTTTAGGTTCGGGGGAGCCTCACACAATCATCTGATTGTTAGTAATTAGACTATAGCAATAGTCAATAATATCACTTCGTTTAATTATTCCGATGAAGACTCCTTCATCATCCACCACAGGGACAAAGTTTTGACTCCTTGCCAATGTAATAATATTATTAATATCGGTACTAATCGTCACGACCTTATGTATTCTTCTTTTTTCAATATCTTTTACTAATACTTTATTTGTGTTTCGAAAAGATAACCCCGGTGTATTTTTAATTTTCCAGAGCAAATCACCTTCGGTTAGTGTACCCATGTATTTTCCTTCATCATCAATAATTGGAATGGCCGTATAGCCATGATGCTCCATTCTCTCTAAAACCTGCCGCATGGTAGAATCTGTCATTTCGTAAATCAGCTCTGCTTTTGGCGTAAGAAAAAATGCTATATTCATAAACACTTACCTCTCTCTTTTTATTATTATCTTTATCTAATTATACCATATAATACCTTGTGGAAGCGTATTCACAATGTTTTAACCTTATCATTCACAATTGTTATTATTACACCTAAAACATTTTACTCTAAGGCAATTGTATGACATGACCGTATTCTTGAAGAAGATTGACTTCCCTCTCATGACACGTAAAAATAAAAACTTGTCGGTGATTCTCCACCTGATGGAGATAATCTAACGTGCTTCTTAACCGCTCTTCATCATAACTGACAAAAGGTTCATCTAAGAACACAGGGATGCTTTCCTCTTTAAAAATTAGATTGATCATGGCAAACCTTAAAGCGAAATAAAGTTGGTCTAGGGCCCCTTTTGATAGTGAACTATCCGTAAAGATTTTTCTATCTTCCTCATATTTCATAGCAAAATGCTCAGCTACCTTAATATTTCGCTGAGTATTCGTAATTCTATTAAAGATTTTTGAGACATTTTCATTAAGAACGCTGATATATTTACCTCTAAGATCTTTATACGAAGATTCCATGAGTTCTCTTGTGGTCTCTAGCACTAAGTATCTTCTTTTTAATTGTACTTCTTCCTCCAAGAGCGTGCTGATTTCATCTTCTATTTGGATGGGGTCCTCTGCCGTAAACTTCAACCTTTTAAGAGATAATTCACTTAATAATATGGCTAGATTACTTTCTTCCTCTTGCCATATACGCTGTTTTTCCTCTATGGATTGTTGATTATTTTCATCTAACAATCCTAATTTCTTTAAAATTTGCACTTCCTCTTTTACCTGGTCTATAGTTCTATCACCAATCAAGCTCTTTAGGGTGTAATTTAATGATTCTTCTTGAGCTAACAAATTACGTTCCCGTTCTTTTCGTAGACTAAGAATCTCAAGAAATGTTTTAGCATCACTTATTTCTTCACAAGTGCCATAAACCCGTAATCTCTTTAGCACTTTATCTTGACTTATTCCTACAGCTTTCAAATATACGGCTAACTCATTTTCAATCTTCTCTAATTGTAACTGCATTTTATTTTTCGCCTTTTTAAGGTCATTGTATTTAGTCTGTTTTTCCATAAATTCTTCAAAATCCGTAGTGTTAGTCTTGTGAAAAATGCCCTCACCATACTTTTTTAGTCTTTCTAATTCTTGAACAAGTTTCTCTTTTTCATTTTTCCTTGGGAGATGATCTATAATTCTTTTTGATTTAATCACTTCCATAGCATCCATTTCTAAGGAATTGGCCAGGATGTGGATTTTTTTCTCTAACTGTTCAACTTTCTTTAAATTATTAGTTTTGAATTTTCTACTTAGTTTAGTGTCCCCTATAAATAAGGCCATCGTTATCCCTAAGGTAATCAGGCTATAACTTAAGCTTTTTAGAGTCATAGCTTGGACAATAAATAACACTGTAAAGATTACGAAAAGCGAAATTAATTTTTCTTTCTTTCTAGGCTTTAATTTTTTTAAATATTTTTCATATCCATGTAGAAGTTTCGTTAATTCTTCTCTTTTTTCTAAAAGTTTTGGATTAAGTAATTTTTCTTGATTAAAATGCTTTAATTTTTCAAGAATTAAGTTCACTTCTCCTTGATTTTTGACTAAGGTTAGCGCTGTATCTGAGGAGAGCTCAGAAAACCCTAGGTATGTTTCCAAGTCCAGTTTTAATGATTCTAGCTGTCTTCTCTTTCCATGTATGTCGTTCTCTAGAATAAGAATTTCCTCTTCTTGCCTCTCTAAGTCATGAAATTGTTCATTTAGTAATTCTAGTTCTTCTTCAGTAACAGCGTGATTCTTCTCATCTTTTTGGTTTTTAATGTTATCAATTTGATCTATGCTTTCTTGAATAATAGCGACTTGGCCCTGAACTTCATACAAATGGATTTTCTCCTTTAGATTTGATAAATCTTTAAGATTTTCTACAATAATTTGATGAGCTCTGGATGTTTCTACTATCTTTTTTTCGATAATATCATTCTCTTCTTGATTTTTCTTAGCTTCATCCAAACTCTTGTATCGCTGATTTAACCTTATATATAGCTCATCTAAAATTCCCGTTTTTCTTGTTCCTTTTATTTTTTTCATTTCTCCATCTAAGATATCCATAGCCTTCGTATAAGAAACATCCTCATCTCCTGTTTCGAGAAGATTCGTTAGTTTTGTATTTAAACTCTCATCTTTTTCTCCATGGAATTTTAATCCGCTTTGTGAAACGAATAAGGTTTTTAAGAAGGGCTCTAAGTCGAGATCAAACAAGTGTTTTCCTAAATGCTCATCAAAAGAAACTTGATCTAGAGTTGTTTCTTCAAAACTTCTGAAAACATCATCTTTCTTTTTTTGTCCAAGTTTTCGCTCAAATAGAAACATTTTTCCATCTAACTCAATGACCATTTGTCCATAAGCAAAATCTTGCCCAAAAGGAATATACTTTTCTCTGGCGCTCACTCCAAATTTCTTGCTAGTTCTGCTCCCATATAGCATGGTGAGAAGAAATTGCTCTAAGGTAGTTTTCCCTGATTCATTTCTCCCATAGATGATATTGATACCAGACTTAAAGAAGAATTCTTTTTTGGCCAATTTCCCGAACTGCTCAATGTAGACTCTCTTAATTATCATCTTAAAATTTCTCCTGACTCAAAATTCTAAGACCCATATTTTGAACGTCATTAATGAGTTCTTCATCTAGATCTGATCCTAGTCTCTTCTTTTCCACCGCATTGATAAAGTGCTGTTGGATACTTCTCTGATCATAATTCATTTTCTCTACCGCTACAGTGGTCTCGTCACTCAAGGTAAAGTCATCTAGTTTCTTCTTTAAGTCTATTTCAATATCTTCGAGATCAAACGTCACGTAGGGTGGTAGACTACCTCTTAATTTAATCTTGTAAATGGAGGTTTTCTTTAGAAGCATAGGTTCAATTTGCTTAATACAATCTGATGTGGTCAGGCATGATGACACATCTACTTCAATCTGCTCATAAGTCCTTTTACTAATCTTCTTAAAATCTAAATTAACCCCGTGGCTATGGATTTTTCCAAATATTATTCCTTTATCTCCTTGTTCATCAAAACCTCTTCCTTCAGGAATTCCAGCATATCCATAGCTGGTTTCACCCTCCATGATGATGCCGCTGAAATCATGACGATGGCCTAGAGCCAAATAATTAAAACCACTACTTTTGATGCTTTCTTTTGAGATGGGATTATAGGGATTCTTCCCATTTGTTACTTCACCATGCATTACTAAAATTTTTATGGAAGGGCTTACAGGAGCTATTACGCCATTAAGCATATTTTCATGGCTAAAGTCTTCACAAAAACCACGACCACAAACTACACAATCTAAATCTTTTAAGTAAATCTCTTCATAGTCTTTAAAAACATGGGTATTATTAGGCAAGTCTATATTAGCGTATATTCCTCTCTCTAGATAAGGATCATGATTACCTGGAGAAATAAATACTTTACCCTGAAAACTGGCTAGACTCTGCGAAATAAAATGCAAAGTCTTATTCGTTACTCGTTTGGAATCGAAAAGATCTCCCGTCAAAAGGAGTAGATCTGCTTCTTCTCTCCTCGCAAAATCAATAACATTTTTAAAGGTATCGAGCAGTTCTTCTCTACGTTTATATCTAAATTTTAAATGATGTTGTGCAAGAGGACTATCCAAATGAAAGTCTCCACTTTGAACAATTTTAACAAATTTCATACTATTACCTCCCCTTTTAAGAACTGGAGTTCTTTCTAAATTGTATCACACTTTAGAAGCTTCTAACATGGCGGGATCATTGAATTTTGGTGTTTTATTAGTTGATTCCTACTCGGCCTTAAGATAGACTAACTTTAGAATCTTTTATTAATTAATTGAGATAGGAGGAACCCCCATGACGTATAACATTGCTCATAGAGGATACAGTGCTAAATTCCCCGAGAACACGATACTTGCCTTTAAAGAAGCTATTAAAGCCCAATGCCATGGTATAGAACTAGACTTACAGTTAACTAAAGATGGGCATGTGGTGGTTTTTCATGATGAAGAGTTAGGCCGCACCGTAGAAGCTGGGGGATTCCTTAAAGATTACACCCTTAGCCAATTAAAGGAGTTCAATGCAGGGTACCTTTTTCAAGATCTTTATGACATTCAACAGATTCCAACTTTAAAAGAGTACTTTAATTTAGTGGAAAACTTATCCATCTTTTCCGTGTTAGAACTTAAAAACAATGTGGTGACTTATGAAGGGCTCGAAGAAAAAGTCATTGAAATTATAAGGGCCTATAATTTAACTCACCGGGTTATTTTGTCTTCATTTAACCCAAATAGCATTGTAAAGTGCCAAGTCTTAGCTCCAGAAATTAAAACAGCATTGCTTAAAGATACATTTTTCACTCCTTCTTATAGAATGGCTAAATCAGTAAACGCTAATTTTTTAAACCTACGATATCATTACCTAACAACCATCTGGTTACCTCTACTTAGGACGTTAAAAACCCCCATTATGGCTTGGACCGTAAATAAGCCAAGTCAATTAAAACGTCTGGTTAGGGCGAAAATCTATGGTATTATTACAAATGATCCTCAAGTATTAAATGATATTCTAGCCTATGATAAAAGCAAGGTTTAGTTAAAAAAACTAAACCTTGCTTTTATCATTTTTATACTTTTAATTGAATTGATCTTCTAGCACTTTTTTCTTATCTTGAACGTAAGTTTCTTCTTCTGGTTCTACGTCCCTTACCTTATTTTTCAGCTTCTTCCCATAGTGATCTTCTTTAAGTCGAACAATTTTCTTAACTTGGTCCATAAGGTCTTCGATGTGATCAAATTCATACAGGTTTTTCTTATATTTGAAAGAAGGTTTTTCGCATCCCCACTTTCTTTCCTTAACCTTTACGTTTATTTCTGGAAATTCCAAAGTTAATTTTTCTACGATGATGCTATGACCAGGGTATATTTGGTTTAATTTTATTTTCATGGCTAAAAGCCTCCCTTATTTTTGACGGACTACCTATTTATTTTTGCTTAAGCTTAGCCAATCTCTTTTTATATTTTTTGAATTTCTTATTTGTCCTTAAAATTAATTCTTCTTGACTATTAAAAGACTCTTCATCTGTCTTTATTTTTTCATAACTACCGTCTTTAGTTAGCTCTCTTGATTTTACGTTGTCTCTTAGATTATATTCTAAGATGATCTTAAATTTATGCTTAGGTCCTGGTTCTAGAACGGGAATCATTAGCTCAATTCGTTTATTCAGATTACGTTCCATCCAATCAGCACTTCCGATAAACATGTCTTCTTTTCCATTATTATAAAAGTAAAATAATCTAGAGTGCTCAAGGAATCGCCCTACAATAGATCTAACCGTAATGTTCTCACTTAATCCTTTTACTCCTGGCCTCAGACAGCATATTCCTCGAACAATTAGAATAATTTCCACTCCATCTTTAGATGCTGCGTATAATTTTTCTATAATATCTTGGTCCACTAAAGAATTCATCTTAGCTATGATTTTTCCTTTATTCCCTTTTTTAATTTGCTCTCGTTCATTTTCGATGAGCTCAGTAAATTTATTTCTCATGTCTTCAGGGGCTAAGGTGGCTAGTCTCATTTGCTCATACTTAAAATGACCAGTGAGTTTATTAAAGATATCAGAAATATCTTGAGCCAGCTCATCATTACAGCTAACTATAGAAACGTCAGTATATAACTTAGCGGTAATGTCATTGTAATTTCCTGTGCCCACATGAAAGTATCGCTTGATCTTATTATTTTCTCGTCGGACGATGAGCAATGCCTTACAATGGGTTTTTAACCCAGCCACACCATAAATTACATGACATCCTGCTTTTTCCAGGCGTAAAGCCCAGTTAATATTATTCTCTTCATCAAACCTGGCTTTAAGTTCGACTAACACAGTAACTTGTTTGCCGTTCTCTGCCGCCTCCGCTAATGTTTTAACAATAGGCGAATTCCCAGAAACTCGGTATAGCGTTTGTTTAATCGCTAATACATTGGGGTCCATACTAGCTTGTTTAATTAATTTTATCACCGTACCAAAACTATCGTAGGGATGATGAAGCAACACATCTTTATGGGCTATAGATAAAAATAAATCTTCATGGGCTAACAGCTCTGGAACCGGCAGAGGAACGATTTCTTTAAAGCGAAGAGATTCATCTATGGATACATTATTTAATTTATGCAAAAATTTTAAATCCAAAGGTCCTTTAATTTTAAATATGTTATCATCCGTTATTTCAAATTCATCCATCAGATAGTAAAGCAGTTCCTTGGACACATTGCTCTCTACCTCTAGCTTAATCACATCCCCCCACTTTCTCATTTTTAGAGTTTCTTTGATCACCTCTAAGAGATCTTCAGCCTCATCTTCGTTATATTCTAAGTCAGCATTTCGGCTTATTCGGTAACATGAATATCCTAAAACATCAAAGGCATTAAATAAATCTTTAATCTTAAACTTTATAATTTCTTCTAGCAGAATAAATTTCTTTTTTTCCTTGTCGCTGGTGGGGAGATAATAATACCTCTCCAGCACATTAGGCACTTGAATGGTGCCGATATGATGCTTTTCAATAGCTTCTTTGTCTTCAAGCAAAACAGCTATGTTTAAGGTTTCTGATGTGATTAGAGGGAATGGTCTAGAAGAATCCACTACCATGGGCGTCAATACGGGATAAATACTATTTTCATAAAGTTTTTCAATATAATCAATTTCTTTTTTTGATAAGTTTTCATGGTGAACAAAGGTTATACCCACTTGATTTAGGTCATCATTAATTTTCCCATTAATCAAGGTATATAAATCTTTAAGTAAAATTCGTGTTCGATGATTGATGGCAATGGTTTGTTCTTTAGGTGTCATCCCTGATGCATCTTTTTTATATATTTTAGCGTGAATTTGATCCGATAAGCTACCGTATCTGATCATATAAAATTCATCCAAATTTGAAATCACGATGGCAGCAAATTTCAATCTTTCAAATAGGGGGTTATTTTCATCTCTGGCTTCTTCTAAAACCCGATGATTAAACTCTAAAAAACTTAGTTCTCTATTAAAAAAATCTTGCGGATTTGATACATAAG
>LSQX01330075.1_pt1 | contig 12495 bp, 9 predicted proteins | sample 654561 | NCBI WGS metagenome assembly LSQX01 (sample SAMN04489861, study PRJNA283612) | anaerobic digester metagenome | isolation source: 4 biogas reactors fed with cattle manure at either 37C or 55C with and... | place: Denmark: Kongens Lyngby | collected 2014 | reverse complement strand
GGTATATACAAACTAAATGGGGTACCGGCAACGGTTTTACCGAGCGTAAACCCACCAAATTCCTGATTGACAAAATGGTAGAAATAGATGACCCGCGCATGTATGTAATTTTTGCACCGGTACTCTCACCTTTGTCAAATAAACCGGATACCATTTCGGAAGATGTTAAAATCAACGGTTATAACTATAACATTACCTATTACCCGGTGAGTGACCCGAAAGTACAACCCAGTTGGCTGGTCAATCTTGGAGTGGATATAAATGGCACTTCAAAAGATATTCCTTATGAACTGGATGCAAGATGGTTTGGAACACCCACTCCACTTACGGTGCAGAACATTTATGGAGGCTTTGGAATACCCGGGACTAATAGTTTTTATGACAACCGCCGGCTTACCGGATTTTCCGAGCTGATTTCAAAAACTGATGATGACAGATTGCGCGCTGTAATGATGGAGTCCAGCGAAATGATGTTTTTGCTGGCCGAAGCCAAACATAAGGGCTGGATCAGCACCGGTACTGTAAAGGACTATTATCAGCAGGGGATTAAATTATCCTTTGAGAGATGGCAGATTGAAGACGGCACAAAACCGGCAACACATGAAGGCTCCGACAAAATTATTGAAGATTTTGACGCCTATTATGCAAAACCGGGAGTTGCCCTGGACGGTTCATCAGACTTTGACAAAATCGTATTCCAGAAATGGTTGTCGCTCCTTATGACCAATCATTCCGAAGCATTCACTGAGGTCAGAAGAACCGGAAAACCGGAATTCGTATTCAATTTAGCAACTGCATTCTCCGTTTATGAATACCCGTACCGCTACATTTATCCTAAAGATGAAGAGAGCAATAACAGGGAAAACTACAACGCTGCAGTTTCTGCATTGGGTGGAAAAGATTTACCCTCAGCAAAAATGTGGATATTCAAATAACAAAACTTATTAATATCTATTGATTTAACTTAAAGAGGACACGGATTTTCCATGTCCTCTTTATTTAATATACATTTGACAATCAGAACAGTGAAGCATTTTATTCTTTTATTGGCCTTTGTTGCGGGAATCTTTTCGGCTGCCGGAAACAGCCCGGTGCAGGGCATTGTTTTTTCCGACACCAACAAAAACGGCAAACTGGATCCGGGGGAACCCGGTATTGCCGGAGTTTGTGTTTCCAACGGCAGAGAGGTTGTGGCCACGGATGCGCAGGGAAGATGGAGTCTTCCCGGAGAAGGCGCACAGGCGGTTTTTGTCATCAAACCGGCAAATTTTGCAACGCCGGTAAATGAAAATCACATTCCGCAGCACTATGTTCTGGCTGAAAACGGCCGGTTCCCTGCCGGAATAAATTTTCCGCTCACTCCTTCGCCGGAGAATCCGTGTTTTTCGGCGCTCTTTTTCGGAGACACTCAGGCACGGGGGATGAAAGAGGTAAATTATATTTTTCATGACGTGGCGGAGGAGCTTATGGAAACAGATGCTGTTTTTGGCGTTTCATTAGGCGACATTGTTGCCGATGACCCGAACCTGTTTGACGAAATCAGTCAGGGAATCGGGCAAATCGGAATTCCCTGGTACAACGTTTTCGGGAACCATGACTTTGACCGCGGCACAATGCAGAATGAAGGGAGAGACAAGACTTTCCGGAAGTTTTTCGGACCGTCAACCTACGCCTTTGAATACGGACAGGTGGTTTTCATCAGCCTTAAAAACATGTTTTACAACGAAACCGGCAGATACCACGCACACTTAACGGACACACAGCTCGATTTTATTGAAAATTACCTTTCACAGGTACCGGAAGATAAGCTGGTTGTTTTGATGATGCACATTCCGGTTTATAAAACAGATACCCGGGAGAGATTATACCATATTCTCCGCAACCGGAATTACACTTTCTCGATAGCCGGCCATGAGCACGAGCAATGGCACACTTTCATTGATGCAGAGATGGGCTGGAAAGGAAGCGGAACGCATCATCATCTGGTCAATGCCACAGTTTGCGGCAGCTGGTGGTGCGGCCTGCATGACGAAACCGGCATTCCCCACGCCACCATGAATGACGGCGCTCCAAACGGGTATTCAATCATCACTTTTGACGGAAATAAATACAGCATCCGTTTCAAAGCCGCGCGCCGCCCGGATAATTACCAAATGAATATCTACCTGCCCGATGAAGTTTCGCAGGCTGAAACCGGCACAACCCAGGCGCTGGTCAATGTTTTTGCCGGCTCTGAGCGTTCAGTGGTTGAAATGCGCATCGGAAAAGAGGGTGAATGGCAGCCCATGGAACGGACAGAAACCATCGACCCGGAATGCCTGCGAATGCACGAGCTGAGCCCGATCTTAGATAAAAAGATTGACGGACAGCTGCTTGAAGATATTATCGGCTACAAGATGGACTATCCCAGTATTTCAAAACATATCTGGCAGGCAGACCTGCCAAAGGGCATGGAACCGGGAACATATACGGTTACCGTGCGTACAAAAGATATGTTCAATAAAGTCTGGCAGGCACACCGGATTTTGAGAGTAAAATAAAAGTCATGGTCAAAACAGGAAAATATCTTTTTTTAATTGCCGGCATAATTGCCATTTTTGCAGGCTGTTCAGAAACAAAAACAGAGAAAGACTCAATCATGGAAGAGAGACAAATATCATTTTCCGCCAGGAATCATGCACTGGACAATAACGATAACTTTTCGCCCGACGACAGGTTCCTTTGCTATGACACCCGCGGCACGGTTTACAGTAAAAATCTGGCAAACTGCAAATCCATCGAAAAAATTGAAATCGCCACCGGAGCAGAGACGGTTCTTTGGGAGCCGGAATCCGTTACCGGTGAAGAAGCAGCGCCCGGAGTTGCAGCAGTGTCCTGGCACCCTTCGGAAAACAAGGTGGTTTTCATTCACGGCCCGTTGCTTGAAGAGGTGGAAGAAAGAGGCTACTACGGAATCAGAAACCGCACCGGCGTTGAAATCAGCGCCGACGGGGAAGGCGTGGTAACCAAAGTGGACATGCGCGATGTTTCAACCGGCAGGCCAACCACGCCCGGCGCCCAGCGGGGCGGAACCCACCGCCATGAATATACCCGCAACGGCAAACGAATCGGGTTCACTTACGATGATTTTCTTGTTCAGCAGATTGACCGCACTATTGGCTACATGGAACCTAATGCGGCAGCGCCACAGGGTTATACACACTATTTTGCCGTGCTCCTGAAACCGGCGGAAATGGGAAAATCAAAACCCGGTGAAATTGAGAAAGCTTATGCTGACTCCTGGGTGGGAACTGAAGGAAAAATGCGTGCATTTGTCGGAAAGATAAGGGCTGCAAATGGCGTGGATTACCAAAACGACCTGTTTGTTGCCGACATTCCCGATGCCGTGGATATCACCACCGCTTTTTCCGGTGATGCCACCCGTTACCCCGAACCGCCCGAAGGGATTGGAATCCGCCGCCTGACTGATTGCGGCACGGTTTCGGGAGTTGTCCGCGGGTCTTTGGACGGGAAACGGATAGCTTATCTGGCAGAAGACGAATCGGGAGTTTCGCAGGTTTTTGTCATCTCATCCGAAAATCACCTCCTGAACGAAGGCGAATATGAAAAGCCGGTTCAACTTTCCGGTTTTCCTTCGGATGCATCAGATATCCGCTGGCACCCGTCAGGCAAGTTTATTTTCACCATAACCGGTGGAAATATCGCTATGCTTTCGCTGCCGGCTGAAGGAAGTTCCGCAGAACCGGTCTTTCTCACAAACGACACCCAAAAACGGGAGGAACTGGTTCTCTCCAACGACGGAAACACACTCGCATACAGCATGTTGAAAACCGGAGATTATTCCGGGGAGTTCAGGCAGATTTTTGTAATGAACCTGAATTGGGAAACTTTAAAAACAAATATAAAATAGGAGGAACATCATGGAAAAGTGCGTACAGCGCTGTTTTATCCGCGATGCTTTCCCTTGGAATACCATAAACAATTAACAATTTTTAAAAACATGAAGAATCCACTGATTTTAATTTCAATTTTTGCTATTTTCCTTGCATCATGCGCCGGCAGTGAAAAACCTTCGGGTTCACGCTCACCTAAGGCACAGCAACACAAGGACGTTGCCTTTATTCAGGACTACAGCGTCAGCTATTTTACCGAAAGCGGAAACATTTCGCTGAACAAAGTTTTTTCCGACAGGAACGGATACATTCAGGTTCTGTCAGATAAAGGGCTGATGCGCCTGCACAACGGGCAGTTTCTTTTTCCGGGAACCATCGTGAAAGATGTGCAGGATTTGCCCACTTCAGACAAAAATATTTCCGGAATCGGAGCCTACCGGAATCAATTTGTTTACTTAGACGACAAGGCTGTTTTCAGCAATGCCTGGGCAGGAAGACTGTATTCAAAGCACAACCTGCCTGATGCAAAAATATTTGCCGGCGGTGATGATTTTGATTTTCTGATTTCCAACGGACAAAAAATCGTACTGCTGAAAGATTCCAAAAATCTTTGGGAAGGTTCACTTTCAGGAAAAACGGTAACCGACATAAAATTTGATGAAGGCAATAAGCTGTTCTGGATTTTATCGAAAGAATCTATCTGCTCATTTAATCCTGAAAACAAACAACTTACAGAGATATACACCGGAAGTGGCCTGACTGCTTTTGAAATTTCAAACGACAAGTTGGTTGTCGGCACAACCGATGGCTATCTGTTGCTGGATGCAAAAACAGGAAAACAGGCCGCCGGAGTTGAACAAAAAATGCCGTGGACCGAACTTACAACAATCCATGAGATTGACGGCAAACTATGGTTTGGTTCCACCCGCGGGGCAATGGTACTCACCGACAACGGTAAGTTTGACTACTATGCATCGCGGCGCTGGCTACCTTCCGACAGTGTGCTGCATATTTCAAAAGGGCCGGACAATTCTGTTCTGGTGCTTACAAACCGCGGGGTCGGACAAATATATTTTGAGGAAATGACGCTGCATGACAAAGCCATGTTCTACGACAGGCAGGTGCGCGAGCGCCATATCCGTACCGGATTCAACGCCACTGTGGGAAGACTGGTCAACGGGGATGTAACAACCGGTACGCTTGAAAATTCGGATAATGACGGACTGTGGACGGCAATGTATCTTGCCGGGGAAACCTTCAGGTATGCCGTAACAAAATCGGATGAAGCGCTGCAGAATGTCCGTGAGTCGCTGGACGCCATGGAGCGGCTTTATACCATCAACCCGATGAAATCGGGATTCCCTTCCCGCTCGTTCCAGCGGGCAGGCTATAACGACCACGACTGGCCCTGGCGGGCAACCGAAGACCCGGAATGGGACTGGAAATCAACAACCAGCAGCGATGAAGCCATAGGCCACATCTTTGCATTCGGTGCAATTGCCGAACTGGTGGATGTTCCCGAATTGCGCGACAAAGCCATTGAGCTGATTGATACACTGATGTCGCACATCATTAAAAATGACTACTATCTGATTGACTGGAATAACGAACCCACTTTATGGGGAAGATGGAATCCGGAATATGTGAACGGATTCCCCACATCGGTGGGCGACCGCAAGCTGAACAGCTCCAACATTGTGGGCATGTTGCAGACTGCCTACCATTTTACCGGAAAAGAGAAATTCAAAAAAGCAGCCTTTTATCTGATGGATGAACACGGCTATCTGGAAAACCTGAAACGCCCGATGGAGGAAATCGGAAAAGCATCGGAGGATGAGGATGACTGGGCACAGATGCTCTCGGAAACATGGAATCACTCCGACGATGAGATGTACTACTGCGGCTACTGGGGACTTTACCGCTACGCTTTCAACGATACGCTGAAAGCCATTTACCGCGATGCCATCATCGACCACTGGGAATTTGAACGCCCGGAAAAGGAAGGATTGTGGAACATTATGACTGCGATGGTGAAGGATGACGGAGTGGATCTGGATGAAGCCATCTGGTACCTGCAACGCTATCCGCTCGATCTGGTCACCTGGACGGTAACCAACAGCCACCGGAAAGACATTCAGCTGATTCCTGAGAATTTCCGCGGTCAGACCACCACGGAAGTCCTTCCACCGGACGAGCTGCCCATCACCAGGCACAATGCAAACCGCTTCCGGTTGGACGGCGGCAGAAATGGCCATTCGGAATACAGCGCCGGCGACATCTGGCTGCTGCCCTACTGGATTGGCCGCTACCTCGGGGTCATTAGTGAACCGGAAAATAACAGTCATAACAAATAAAAACCGACAGATTGTTTCACATAGTTTAGTTTAACGACAGGAAAGCGCTACCGGAAAATCCGGCGCGCTTTCTTTCTTTTAAATCATACCCATGAGAAAAATAAATTTAAATTTTCACCGGATTGTTTTTTTAAGTGTATTCGCACTGTCCCTGACCTTTTGCGCCCAAAAACAGACAGCGCCTGAAAAATCGGTAAAAGATGTTATGGACAAGGTCATTACTGAAATTTACGCCACCATGGATGCTGAAGCTATAAAAGCGATTGACCAGAAGCAGTCTCTGGCATTTTTTGATGGAGCGGAACTTGAAGCGCTCGCCACGCGCCACTGGGTTTTCGACGTGAATGTTCCCGTTGTGGTGTCTCTCATGCGCAGCACCAAACAGGAAATCCTGCCTTTCTGGCTGGAACCATCAGGATTTGTAAAAACCAACCTCACCATGCGTAACGAACAGAATACGTATGAAGTGTGGCAGAAACGGTTTGACAAAGGCACCGTAGGACTGGGAATCAACGGATTTGAAAACTACTCCTATCACTATTTCGTTTCGGTGACGCCTGAAAAAGCAGGAGATATTCTGCAACTGTCCGTCTCCTTCCCCGAAAATCAGATTGTGGGCACGCTGGATGACAATGCAACAATTTATCAGGACTGGACGGAACTGGTTGCGCTGGACGTACCGGAAACAATGAAAGGGCAGGTATTGCTGACCACCATCCGCGGGCGCGGCAAGGAATCGCACCTTATCGGCGCTTTCCGGGAAACTTCGTACCCGTCGTCGGAAACTCCCGACCAGGTGTTGCTCACCTGGAGTGCAGACCCCTCAACCACCATGGATATTCAGTGGAGAACAAGCACCACTGTTGAAAGCGGCCTGGTGAAATACCGTGCTGAAGGTTCGGATGACGAAAAAACCGCACCGGCTGAAAAGTTTTTGCTGGAAGACCGCGAAGTGATGAACGACCGCTACGTCCACAGGTTCACTGCCGGACTGCGCAACCTGCAGCCGGGAACAACGTATGAATACCTGATCGCCCCCGAAACCGACTGGTCAAAGGCAAAGAGTTTTTCAACCGCCGGAAATGATGACTCCTTTTCATTTATCTGGTTTGGGGACGCACACCACAAAACAGAGTTTGGCGAACTGCACAACAACGCAGAAGCTGCTTTTCCCGAAACCGATTTCTATACCATTTCCGGCGATATGGTGGACTACGGATTGTACCGAAATGAGTGGGACAACTTTTTTGAATATTCAAAGGAGGTCATCAGCAGGAAACCGCTGATGAACGTTCCGGGAAACCACGACAACCGCCTGGGGCTTGGCGCAAAAATGTTCAGGGACCTGTTCAGCTATCCCATGAATGCCCCGGACGGAGTTCCAAAAGAACAGGCCTACACATTCACCTATAAAAACACGCTGTTCCTGATGCTTGATCCCACATCGCCGGTGGAAGCGCAAACCGGCTGGATTGAAAAACAACTGGCGGAAACCCGTGCAACCTGGAAAATTGCAATTTTTCATTTTCCGCCATATAACTTTGAAGAACCCTATCCGGATATTCAGATGGAATGGATACCGCTGTTCGATAAATACCATGTGGACCTGGTGCTCAGCGGGCACATGCACTACTACATGCGCTCCAACCCCATGAACGCGGGAAAAGTGGTGGACTCATTCCAGGACGGAACAACATACATCATTTCCATCGGCATTCCTGCCCGCCACAATGACATTGGCGAAGAGCCCTATGCCGCCATCAGATATGCCAGAGGGCAATATTTCCAGCAATTCAGGATAGACGGGAATGCTTTGTCATTCACCGCTTTTGATTCAAACAACAACGTGGTGGATTCATTCAAAATTCAGAAATAATCATGAAAAAACTCACAATTCTATCCGTTCTCGTTGCACTTGTCTTTTCCCTGAGTGCGCAAAAAAAAGAAAAGATAACCTTCAATGCTTCCGGCGAACTGAAAATCGTCCAGTTCACCGACCTGCACATTGAGCTGGACAGGGAAAGGTTTCTCGAAGTTTATGAAACAGTACCGAAAATACTGGAATATGAAAAGCCGGATCTGGTAGTCGTCACCGGGGATATTGTGACGGAAGACAATCCCGAAAGGGGGCTGAAAAGACTCACTGATCTTTTTGTGAAAGCCGGAATACCCTATGCCATGATTTTTGGCAACCACGATTCAGAGCACAATTTGTCGCGAAAAGAAGTGGCGGCGTATATCGAAAAACTACCGGGCATTTTAAATAAAAATGACAAAAAATCAGTGGGCTACACCAACTTTGTCCTTCCGGTTTTCGGGCAGGACGGAAAAAAAGCGGCGCTGCTCTATTTCATGGATTCCAACGACTACAGCACGCTGAAACCCCTCATCGGCGGCTGGGGATGGTTCACCCACGAACAGGTTGGCTGGTACCGGAAACAAAGCCGGAAATTCACTGCTGAAAACAACGGCATCCCCTACCCTGCGCTGGCATTTTATCATATTCCGCTCCCGGAATATGAAGACGCATGGAACAACAAAACCAATCCGCCGGTTGGCGAAAAAAGGGAAGACATTTGCAGTCCGCTGATCAATACCGGAATGTTTGCGGCAATGCTCGAAAGCGGCGATGTGATGGGAACTTTCGTCGGGCATGATCATTACAACGATTATATCGGTGTACATTACGGAATAGCACTGGCATACGGCCGCGTGACCAAAACCGGCGATAAGCCGCTTGACCCCGGCCCCGGGGCAAGGGTGATTGTTCTCAGAGAAGGGGAACGCGCATTTGATACCTGGATCAGAGAACCTGGTGGCAACAAAGTCTATGAATGCAAATACCCGGATTCGTTTTCAGCCGCTGAGAATAAGAAGTGAAAAAAATTTTCGACCGCAGGGAGAAATCATTTTTTACCGAATCCGCTTTTTGATGACCGGATAGAGATTTTCAGCCATGCGCAGGAAACCCAGATCGGTCAGGTGAACTCCGTCAACGGTGGCCTCAAGGTCGCTGCCGATGAGCTTACCGGCTTTTACGTAATAGATATTCCGGTCACCCTTCTTTTTCTGCTCCCGGAAAATCCGGCTCAGGGTTTCGTTCTTTTCAAGAATCAGTGCATGGATTTTTGTGTCGAAATTCATGTGTGTGTAAAGAATATTTTCCACTAAAATGATTGGTGTTGCGGGCTGTTTCTCCCGGAGAATTTCAAGAAAGCGCACATATTTCTCATTCATCTGGGCAACGCTCACATTGGGCAGGCAATCCATCACCAGGCAGGATGCCGGGATGTCCGCCATGACTTCGGCCACTTCAAGGTCAAGCTGTCCGTTTCCGCTGAATCCAAGATTCACGGTCTCGCGGTTAAGCATCCGGGAAAGAATGCTCGGATAGGCCATGCCTGTCCGGGTAGCGCATCCGCCCTGCGTGATGCTGGTTCCATAAAAGACCACGGGATTTCCCGTTTGCGGGGAATCCACAAGCGGCCGGGTTATTTCCGATTCCGGCAGCACCCCGATTTCAAGGCTTTTCAGTCCGTCATACAGTGGCAGATAGAGCATATACTCCATCGCTTCGCCCGGCATATTCTGAATAATAACTGCCGTGGATGTTCTTCCGGCAGGCCGGGCTGAATTGACAAATTGCCATTTTCCGTCTTTCAGGCAATACAAATCCAGCCCCTTGATGCCGGTAGGCGCAAAATGATTCATCGTAACATCACCGGTTACTTCCCAGCGGGCGCCAATTGCAGCCGAATTTGTACGAAACCGGATCGCCAGCCCGCTGCTGTTTTTGGATAAATTCCAGACGGGCTTCCGTGTCCGGGTTTCCAGTCTGGCAGGCAGCCGTTCATACCGGGTCTGCGTATCTTCAAACCCCTTGCCGATAACCGGCAGTGTCGCCGCATCCACATACTTCAGGCTGTCGGCAGAAATTGCCAGACCAATCAATGGCACGCAAAACAAAAAGATCAAAAAAAGATGTTTTTTCATAGTCTATTAAAAAAATATTACACACTGATTCTCAGCAAAAAGACAAATTAAACATTGAGATTTACTCTTGTAAAGTTACAATTATAATCTTTTAAGACAGTATGGGTCACACTTGTGTATATTTTTATTTCAAATGGGGTTTAGTCCCAGTTCCTTCAGGAATTCATTGTGAATTTCTGTGTTTTTCTTAATTTTCTCATTGATGTCAATGAGATTTTTATTTACGTCATCCAAATCAACCATTGGCTCCGGCTCTGCTGTACTCACATATCTCGAAATATTCAGATTATATCCGTTCTTTTCGATTTCTTCCATAGATACCCGACGGGAATAACGTGCTTGTTCCTTTCTAAATTGATAGGTTTCTACAATGTTTTTAATATGGGCATCACTCAGGCTGTTTTGTCTTTTCTCTTTTTCAAAATGCTCTGCTGCATTGATAAACAATACATCATCCTCTTTTTTGCACTTTTTCAAAACCAAAACACAAACTGGAATACCGGTGGAGTAAAACAAATTGGATGGCAAACCTATAACCGTATCAATATGGTTGTCTTTCAATAATTTGGTGCGAATACGCTCTTCTGCACCACCACGAAACAGTACCCCATGGGGTAAAATAATCGCCATGGTGCCTTCCTCTTTTAAATAGTGAAAACCGTGTAGTAAAAAAGCAAAGTCAGCTGCAGATTTTGGTGCTAAACCGTAGCTTTTAAATCGAAAGTCTTCTGCTAAAATATCGTTTGGTTCCCAACGCAAACTAAACGGCGGATTGGCAACGATAGCATCGAACTCCATTTTCTTGCTTGGGTTCATTTCATTGAGTATATCCCACTGATTCAGTAAGGTGTCTCCATGAAATATTTCAAACTCAGTATCTTTCATTCCGTGCAAGAGCATATTCATTCGGGCAAGGTTGTAGGTGGTAACATTCTTTTCTTGTCCGTAAATTTTTCCGATTGTACCGGTATTTGCCCCTATACGATGACGTACATTTAAAAGTAAAGAACCCGACCCACAGGCAAAATCAAGCACCTTGTCTAATTTTTGTTTTAAACCAGAGGAGGGGTCTTGACTGTCTAAGGTTACAATTTTGGAAAGAATAGTAGAAATTTGCTGAGGCGTATAAAACTCTCCTGCCTTTTTCCCTGAACCGGCAGCAAACTGACCAATCAGATATTCATAGGCATCTCCCAGCGTATCTGAATCGGTGGAGAAATCGGCAATGCCTTCGGCGATTTTTTGAATGATGGTACATAGCTTGCTATTGCGTTCGCTTGCCGTTTTTCCTAATTTCTCCGAATTTAGATTGATTTCAGAGAACAGACCCTGGAATGTACTTTCGAAAGATTCATTTTCAATAAATCTGAATCCTTTTTCTAAAGTGCTGAGCAAATCGGGATTTTGAGTGCGTGCCATTTCGCTGATATTGCTCCACAAATATTGTGGTTTAATGACATAATGCACTTTTCTACGCATTTGCATTTCAAAATCTTGCTCGTCATTTGGATTTTCTTTATACCAAACCGATAATGGCGGGCGACTATCTTCTGAGGCTAAACTTGGATAATCTTTTCCTAACTCCTTTTGTGCAGCTTCTTCAAAATTAAAGGATAAATACCGCAAAAACAGAAATGAAAGCATATAATCGCGAAAATCGTCTGCATTCATTGCACCGCGAAGCTGATCTGCTATATCCCATAGGGTTTTACCAAGTTGTTGTTGCTCTTTTTGTGTCATAGTTTTAATTAATTACGAATATTGAATTACGAAAAGCCCTGAAAGGGCGAAACCATCAATCCCAAACATACCTCTCATCATATTCTACCCGATACTTTTTTAAAAATGCTCTGTACTCATCTTGAAATGTTTTCTTCCTGTGATGTTCGTGTTGATTGGCTATGTATGAAATAACTCTGTCAACCTGAGAAGGATTAACGGAAAAAGCACCATACCCATCTTGCCAGTAAAAATTTTCATACGCTTTACCTTTTGTTTTTATCCACTTAGAAGAATGTGATTTTACCTCTTCCAACAGTTTCATCAAAGCTATTTTCTTGGATAGCTTGCATAAGATATGAATGTGGTCAGTATATCCTCCAACGATGATTGACTGACATTCCAAGCGATTGCATACTCCTCCCAAGTAGGCGTGGAGCTCTTGTTCTACCGGTGGTTGAATGAGTGGTTGTCGGTACTTGGTACTGAATACGATATGCAGGTAATTTTGAACTAATGATTGTCCCATAGTTTTT
>LSQX01324626.1_pt1 | contig 12497 bp, 15 predicted proteins | sample 654561 | NCBI WGS metagenome assembly LSQX01 (sample SAMN04489861, study PRJNA283612) | anaerobic digester metagenome | isolation source: 4 biogas reactors fed with cattle manure at either 37C or 55C with and... | place: Denmark: Kongens Lyngby | collected 2014 | reverse complement strand
GCAAGTAGACGATTCCGGGAGCCCGCCGTTAAAAGGGATAGGACTGTTAGGTCTGAATGAGTGATGGCTATGCCATAACTAGAGTGGTACCGCGGAAATTACCTCCGTCTCTATGAATGTAGAGATGGAGGTTTTTATATTTCAGGAGGAAAAAATGAAAAAATTAGTAGCGATTTTGTTGCTAGGTGTCGTGCTTCTTAGCTCCTGTGCACCGGCAAAGCAAAATGAAGAAAAAGTATTTAAGATCGGGATTACCCAGATCGCCGAGCATCCGGCATTAGATGCGGCAAGAGAGGGGTTCCTGGAAGAACTCGAATCGCAGGGACTAAAAGTAGAGGTCGATTATCAAAATGCGCAGACGGATTCTTCGACCAATGCGGCCATCGGCTCATCAATTGGTGAGGGAAAAGATCTTGTCTTTGCGATCTCCACCATTTCCGCCCAGGCAGCAAAAGCGGCCGGACGTGATGTTCCTATCGTCTTTACCGCTGTGACGGATCCTGTGGAAGCGGAACTGGTCAAATCTGCTGAGGCACCGGGCGAGCCGATTACAGGCACCAGTGACAAAACACCGGTTGCCCTTCAACTGCAACTCTTAAAAACACTCAAACCTGATGTGAAAAAAGTGGGCATCCTGTTCAATACCAGTGAAGTCAATTCTGAAGTCCAGATTCGCTGGGCCAAGGAAGCAGCAGAAGAGCTAGGACTTGAGATTGTCGAGGTCGGTATCACCACGGTCAATGACGTTCCTCAGGCACTTGAAAATCTTGTAAGTCGAACCGACGCCCTATACACGATCACCGACAACCTCGTGGCTGACTCCATCCAACTGGTTGTACAAAAGAGTAGGGAACTTGGCATCGTCACCATGGGAGCCGAGCAAGCGCATGTAGAAGCGGGCATTCTCATCACCGACGGCATCGATTACCGTGAGCTCGGAAGGCAGTCAGCGCGTATGGCAATCCGCATTTTAAAAGAAGGAGCGGACCCTGCGAGCATGCCGGTTGAAATGCTCGACAATACCGAACTTGTCATCAACAAAGAGACGATGGACATCTTGGGAATCGAAATCCCCGAGGACGTGCTCGGACGGGCGAACATCATCGAATAGACAGGAGAACTCATGCTTTCCATGTTTTTGATTTCCCTCGAGCAAGGACTGATCTTCTCCGTCCTTGCTCTGGGAGTCTACATCACCTATAAGATATTGGACTTCCCGGATCTCTCGGTAGAGGGAAGTTTCCCCGCGGGCGCTTTTGCCTTTGCAAAAATCGTTACATCCGGCTACAGCCTGTGGCTGGGGCTCTTAGGAAGCTTGCTGATCGGTGCACTGACGGGATTGATCACTTCGACGATCTTCTCGCGCCTGCGCATTAAGCCGCTGCTCTCAGGTATCCTGACACTTACCCTGATGTACTCGGTCAATCTTCGCATCAATGCCAAGAGCAACGTCCCGCTCTTTTCCACCCCGACTCTTTTTCAAGGCGATATCCGGGTGAACATTTTGATTCTTGCGTTGATCGTCCTGGCTCTGAAGCTTTTGATGGACCGCTTCTTTCGAAGCCAGATCGGCTATATGCTTCTGGCAACGGGAGACAACGAAGTGCTTGTGGCGGGACTTGGGGAAAATGTGGACACCTTTAAGACGATCGGTTTGATGATCTCCAACGCACTTGTGGCGCTTAGCGGGGCAATTATGGCGCAGAATGTGCGCTTTGCCGACATCAACATGGGAAGTTCCATCATCGTCATTGCGCTCGCCTCAATCATCATCGGCGACACGTTTATGAGAAGGGCAAGAAAGATCAAGGGGACCTCGCGAGCTATCTACGGCGCTCTCATCTACAAAATGATAGGCGGAGCGGCATTATATCTAGGCCTGGCTCCCACGGACCTTAAAGCGGTCAATGCTCTCATTGTCATCGTCTTTATTGCCTACAATCAGTGGAATCCCAGTGAGTGGTGGAAGCGCTTTCGGGTCAAATTGATCAACAGAAACTCAGCGAAAGGAGCGCATCATGCTGCAGATCCGTCATCTTAAAAAACACTACAATGTAGACAGCGACAACATGATTCGCCTCTTTGAAGACTTCAATATCGACTTTTCAAAGGAGATGACAGCGATTCTTGGGCCCAACGGCTGTGGAAAGTCTACTCTTCTAGATTTGATCTCAGGGGCCAAAACCAGTGATGCGGGCACCATTCACTTAGAAGGAGAGAACATCACGGCGATGGAGGAGCGCTTTCGATCAAAGGATATCGCAAGAGTACATCAAAACCCGTCGATGGGGGTGGCCCCTTCGTTAACTGTGCTCGAAAACCTGGCGCTTGCCGACCACAAAGGCAAGACGGTGACCCTGAAGAAACTCGTCAGGAAGGATCGGATTGATTTCTACCGCGCACAACTGGCAGAATTGAATCTGGGCATGGAAGACAAACTCTCTTCGCTTGTTGGAGAGCTCTCTGGCGGACAGAGACAGTCGCTTGCATTAGTCATGACGACGATGAAAGAACCGAAGATCCTTCTCCTCGATGAGCATACCGCCGCGCTCGACCCCGGCACCTCCGAACTCGTCATGGAGAAGACGCGCGAATTGGTTGATCGGCATCAGATGATGACGATCATGGTGACACATGACCCGAGGATGGCCCTTCGCTTTGCTGATCGAATCGTCGTACTCAGTAGAGGAAATGTTCAAACAGACGTCTTAGCGGGAGAAATAGAAGAGAGAGAACTGCTGGAGGCATTTGTCACGGCATAGTGAAAACGTGAGCCGTTTCTAAACGGAGGCATCTATGATGCCTTTTTTTCTTTGGAAAGAAAGATATGAAAAAGCCTTGACACGTTATAACTGTATATGTACAATATGAACAGATGGAGGCGCCATGAACATTATTATCCGCAATGCAAGTGATGATCCGATCTATGTGCAGATCAAAGAACAACTGAAACGAGAAATTCTGCTGGGTACCTTGTTGCCAGACCAGCAGCTCCCTTCTATTCGGAATCTAGCCAAAGAACTTCGCATCAGCGTCATTACCACAAAGAAGGCGTATGACGAGTTAGAGAACGAAGGATTTGTGCATTCTGTTCCTGGAAAAGGAGTGTTTGTTGCCCATCGGGATCCACAACTTCAAAGGGAAGAGCATCTGCGCCAGATTGAAGAACATCTGATGAAAGCACTTGATATCGCTGAGTTGGCGGGCATCTCAAAAGAAGACATCGTCACGATGCTTCAACTTGTCACCCCAACAGATCAGCACGAAAGTTCTTTAGAGGTAGAGTAAGTAATCATGAGTATGAATCATAACAACATTCTTGAAATACGTGGCTTAGAGAAAAGGTACAGGGATTTTCACCTAGGTCCATTGGAGCTGTCGATTCCCACAGGCAGTATCGTCGGCTTGATTGGAGAAAACGGAGCGGGTAAAAGTACGATCATTAAATCCATCGCGGGGCTTGTGCGTCCCGACGCCGGAGAGATTTTCTTTAGGGAAAAGGCACTCAGCAGTAAAGAGCGCAGCTCATTTGAAGAGATCGGGGTATGTCTTCCACAGCTCTATTTACCGCAAAAAATGAGTGTCCAGCAAGTGGGGTTGTTTTGCTCACGACTTTATAGAGGGTGGGATCAAGTACTCTTTGAGAAGTACATTACTCAGTTCGAGTTGTCGTGGTGGAAGAAAATCTTTGAACTGTCTCAGGGGATGAAGATGAAGCTGTATTTAACCATAGCGCTTTGTCATTCGCCGAGGCTTCTCGTTCTTGACGAGGTGACCAGTGGTCTTGATCCTTCGGCAAGAGAGGAGATGTTGGACGCCCTGTTGTCGTTTCTGCAAGATGAGAAAAACAGTGTGCTGATCGCATCGCATATTTTATCTGATCTTGAAAAGGCGGCAGACTATATCGCCTTTATCCATGAAGGTGAACTCGTATTTGTGGAAGAAAAAGATGCGCTTAGGGAGAGGTTTGCTCTATATTATCCGAGAAATGGAGAAAAAGAGGCATTGAATCCTCAGGTAATTGTAGCTGGTCGCAAGCATGCCTATGGAGAGACACTCTTGGTCTATCGGGAGAATATGCCACCGCATATTCCGCTCGATCGACCGAGCATTGAAGATGTCATGCTGTTCTATAGTAAAGGGGAGAGAGATGAAAGCACTCATTTATAAAGACATGATTCTTTCAAAAAGGGAGTACATTGCCACTTTGTTCATTTATTTCATCTTTGCCGTTTTTTCAATAGGGGATCGAGGGACGACGCAGATTCCCCTTACCTTGCTTTTCATCATTATCCTCAATTCTTATCGCACCGCGATATGGATGATGCTCGACGACCTAAAAAGCGGATTTGTCTCCTTTGCTCTTTCGGGTGTCAACTCTCGAAGCGAATATGTCCTAAGTAAATACGCCCTTATTTGGATAGAAGCGGCCCTGGCAGCAGTGTATGCGTTGGTGATGTCTCTTTACTTGAGATTACCAGCAGATGTCTCTTTGCTTTTTATTCTGCTGAGCGCATCGATTCCTCTATTAAGTGCCGCGTTGATTCTTCCCATTGCTTTTTTTGAAGGAGAGCACATCCGTTCTATCATACAGATGGTTGGTGTATCGACACTGCTTATTTTGCTCCTCAACTTCAGACAATGGGTTCCTCAGTTACAAGAGATATTCCAAAGTGCCAATGGGTCTCCATGGAAACCTTCCATCCTATGGGTTACTGGAGTGATTGCTCTTCACGCTGTGGCCATCTGGGTATCCCTGAGAGCATTCCAACAAAGAGAATTTTAATCCTTGACTCTCACACTACCTGATCTTTTATACTGAAGCAGGAGAAAACATGAAGGTAAGGGAGTTGCTGCCCTTTGTGGCTTCAGCACCCGCACGCTATGATGAGATAGGATGGCTAGATCATTACTTTATAAGATAAAATGAAACTATTAGACGAACAACTGATCTAAGTATACAAGTTAGCTCTAAGGATCTGAGGCGAGCCCATCACTTTTCAGAAATGGGCCTTGTTTTGGTTACCTTAGACATCATTCTAGTCTTTATAGCGCCTGTCGTGACCTGGTGCAATGCATAGTTCATTTTTTCTCCATAGGATCTACACAAGTGGGGTCTAGACTGTGAGCGAGGGGGTAGCGTGAAAAGAAAGATTCTTCTGATGGAAGACGAGGCGGTGATCCGCGAAGTATTGGTCGAATACCTGACCATGGCGGATTATCAGGTATCCAGTGTCGAAGATGGTCATCAAGCCATGGAATTGATCGAGCAGTCCTGTTTTGATTTAGCCGTACTGGACATTATGGTGCCTGGGCCCGATGGACTGGAGATTTTGAGTGCCATCCGCGAACGCTGTCCTGATACGGCGGTGATCATGCTCAGCGCCTTGGAAGATGAAGGCACTCAGCTAAAGGCCTTTAACCGCGAAGTCGACGACTACGTGATCAAGCCCTTTTCGCCCATTTTGTTGTTAAAGAGGATTCAGACAATTCTGCGACGCGCCAAACCCTCTTTGCCAAAAGACACGGAGAGCGATCGCTTGTGGTTGCAACCCGAGAGCTATGAAGCCTATTACAAGGGAGAGAGCTTAGATCTGACGCTTAGCGAATTTTTGATTTTAAAAGAGCTGATGGAACGCCCGGGATGGGTGCTGAGCCGAGAAGCTTTAATCGAAGCCGTCTATCAGGAAGACTATTACGGCAGCGATCGTGTGATCGATTCCTATATCAAAAATCTTCGCAAAAAGTTGCCAATTCAAGGGATAAAAACTGTCGTCGGAGTAGGCTATCGTTGGGAGGAAGAAGCGTGAAACTTTCGCAAAAAACCTTTGTTTACAGCATCGCTTTGGCGCTGCTCTTAGTCGCTTTTTTTCTCCTTTACATGGTCTACTTTTTGCCGAATCTCTATGTCGATCATGTCAATCGACAAAATGAACAGCAAGCTACCCAATTGCATTATGATTTTTTGGAACAGCGCAGCTATGAGACACTCAATCCCTGGAGTGTTCAAGCCTCGATGAGTCTTGTGTTTCCTCAAGAAAAGGATAGGTTTTTCTTTTACTCGAAAATGGCTAATGGAGAAGTGCGGCTGAAAGATGAGCTATTAGTCGAGCTGTTGAGTCGCGTCAAAGATTTTCTTCAGGACTCCGAGGAAGAGTTTGATTTTCCAAAAGCCAAGTTGGAGGCAATTTTGCAAGGAATCGCTGACAAACTGCCCTTTGATGTCAAGATGCATGCATCGAAGCTAAATTATTCGGATTTTTATCATTCAGAGGATTTCAACGTGACTCAATTACCTCAGAATACCTTTCGTATCACCAGCCGTGTGCAAGCCAGTGAAGGGGAATACTCCACTATCATACTGATCACCAGTGGCTCAGAGACGGTGCTTACCATGGCTCCGGTCATGAATCCCAAAATCCAACAGATTTTACCGGTGATTGTGGAAAGTCTGCCCATGGTGCTAGGCATGTTGTTTTTGATGGTAATCTTTGCTTCCGGATTTTTCTCGCGAAGAATTGTGGAGCCCATCGTGCGCTTGGCCCATCACGCCGAGGACCTAAAAGCAGAGAGCCCGATGCGTTTTCAACCCTTAAAAGTGCAGGGGGAAGACGAAATGGCACAGCTTGCAAGGAGCCTTAATGACCTACACCAGTCCCTCAAGCAGCAGTATCTTGCTTTGGAAGAACAGCGTGAATTTCAAGAGGTCATGCTCCAAGCGGGCTCCCATCAGTTGAAAACACCCGTAGCCGCTTCCCTGCTTTTGGTAGAGGGCATGATGCACGAAGTCGGCAAATACAAGGACGTCAAAGCACATCTGCCACAGCTTCGGGAGCAGCTCTTCAACATGCAACGCATGATCAATTCCCTGTTAGAAATGAAGCTTGATATCTCTTTACTGGAGGAGTCGAAGAACATTCGCCAAGTCATAGAGAGCATTCTTGCACCCATGCTGCCGATGATCGAGGCGAAAGACATTCATCTGGAAAATCAAGTGGAGGATCGGGAGTTTGTGCTTTCTGAAATATTCGAAAAGGTCCTCACCGTGCTCATTGAAAATGCGTGGCGCCACACACCTCAAGGAGAACAGGTGCGCCTGTGGAATGAAGGATCAAAACTCTTCATCGAGAACAGCGGCGCAGAGATATCTGCGGAGGACTTGCCCCACGTACGCTCACCCTTTGTCAAAGGGCGGGATTCTCAGGGCCACGGCCTGGGTCTCTTTCTGGCGGACTTTTATGCCAGCAAGATGAACTGGCAGATTGAACTCACCAGCGAAGCAGGCAAGGTGCTTGCTACACTGGATTTCTCAAAAAACACAAAATCTGAACATAGGCGCTACACATCCAAGGGCTAAACTGATCTCGAAAGGAGCATTATGATGATTCATATCGATTCATTAAAGGTTTTTTACGGCGATCATTTAGCACTGAATATTCAGCAGCCCTTGAGCATTGACAGGGGAGATCGCATTGGGGTCATCGGCGCCAATGGCGCTGGCAAGACCACGCTACTACATGCTCTATTGGGCATCGTGCCCTCCAAGGGGCAAGTGCGCATGGATGTAGCCAGAGAAGAAATTGCTGTCCATCTGCAGTTCAACGAGTACATCACGACAACCAGCGTTCGCTATTTGATGGAAGCGGTGCTGGGAACAAGGATTGAGCGACATCCCACCGTGATGGCTTTGATCGAATTCTTCAACTTTAAGGATTCCCTGAAAAAAAGATTTAATCAGCTCTCGGGGGGACAGAAGCAGCGCCTTACGCTGATTTTAGTCATCGCCCAAAACTCGCCCTTGGTATTTTTCGACGAAGTGACCTCGGGTTTGGACTTTGAATCCAGACAGCGATTAGTGGAGCTCATCGGAGAGCATTACAAGGATAAGGACAGTACACTGTGTTTTATCACCCACTATTATGAGGAACTGGAGAACTTTGCCGAGAAACTGCTTCTGCTGCACGAAGGCGAGGTGGTGGATTTCGGCGAAAAGGAAGCATTATTCCATAAATACTGCGGTCGGACCATCTTTGTGATTGATCGCAGCGAGCAGAACGAAGCTATTGTACAAAACTTTCGCCAGATTGAGGCGCCAAGCTATCGAATGGCCCTAAGTGCCCAAGACGAGGAGCAAGAAAAACGGATCGCGCAGACCTTGATTGAGCACAACATCAATTACAAGCGAACTTCCTCAGACATCGAGATTATGTCGGTCAATGCTCTAAAGCGTTGGGAAAAAGAAAGGAGCGAGAGATGAAAAAAATGTCGAAGCAGTTTCTGTTTTATGAGCTGCGCAATCTCGTGGGCAACTGGTACATTCCTTTCTTTGGCGTGGCCTTTCCCATCTTTTTTAGCATGATCATCGGACGCGCGGTACTCTCGGAAGTGCCCAAAGCGCAAGTCTCTATGGTTGCCAGCTCCATCATGCTCAGTTTTCTCAATCTCTTGCCCTTGGCGGTGGTGTTCCTAGGTCACTGTTCCCTGTATTCTCAGGAACTGGAAAAACGCATTCCGCTGCGCATGCAGCTCTTTGGCTATTCGCCGATCACTCAAGTGAAAGCGCGTATGCTAGCCTTGATGGTGTTTTTCACGGTGGGCTTGGGCGTGGATATGTTGGTGATGAGCTTTACGCTGAAGCCCTTGATGCCCAATATTCGTGGCTTCTTTATCGTCGTGCTTTTCTATTATCTGATGGGGGCGATTCTCTTTATGTTGGCTCACGGCATCGCCAACTTTTTCCGACGCTTCGGCCCGGCGTATGGTGTTTCCATGACCCTTTACTTCGGCTTTATGGCCTTGGGTGGCATGATGGGCATTCGCGTTGAGCAGCTGCCCGAGGTGGTAAAACCTCTTTCTAGACTTTTGCCCTTTAGCTATGCCGCTGAGGACTTCGTGAAAATCTGGCAAGGAAAACCCTACAACTATGCGCCATTCTTGCAGTCCATGCTCTTTTTATGTGCACTGTCGGCTATTGTGATGTTACTGAGTTTTCGCTATCGCAAGACAAAAGCGTATTAGATCCCAGGAGATAAGAATTCACAAAGAAACAGTAAATCAAAAAAGGTTTACTGTTTTTTGTTCCTTTCATTTCAAAAGAAAAGTGTCTATAGATTGAATTGCTTGACACAATGCTTCATGATTCATTGTTGAGACGTTCTCTTTACTCAGATACGATATACACAGAGCATGGTCCACCGAAACCCCAGTGAAGCAAAGATTCACAGGGGATTTCTACAGCCTGATGAACTAATTTCTTTGATTCGCAATCTAAAAATTGCTTTATAATTTGTACAAAAGAAGATGAAACTTTCTCTTGACTCTCACGTTACGTAATCGTTTATGCTGAAGTAGGAGGAATTATGAATGTAAAGGAAGTCGCGGCCCTTAGTGGCGTCAGTGTCCGCACGCTTCAGTACTATGATGAGATGGGACTTCTCTGTCCAAGTAGAAACCCTGACAATGACTATAGAGAGTATTCGGAAGAAGACCTTGGGTTGTTGCAGCAGATTCTGTTTTTTCGATCTTGCGGCTTCAAGTTACGCCAGATCAGAAAGATCATTTCAGCGCCGGATTTTGATCCGCAAGAAGCGCTACTGCTTCAAAAAAAAGCGCTCCTGCATGAAAAAGCTAGGATTGAGCAGATGCTTGAGACACTGGAGAAAACCATCCAAGAGAGAAAAGGAGATATCACGATGGAAAACAAAGAAAGATTCGAAGGGTTTGACTTTACGAAAAACCCGTATGAAGAAGAAGCTCGCTCCCGCTGGGGAGACGAGGCAGTCGATCGGAGCAAATCATTTTTTGAAAAGATGTCGCCCGATCAACACAGACATCTGAGTAAAGACATGGCGGAGCTATTTCGAGAGTTGGCAAAAGTCAGCGATCAGGATCCCGTCGGAAAAGAAGCACAGGAAGAGATCCAAAAGATGTACGATTTTTTCAATAGCCGATTTGGATACCACTATTCCTATGAAGCGTTTGCAGGGTTAGGAAAGATGTATGTAGAAGACGAGCGTTTTACGAAGAATATCGATCAATACAAACCCGGTCTCAGCGCCTTCTTGTCAAAAGCGATGGCGTTTTTCTCAGATAATAAGATGAAATCAGAAAAGTAGAGCCGTGAGCTCAACTATCGACCCCTATCAGTAAAACGATGGGGTTTTTTCTTTGAAAGAACGCGACGAGCGTCCGTACTATGGTGCAGGAAATAATATAGAGTACATAGACAGATAGGCATTCATCTGCTATAATTTCCTTAAATAAGGCAAGTAGACATAATTTCCCTAATAAAGGAAATAATGATTAATTTCTTCAGAAGAGGACATCATGAAGTACATTGCGGTCGTTTCTGACTTAATTCACTCCCGTCAGATTGAAGAGAGACTAAAAGTTCAAGAGAGAATCAAAGTCATATTTCAACAGATGAATAAAAAGTATAAAGAGTTGATTATCTCACGCTTGACTCTGACGCTCGGCGATGAGTTCCAAGTGATATTAAAGCCTCAAGGGGAGATTTTTCAGTTTCTGGACGACTTGGAGTATCGGATGGAGCTCCCGTTTCGCACGGGGATTGGCTACGGCACGCTTCTGACCGAAATTGATCCGAAGATGAGCGTCGGGGCTGATGGAGAAGCCTTCTGGCACGCGAGGGAAGCCATCGAAAAGCTGCGGGAAAAAGATTGGAACGGGCGATCAAAAGTCTTCTTTCGAGGACTTGGTTCACCTGAAGAAGAGATGCTCAATACGCTGCTTCTTCTGAGCGATACGATCAAAGATCAATGGACCTCTTTGCAGAGAGAGACATTTCATGAGCTGCTGAAAAGAGGAATCTATCAGGAGAATTTTGAGCAGAAATCTCTAGCGAGAGAAATGGGTATCTCCCAGAGCAGCTTGAGCAAACGTCTTTCGGGAGGGGGGATTAAGATGTACCTTCATGCACGGCACACTCTCGGAAGCAGTCTGGAGGTCTGGCATGCACGCACTGAGTCATGAGACTCTCCTATTTCTCATCGCGCATATTTTAGGTGATTATCATCTGCAAAGCGAAGAGAGAGGTGAAAGGAAGAACAGCCCCGTGGAGCGGCTGCGCTATGTGGGGATCCATCTAATGTTGATGTTTCCGATTTCCCTGTGGATGCACGTAAAGGGCTATCCCGTGCAGGGCTGGCTCCTGTGGATTCTTCTTGGCGCTTCCCACTATCTGTTTGACGCGCTGATCTCGCAGCTCCGTAAGTCCAAGTCAGATGAGACTTTATATCTTCTAGATCAAGTGGCCCACGTGGCGCTTGTGGTCCTTTTGTGCGAATTATTGTTCCATACCCCTTTACAAAGCCCTCTGTCTTCTGAGCAGCTTCGATGGATCCTTTTATTTGTCCTCATCACGAAACCTGCAAATGTCACGTTCAAAAAACTCTTCCGAAGATATCAGCTTGTGCCTCGTTCGGCGAATCCTATACATGTCAGGGAGACCGTCGAGACAGAACCCGGAGCGGGAGCCCTCATAGGAAACCTTGAAAGAGTTCTATCAGCCATCTTTTTATCCGTCGGTCAATACGGCGCCATCGGGCTGATCTATACCGCCAAGTCGATCGCCAGATTCAAGCAGATTGAAGAGAACAGACGCTTCGCGGAGTACTATCTGATCGGCACTCTCTATAGCATCCTATATGTCGTCTTGGTCTATTTTATCCTGATTGTCGGTGTGATATAGGAGCGAGTGATGAAAACGAAAAGGACGGTTCTTTTGACGGGAGCGACCGGCACGATGGGGACAGAAGTGCGTAAAGCACTTCGAAAACACCCTGATCGTTTTCATCTGATTCTTTTTCTTAGAGATTCAAAAAAGAATAGAAAACACATGAAGAACGAACCCGGTCAACGCATCATCTGGGGAGATCTGAAGAACAGAGAAGATGCCTTTCGAGGTGTTCGAGGGGTCGATATCATCCTCCATATCGGTGCGCTCGTCTCTCCCATGGCGGACGCCCATCCTGAAGAAGCTTGGAAAGTCAACGTGGAGGGAACGAAACATCTCGTGGACGCCATCAAGGAGCTCCCTGAAAAGATCCAGCCTGCCTTTGTATATATCGGCAGCGTCGCACAGACGGGAAATCGCGCTGTGCCGGTTCATTGGGGACGCATCGGAGATCCTTTGGTACCGAGCATCTTCGATCACTACGCGCAGACAAAGATTGCTGCAGAGAGATATGTCATCGAAGCGGGACTTCGAAAATGGGTCTCCTTGCGCCAGACGGGAATTTTGCATCAGGAGCTGCTTCAGACAGATGACGGCATAAGTTTTCATCAGCCTCTGAACAATCACTTGGAATGGGTGACGGCAGAAGACTCCGCGCGTCTTCTGATGAAGCTCTGCCTCGATGATGTCCCCGATCGGCTATGGAACAATGTATATAACATCGGCGGAGGTGCTTCCTTTCGTCTAAGTGCATACGAGTTTTTGCGAAAGATTTTTTCCCTCCTTGTATATTGATGTTCGT
>LSQX01252906.1_pt2 | contig 12497 bp, 9 predicted proteins | sample 654561 | NCBI WGS metagenome assembly LSQX01 (sample SAMN04489861, study PRJNA283612) | anaerobic digester metagenome | isolation source: 4 biogas reactors fed with cattle manure at either 37C or 55C with and... | place: Denmark: Kongens Lyngby | collected 2014 | reverse complement strand
CTGATATAAGCTTCATCTGACTCCATAGCCCTAGAATTTGTTGTAAAAGCTATTACGTTATACTCTTCTGGAAGCTTTTCGTCTAAATTGAAAATAGTTGCAGCATTTAATCCAATTTTTTTCATCAAGGAACAATTAGCATTTGCACCTGTTAAATCATCGGCTACCATTCTAAACTTAGTCATATTTCACCTCACATTTAAATATATAGCGGTCTTAAAATTAATAGGAATTTATTAATTTCTTTAATCTAGTCTAGCTAATAAATGGAAATAAAGCAATACTTTATGCCAAAATTCTTAATATTAATTTTAGAATGTAAAGTGTTGAATTAATCCTAACTTTCAAAAACAATCCTTCCTTCAATATGGCAAGATATATTTGGATGCTGCCTTAGCCATTCTTCTAAAACTTGATAGGTTGAAGTAGTTACTACTTTTGGACTTTTTATAGAGATTAGCTCTTCATATGAAATGCCCAGGTTAGCAATTGAATTAGCAATATGATAGCCTTGCAAAGTAATACTATAATTTTGAAGATCATTTACTTCAATTTCATCTACAGTAAGAGATAAAATCTTTGATTGGACTTCAGAATAAATAGCCTTGACCCTTTCATTAACCTGAAAACACTCTCCTTCTCCATCCCTATTCTCAAAACGCAAAATATGTGAGAATATTTTTCTCAATTGTTTTCCATTAATGGTATATTTTGTTAAATTATCCCCATAAGGAAAACAGGCCTTTAAAGAACCTAAAGTTACTACTGGACCAAGTTCTGTGCCTCTGATAGATCCAGATCCAATTAGTATAACATCTGTTTCTGACACATCTGCCAATGCATCAGCAACCATATTACCCAAGGTTGTTTCCTCTTCTCTTCTAGGATGAATAAGCTTTTCTGAAAAACGTGTGATAATAACATTGTATTTTTCATCAACCTTATTTTTATATCCATCTATAAAATCTTCTAAAGTTTGGTCTGCTTCTGCAATTTCATTGTTTATAGGAACTAATTCCCAATTCCATTGGATTATTGAATTTGTTTCATCCGATACTACAATATCAAACCTTCCGATTTGATCTGTTCCTACTCCTGCCTGAACAATTAAAATATCATTTACTTTTTCTGGTTGCTCTAAAATAGTATGAGAATGCCCACCTATAATAAGATCTACTCCCCAATCTGGATTTAAAAGCTTTGCTAATTCAACATCTGATTCAAATCCAATATGCGTAAGAGCAACTGTTAAATCAATATCTTCATGTTTATAGGCGTTACATATTTTCCCAATTTCCTCAGATGCTTCTTCTATGGAAACAAAGGTACCAATTAATTGATCAAGAGCAATTGAGTCCATAACTTTTTCTGTAATGATACCAATAAATAATATATTGAAACCTCCTACGGTCATAATTCTATATGGAGTCATGAGCCTTTTCCCATATTGCTTTATATAGAGATTAGCATTTACTATGGGAAAGTTTGCTACCTTTTCAAGAAATAATAAATGAGGAAGACCATAATCTAATTCATGATTTCCTAGAGTAACCACATCAGGGGAAAGGAAGTTCATTATTTCTATTGTAGATACACCTTTGTATTCTGAGTCGATTATAGATCCCTGTACCATGTCTCCAGCAATTACATATAGTACATTTTCTTCTTCCTCCCTAACTTTGTTTAGATATCCTGAAAGAAGAGCCAGTCCACCAATAAGATGACCTGAACCTTCCCTAACCTCAGCTAGAAAATCTCCATGCATATCATTAGAGTGTAAGATTGTAAATTGTTGGGTCTTTTTTTTCTTCACTGCTACCATTATATTACCTCCTTTTAATCCTATAAGCATTTATAATTTCAATCATTTTTCATATTACATTAATTGTATCAAGTATTTGCTCTTTTGAACCTAGCCTGAGCGGCTAGGTTTTTATTCTAAGACCCATTTATCTTTTAAAATTTCTTATTCCTTTATACTTTAGGTCTTCTATTATTAAAAATAATGATACAATAGTAAATGCATTTAATATTAAACAAGATAGAGGAGAATAAATATATGAAATATGGAAAAGTAATAGAAGCTATATTTCTTAAAAGGCCTAATCGATTTATAGCTCATGTATTAATCCATGGAGAAGAAGAAATTGTCCATGTTAGAAATACTGGCCGGTGTAAAGAATTATTAATACCTGGCGCTAAAGTAGTTTTAGAAGATTGTAGCCACAATCTAAATAGAAAAACCAAGTATTCTTTAATTGCTGTTTGGAAAGATGAAATGCTAGTTAATATGGATTCTCAAATTCCAAATGCAGCTGTATTTAATGCTATTAATGAAAATAGAATATTAGGACTCCAGAATTTAAGCCATTTAAAAAGAGAAGTAACTTTTGGTAATTCTAGATTTGATATTTATTTTGAATCAAATAAAGATAAAGGATTTGTTGAAATAAAAGGTGTAACCCTAGAGCAAGACAGTATAGCTATGTTCCCTGATGCTCCTACAGATAGAGGAGCCAAGCATGTATTAGAAATGATAGAAGCTGTAAAACAAGGTTATAGAGGAATTATATTTTTCTTATTGCAAATGAAAGGTCCTAAATCATTTATGCCAAACTACAATATGGATAAGGTTTTCTCAAATACCTTAAAATTAGCTAGTGAAAATGGTGTAGAAATTTTGGTATATGATTCTATTATAAGCAATAATTGTATTATAGTAGATAAACCCGTTATTATGGAATCTTTAATATAATATTTTTTCATATAAGAAGATTGAATAGTTTTGGAAATAATGTCTAAATCATATATAATGTATATAACAAGGAAGTGATAATTATAGATATTTATAGCCCTTTAAAAACCTATTTTGGATATGATGAATTTAAAATAGGACAAGAAAAATTAGTAAATGGAGTATTAGAAGGAAAAGATGTTTTAGGAATAATGCCAACAGGCGGTGGTAAATCTCTTTGTTATCAATTACCTGCCATTCTTTTAGAGGGACTTACTTTTGTTGTTTCTCCTTTAATTTCTTTGATGAAGGATCAGGTAGATTCCCTAAATGAAATTGGTATTTCAGGCACTTTTATAAATAGCACTCTAAGTGATGCTCAGTTGTTAGAAAGGCTACAAGATATAAGAGAAAAGAAATATAAAATCATATATGTAGCTCCAGAACGTTTGAATTCCTATGCTTTTATAAACTTAGTTAGAGATATTAAAGTGTCCATGATAGCTGTAGATGAAGCACATTGTATTAGCCAATGGGGTCATGATTTTAGACCCTCTTATGTTGAAATTCCACGTTTTATAAATTCTATTCCTAATAGACCAATAGTAGCTGCTTATACTGCCACTGCAACTAAAGAAATCGTCAGGGAAATAAAACAATTAATAGGTCTTAGAAATCCAGTAGAATCCCTTATTGGATTTGATAGACCAAATTTATTTTATGGGGTAACAAAAGTAAGCGACAAATTGTCTTTTGTAATAGATTATTTAAAGAGCAACTCTAAAGAAACATCTGGAATTATATATTGTGCTACTAGAAAAACTGTAGAAACCCTTACTGAGAAACTTCAAAAATCTGGATTCTCTGCAGTAGCCTACCATGGTGGTATGAATAGTGAGCAACGCCAACAACACCAAGAGGACTTTATTTATAATAAAGTTAAGATAATAGTAGCTACAAATGCTTTTGGAATGGGAATAGACAAGCCTGATGTAAGATTTGTAATTCATTATAATATGCCTCAAAATATGGAAGCATATTCCCAAGAATCAGGTAGGGCTGGAAGAGACGGGGAAGCTAGTGATTGTATTTTACTATATTCTCCATCTGATATTGTAAAGCAAAAGCTTTTAATACAATATAATTCTATGTCTCAGGAAAGAGAAACACTACTTTATGAAAATCTTCAATATTTAATAGACTATTGCCATACTAATAACTGTTTAAGAACTAGTATATTGACTTATTTTGGAGAAACTGTAGAAGATGAAAATTGTAATAATTGTGCAAATTGCTTAGATAAATCTGAAATGATAGATATTACAATAGAAGCTCAGAAAATATTATCTTGTATCTATAGAGTAAATGAAAGATTTGGTTCATCTACTATAATCCAAACTTTAAGAGGTTCTAGAAATAAAAAAATACTGGACTATGGCCTAGATAAGGTTTCAACTTATGGAATTATGAAAGAATATACTGAGGATACCTTAAGAGAAATAATAATGACTTTAGTATCTAGAGAATATATCTATATAACTGCAGACAAATTTCCTATTCTTAAATTAAGTGCAAAAAGTGGTGAAATCTTAAGAGGTGAAGTAACAATATTCCATAAAAAGCATTTAATGCAAAAAAGAAAACAGATTAAATCTAAAGAATCTGCTTTAGAAAATTTCGATGCGAAATTATATGAAAAACTAAGAGAATTGAGATACTCTCTATCTAACGAAAAAAAGCTTGCTCCTTTTATGATATTCCATGATGCTACTCTAAATGAAATGGCTAGCTATTTTCCTCAAAATAAAAATGAATTATTAAACATTAAAGGTGTTGGACTAAAAAAATATGAGAGCTATGGAGAAGCTTTTTTAGGGATTATAAAAGAATATTCCATTGAAAATAAAATCCAACCTATAAAAGTTATAAAAAAAGAAGATACAAGAAGTGAAAGTTTATCCGAAAGATATAATGCCACTTATGAACTTTATCTAAATAATCCTGATTTAGATGAGATATCTCAAATAAGGGGATATACTAAAAATACTATTATAGAACATTTATCCCATTGCCAAAAAAACGGACAAATAGTTCACTGGGAAAAATTTATAGAGGACCCTTTTAAGGAAGAGCTAATATTATCAGCTATTAATCAAGTTGGATTGGAAAAGTTAAAAGGGATAAAAGAATTATTATCAGAAGATATTTCTTATGAAGATATCAAGATTGTAATCGAAAAGAATGGTTTAAAATAAAAATCAATCGTAAAATTTCAAAATTTTACGATTGATTTTTTAATTGAATTCATTTGCTAAGTCAATAAGAGCTTCATCTGCTACTCTGAAAACCGTCCATTCATCCATGGGAATAGCCCCTATGCTTTTATAAAAGTCTATAGATGGCTGATTCCAATCTATACACCACCATTCAAATCTACCACAATTTCTCTCTAGAGCTAGTTTCGCCAGAAAAGCTAATAGGATTTTACCATAACCTTTACCTCTCATTTCTGGTCTTATATATAAATCTTCTAAGTAAAGTCCTGGTCTCCCAATAAAAGTTGAAAAATTATGGAAGAATAAGGCAAAACCAACAGGTTGTCCCTTATATTCAGCTATAACTACTTCAGCAGCCTTTTTTTCAAATAATGATTCTTTTAATACCTCTTCTGTTGCAACTACTTCATTTAATAACTTTTCATACTCTGCTAATTCTTTTATAAAATCTAAAATTAGCCCTATATCATTTTCTGTAGCAAATCTAATTTTAAAGTCTTTATATTTAGTCACTATAGTCTTGGTCATAAACTCCCTCCTTAATTCCATTATTATACTATAATTCTTTAAAGTTTAGTAATACCTTTTTATAAATATTATATTAGGGTATAAGTATATATGATGGAAATTTATATCCTGGAGGTGTAATTATGAGTGATTTAACTTCAAAAAAATGTGTTCCATGTAGTATAGGCGCCATTCCTTTAAATTCAGATGAAATACAAAAGTTATTAAAAGATTTAAACCAAAATTGGAAAGTAAAGGATGACAAGCAAATAGAGAGAGAATTTAAATTTAAAAATTTCCAAGAAGCATTAGGCTTCACTAACAGAGTTGGTGCAGTTGCTGAGGAAGAGGGACATCATCCAGATATTTGCCTGACTTGGGGAAAAGTTACTGTTCAATTCTGGACCCATAAAATAGAAGGCTTACACGAAAACGACTTTATAATGGCTGCTAAAACGGATACTCTTTATGAAAGTCTTAGTTAGTTTATTTAATTTAAATATATTAGGAGGAATAGTATGAATTTTGATAAATTATATATTAACGGAGAATGGGTTAAACCACACAGTAAGGAAATTATAGAAGTAGAAAATCCTGCAAATAAGGAGATTATAGGAAGTGTTCCTGCTGCAGATGAAGAGGATGTAAATCTAGCAGTAGCTGCTGCAAAAGAAGCATTTAAAACTTGGCAATTTTCTTCTATGGATACACGTATAGAGTTAATAAATAAACTTTTGGAAGAATTAAAGCAACAAGTAGATCTTATGGCTGAAACTATTGTAAAAGAATTAGGCTGCGGAATTAGTTTTGCTAAAAATTCTCATGTGCTGCCATATTTAGATGATATTCAAAATCATTTAAATATTATCGGAGACTATGAATTCCAAGAAAAACACGAAGATTATATTATATTTAAGGAACCTGTAGGAGTAATTGGAGCTTTAACACCATGGAATTATCCTTTAGGCCAAATCATTAAGAAATTAACCCCTGCTTTGCTAGCTGGGAATACCTTGGTTTTAAAGCCTAGTCAAAAGACTCCATTGGTTGCATTTCTTTTAACAGAAGCAATTGATCGTGCAAATTTTCCTAAAGGAGTTTTTAACTTAGTATCTGGTCGAGGATCAGAAGTAGGTAATGTGTTAGCAAAGCATAAAGATATTGATATGATAACCTTTACAGGGTCCACAAAAGGTGGAATTGAAGTATCAAAATTAGCAGCTGATGATGTAAAAAGAATGTCCTTAGAATTAGGGGGCAAGTCTGCTGCAATAATACTAAAGGGTGCAGATAAAAGATTAGCCCTAATGAAAACTTTGGATAAAGTATATCTTAATACTGGTCAGTCTTGTAGTGCTTATAGTAGATTACTAGTACCAAGAGATGAAAAAAAGGAAATAGAAAATTTAATTTTAGAAATGACTAAAGATTATAAATTTGGAGATCCTGCTGATGCTGATAGAGTCATAGGTCCAGTATCTTCTCAAAAACAATTTGATAAAGTAAGTTATTATATAAATAAAGGTATTGAAGAAGGGGCAAAGTTGTTACTAGGTGAAGTTCCAAAAGAGTCTAAAGGCTACTTTATTGGCCCTACAGTCTTTACTAATGTTACAAATGATATGGAAATTGCACAAAATGAAATTTTTGGTCCTGTGTTATCTGTTATCCCATATGATAGTGTTGAAGAAGCAATAGAAATAGCCAATGATAGTGTATATGGACTTTCTGGAGGAGTCTTTGGCCCAGAAGAAAAAGCATTTGAAGTAGCAAATAAAATCCGAACTGGAACCATAGTAATAAATAATGGTTCTCAACTTCACAAAGCACCTTTTGGTGGATTTAAACATTCAGGTATAGGTCGTGAAGGTGGAAAATATGGATTAGAAGAGTTTTTAGAAATAAAAACTATGTTTATATAAGATTAATAAAAATTCTCCCTTAATCTGGGAGAATTTTTTGTTCAGGATTAGTATAATGCCACAGTCTTTTATGTTATACTTAATTGGACAAATAAACATTCAAAGGAGACATATTAAATGTATCAATTACTGGTTGTTATAATTTCATTTTCAATAATTCCAATTCTAATTAAGAAGAAAGTTAAATTGAGTTACACTCTTTTAATAATCGCTGGAATTTTAGGTATTTTCTCAAATATAGGAATAAATAATGTATCTAATTCAATTTTTAATGTGTTTTTAAATTCTGCTTCTCGCTCCACCATTCTTACAGTTATGATGGTAAGTATCTTAGGTGGGCTAATGGGCCATTATAAGATTTTAGAAAGTATCGTTGAAACTTTAGAAGGACTAATTAAAAATAAAAAGAACATTTTAATGATTATACCTGCTTTTATTGGTTTGTTAGTTGTTCCAGGTGGTGCTCTCTTATCTGCTCCTTTTATCAACAATATAGGAGAAGAACTAAGAATCACTCCTCCCAAAAGAGCAGCCATAAATCTTATATTTAGACATATTGCCATGTTTGTTATGCCTTTCTCTACAGGCTTGTTAATCGTAGCATCTAGTTTTCCCGATTTAAGTATAGGCAGAATAATACTTTATAATATTTTATTTGTATCTTTAATTGTAATAAGCGGATATCTTTTATTTATAAGAAATATTAAGGTGGATATCCATACTAAAAGAGAAAATTATGGAAGCAATTTAATAAAATTAGGTCTATTAACATCTCCAATATATGTACCGGTTATAATTACCCTATCTACTGGGCTCCCTTTTTATATAACATTATTAATAAGTCTGGTTATAGTATACTTTTTAGGGGATAAAAATAATTTCATTAAAACTCTTGTTAATTCTATAAGCTGGCATACTATTTTAACTATGATAGCAATTTTGATTATAAAAGAGATTATATCAAATATGGATGGTTTATTAGAAATATTTATTGCTCTCTTTAATAATAGTAATGGTATTTTTTACACATTGCTTATATTCTTTGTAACCTCCCTATTCTTTGGTATTGTAACTGGAAATCAAGGAGCATCTTTAGCTATAATACTGCCAATGATATCTGGATTAACTCTATCTACTAATATGCTATATATTTATGTGTATTTTGCATATGTATCTGCTTTTATGGGATATTACTTTTCTCCATTGCATTTGTGCCAAGCATTTACTGTGGAATTAATGGGTGTGAATACAATAGATTTATATAAAGAGTATAAACTCTACGCACCTATTATGTTTGTAATACTAATAGGAACATTTTTCTTTTTAAGATTAATAGTTGGATAACAGTGGGGACAGTCCCCACTGTTATATTTTTTTATTATATCAATTTATTTCAATCTCCTCTATATGTACTAATCTTTTCCCTTTAAAATTAAAACACAAAACATATGGCATCCTGTCTATTATTTTCCAAAAGTCATTGTATCCAAAATCCGGATCGAAATAGTTCAGTATAGTAGATAGTGCAGTGCCATGAGTACCAATTACTATATTCTTCCCATAATTATTTTCTAAAACTCTAAATATACCACCTATATTTCTCTCTTGTACTTCTCTTAAGCATTCTCCATTTAATATTTTAAAATCAAAATCTTCCCACTGGTGTTGAGAATATGTTTTAAAATCCTCCACCCATGTTCCTACAATTCGTTCACAGAAATCATAATCTATATTAATATCTAAATCTAAGTTTTCTGCAAGATTCTCAATAGTATCAACAGCTCTTTTAAAGGGGCTTGAGTAAATATGTTCAATATCTTTATCTAATAATGCTCTTGTCACTTTCCTTGAATCCCTTATTCCCTTCTCTGTAAGTGGCCTTACCATATCGTCTTTTATAGAAAAATCTGGTTGTGCATGACGTACAAAGTAGATTTTAGTTAGCATTGGTATCTTCCTCCAATTTATTGTTAATTTACTTACAATCTAAAACAGGTTCACAAACTATTAATTCAATAACAAATAGGTAGACAGTTTTCACCATCTACCTATTTGTTATTTATATTTTCTCTAATCTAATTCCTGTCATTTCACCATTTAAATCTTGTTTTTCCAAATCTTCTTCAGACACTCTTTTTATTTCTTTAGCCAGGGTTTCTGATTTAATAAACTGCTGGTATTCTTCTATGGCTGCTTTTATTTCATCTCCACCATCATAGTAGATATTTATATTATCTAATACTTCATATCCATTAGTTTTTCTCATTTGTTGCACTTTGGATACAAATTCTCTTGCATAACCTTCTGTTAGTAGTTCTGGAGTTAGCGTTGTGTCTAGAATTACGAATAAATTATTTTCCATAACAACATCAAAACCTTCTTTAGAAGATATTGTCACCATTACATAATCTTTCAGGATTTCAGTGTCTTCACCATTTAAGTTTAACACTAAATTTTCTCCTCTATCAAACAATTCAACTGTGTCTCGTGGGTCAAGTTCATTAAGAACTTGACCAAAAGATTTAATCTTTCCTCCAAGTATAGAACCAGCAACCTTAAAGTTTGGCTTTAATGAGTAGTTCATAAATTGAGATAGATCATTTTCAAATACTACTTCTTTAACATTTAGCTCTTCTTTTATTAATGGTACCAGGTCTTTTATTTGATCTTCATATTTACCATCAACTACCACTTCACTTATAGGTTGTCGAACTTTTATCCTAACTGTTTCTCTTGAAGCTCTACCAAGTCCTACTAAGTCTCTAACCAAGTCCATTTTTTCTTCTAATTCTAAATCGATTAATTCTTCATTAGAATGTGGATATAGTTCTAAGTGAACAGACTCTGCATCCGTAAGGTTTTGGTGCAATTCCTCAGCAATAAAAGGTACAAATGGAGCTATCATTTTGCATAGTCCTACAAGTATTTCATAGGTAGTATTATATACTGCTTTTTTATCATCATCTAACTCTGTAGACCAGAATCTTCTTCTGGATCTTCTAATATACCAATTTGATAAATCTTCTATAATAAAATCTTGTATATCTCTAACCACTCTTGTTACTTCAAATTCTTCCATATTAGCTCTTACATTTTTGATTAAACTATTATATTTTGAAAGTATCCATTTATCTGTATCAGGTCTATCCCCATATTCAATAAAGAAATCTTTTGGATTTACCTCATCTGTATTTGCATATAGTGAGAAGAAATTGTAAACATTTCTAATAGATCTAAAGAATTTACTTTCCACTTCTCTTAATCCATCTTCATCAAATTTAGTTGGTGACCAAGGTGGAGATACATGAATTAAGTACCATCTCAATGTATCTGCTCCATATTTATCAAATAAATCAAATGGATCTACTGTATTTCCTCTAGATTTGGACATTTTCTTACCCTCTTTATCTAATACCAAATCATTAACTAATACATTCTTGTAAGGTGATTCTCCCATTACAAAAATGGAGATTGCTAATAGAGAATAAAACCATCCTCTTGTTTGATCGATTCCTTCTGATATAAAGTCTGCTGGAAAAAGGCTATCAAAGTTTTCTTTGTTTTCAAAAGGATAATGGTGTTGTGCAAAAGGCATTGCACCACTATCAAACCAAACATCTATTACATCTTCTTCTCTTGTCATTGTTCCATTACATTTGTCACATTTAAAATGAATATCATCTACATATGGTCTATGAAGTTCAATAGACTCATCTATATCTTCTATAGCTCTTTCTACCAATTCAGCTCTTGAACCTACGCTTGTAGTATGGTCGCAATCATTACATCTCCATATTGGGAATGGAGTCCCCCAATATCTACTTCTTGATATTGCCCAATCGTTTAAGTTTTCTAACCAGTTTCCAAATCTTTTTTCACCAACATAGTCTGGATACCAATTTACCCCATTATTATTCTGGATTAACTGGTCCTTTAACTTTGTCATCTCTATATACCAAGATGGCTTTGCATAATAAAGTAATGGGGTTCTACATCTCCAACAATGTGGATAATTATGAACCATTCTTTCCTTTTTATAAAGCTTACCATTGTCTCTTAGCCACTGGATTATATCTTTATCGGCATCCATAACAAATTGATCTTTCCAAATCGTTTCAGTAAACTTACCATCATCACTTACTGGTTGTACTACTGGTAATCCGTACTTCACACCTGTATTATAGTCATCTTCACCAAATGCTGGAGCAGAGTGAACTATTCCTGTACCATCATCTGTAGTTACATAGTCTCCAAGGGTTACATAAAAGGCTTTCCCAGGAACTTGGATAAAAGGTATTAGTTGCTCATATTGAATGAATTCTAAGTCTTTTCCTGTAAATTCTTCTAAGACTTCAAAGTCATCCCCTAATACTTTATTTGCTAATACCTTGGCTAAATAATATACTTCATCATTTTGACGAACCCTAAGGTAAATCTCTTTTGGATTAACTGTAACACATACGTTAGATGGCAATGTCCAAGGAGTTGTGGTCCATGCTAGAAAGTACTCATCTTTATCTTTAAGTTTGAATTTTGCTACAACTGTTTCAGATGTTATTTCTTCATATCCTTGAGCCACCTCATGAGAAGCTAGTCCTGTTCCACATCTAGGACAATAAGGTAGGATTTTATGACCTTCATAGATATATCCTTCCTTAAAAAATTTATCTAATATCCACCATACAGATTCTATATAATCATTTTCTAATGTTACATAAGGATTATCTAAGTCAATCATATATGCCATTCGCTCTGTCATATCTCTCCAAAGTTTCTCATAAACGAATACAGACTCTCTACATTCATGATTGAATTTTTCTATACCATAAGCTTCAATATCATGTTTATTTTTTAGACCTAGTTTCTTTTCTACTTCAATTTCTACAGGCAACCCATGAGTATCCCATCCTGCTTTTCTTTTAACTTGAAATCCTTCCATGGTTTTGTATCTGCATTGTAAGTCCTTTAACGTCCTTCCCATGACATGGTGTATTCCAGGCTTACCGTTTGCTGTTGGAGGCCCTTCATAGAAGACGTAGGGTTTGTTAGGGTCTCTAG
>LSQX01067456.1_pt4 | contig 12497 bp, 14 predicted proteins | sample 654561 | NCBI WGS metagenome assembly LSQX01 (sample SAMN04489861, study PRJNA283612) | anaerobic digester metagenome | isolation source: 4 biogas reactors fed with cattle manure at either 37C or 55C with and... | place: Denmark: Kongens Lyngby | collected 2014 | reverse complement strand
GCCCGTGCCTTTGCCCATACCCCCTACTCCCATTACAAGGTAGGCGCGGCGCTGCTGTGTACTGACGGCACATTGTATACCGGCTGCAATGTGGAGAATGCTTCCTATGGCTTAACCAACTGCGCGGAGCGCACAGCAGTGTTTAAGGCCATCAGCGAGGGCAACAAAACATTTGAAGCGGTCGCCATCGCCGCGGATCAAACCGCACCCTGGCCCTGCGGCGCCTGCCGTCAGGTGATGACGGAGTTTGCCCCCAAGATGCGTGTCTTGATTACCTGGGGCGAAAATAATGTAGAGAAAACAACCCTGGATGCTTTGCTTCCGCATGGGTTTTTAGGTTTTGAGGAGGATCAGCATGGCTGATACAGATATTTTCCGGTCCGGTTTTGTAAGCATCGTGGGACGTCCCAATGTGGGCAAATCCACCCTGCTTAACGCGCTCATCGGCGAGAAAGTGGCCATTACCACCCCCAAGCCGCAAACCACGCGCAACCAGATCATCGGCATTCATAACGGGGAGCACCACCAGGTGGTCTTCGTGGATACCCCGGGCATCCATAAACCACGCACCAAACTGGGCGAATACATGGATAAGACGGTGCAGGACGCTTTGCAGGCCATTGATGCCCTGATTGTCATCGCGGATGTCTCCAGAAAAGACCCGCAGGAGCGCCAAACCATCCGGGAGCTGGCAAAGCACAGCATTCCAAAGTTTCTTGTGCTCAACAAGATTGACCTGGTCCATCCCCAGGAGCTGCTGCCCATCATCGCCGAATACGCGGAGGACGGGTTTGATGAAATCCTCCCCATGTCCGCGAAAACTGGCGAAGGCGTCGATAAGCTGATGGCCTGCGTGCTGTCCCATCTGAAGGAGGGGCCGCGCTACTATCCAGCCGATCAATGGACCACGCAGAGTGAGCGGCAGATCATTGCGGAGTTGATCCGGGAGCGCGCACTCTTTTTGCTGCAGGAGGAAATCCCCCACGGCATCGGGGTGGAAATCCGCTCCATGAAGGAGCTCAGCCCTACACTGACAGAAATTTTCGCGGATATCTATTGTGAGCGTGCCTCGCACAAGGGCATCATTATCGGTAAACAAGGCGCGATGCTGGGTAAGATTGGCAGCCAGGCCCGGGCGCAGATTGAAGCCCTATTGCAAACGCAGATTATGCTCAAGTTATGGGTGAAGGTGCGGCCGGATTGGCGCAACTCCAACAACGACTTAAAAACGCTTGGTTATTCGGAGTAAACTGATGAAAAAACGTGTCCTTTGGTACGCGGTCGCACTGCTTTTGTGCATCACCACAGCTGTTTTGCCTGTTGCCGCAAACGAACAAGCAGCTGAGATGACCAAGTTTTCCTACATGTTTTTTGGCACCTTTGATACAGCCATCACCATCATCGGGTTTACGGAAAGCAAATCTGTTTTTGATGATGTGACAGCCACAGCCGAGCAGATGTTTCATGAGTACCACCGGCAGTTCAACCAGTATTATCCTTATGAAGGCCTTAACAACTTGTACTACCTGAACAACAATGCAGCCAAAGCGCCAGTCAAAGTGCCCAAGGAATTGTTTGACCTGCTCAATTGGTGCAAGACGCATCAGCCCGATACAAAAGGCCAGGTTAATGTAGCGCTGGGCGCTGTGCTGGCCCTGTGGCATGACGAGCGTGACAACGCGGAATTACACCCTGATCAAGCGCGTGTACCAGAGATGGAGCGTTTACAGGAAGCGGCAAAACACACCAATTTTGATGATGTGGTTCTGGATGCAAGCGAACAAACCGTGTTTTATGCGGATCCCATGCTGAAGTTGGACCTGGGCGCGGTTGCCAAGGGATACGCGACGGAATTGGTCGCCCAGTATTTGCTCAGTTCCCCCATGACCAGCTTTATCATCAACGCTGGCGGCAATGTGCGCACGGGACATCCGCCGCTTGATGGACGGGATGCCTGGGGTATTGGCATTCAGGACCCGGATGCTGCCCTGGTACTGCCCGGTGGGAACGACATCATGGATGTGCTGTATCTGGCCGATATGTCCTTTGTCACCAGCGGGGATTATCAGCGGTACTACATGGTGGACGGCGTCCGCTACCATCACTTGATCTCCTCTGAGACGCTGATGCCGCCCGCTCACATGCGGTCTGTAACCATTATCACACAGGACTCCGGCATCGCTGATTTGCTGTCAACCGCTGTGTTCCTGATGCCATTTGAGGAAGGCTACGCCTTTGTCGAATCCCTGCCTGGCGTAGAAGCCCTGTGGGTCTTAAACGACCGCAGCGTGAAGATGACAAAGGGCGCGGAACCTTTGGCACGCTCCACACGAGCCCAATAATAATTCATACCGTCACAAAAGGCAGTGAGCGATTTCGTCCCACTGCCTTTTTGGTGTTGTTCTGTTAGTTGAAATTTTCCATCAACTCGCCGGCCAGGTGCACCTGCTCCACAATCAGGCGCAGCGCCTCTTCATGGGAGATGGTTTTGGGCCATACCCCAAACTCCGGTGTACGCCAGCTAGAAGCCAGCACATTGGCAATCGCGGTGTCCAGACAGTCTGCCTCTTTTTCCAGAAGCAGGGATTCCCGGACCGCGCTTGCCGCGGCATACAGCGCGGAAAACAGCGGGAACCCCTGTTGTCCCGCAGGCGGAATGACGCTGTGAAGTTTGATGTGATCGGAATAATAGCTGGTGTGCTGCAGCAGCTCTGTGCCCGTCAAAAAACGCATCAGACTGCTTAACATGTTTTTTTCATCGGAATTCGCAAGAACTACAGATGGCCTGTCCTGCTGAAATAACAGCGTGTCCATAGCCTCGTGAAGAGGCAGGATGGCTGGAGCGGGCAGGGCGGCGTACATGGCAGCCTTGTTCAGCGGGTCCACCCATTCCTGTGTTCCTTCGTTGAGGGACAGCACAACGTTTTTGCGCAGTTTCTTGGCATGCGCGCAGGCTGTGACAGCCGTTTTGCTGATGATGGCGGTATCCCCCGCTAAGGGCCAGATAAAGTCAGCCGATGGGATGCTTCCTTCTTTTAAACGGCTTAATTCACTCACTGTATCAGCACGATTAAATGCACTCATACCGGCGAAACAGGACAGCGCCTTGGCTGCTTTATCAGAAAATTCCTGACTGCCAGCCAGGACCACCGCGTCATGATCGCTGGATAAGTCCCGTAATTCCTGTGGTGAGAACTCCCTGTCCATCAGGTGCTCACGCATGATAAAACTGTGCGAGAAAGCGACAGCCATCTCGCTCAGCATCTCCTGAGCCAGGCGCAAGCCTTCACGCAAGACTGGTTTTTCGGCCAGAAATAGAATTTTCGCGCGCATATCAGTCCCAATCCACAGGGTAGTAATCCACCGCGTACTCCAGCCCTTTGCTGTTTTTCAGCAACATATTGACTACGTTATCAATCAGACGCTGGTCTGTAAAAGGGGTGGGCGCAAAATCATTATAGTCGGATTTGGAGGAAATGCGGCTGGGAATAATCCGGAAACCCGCCGTCTCCACCGTATCGCCCTTGACATTCAAGCGCACCTGGAATAAAAAGGTGCTCATATCGCTTGGTTTATTGTTGCCGGCAAAACTAAAATTACCCAGGGAGTAGACGATATACCTGTCCTTGTATTTCTCAATGGGGTTGATGCGGTGGCTGTGATGCCCCAGTACCAGGTCTGCCCCCGCGTCAATCGTCGCGCGGCCTAAATTGATCTGGTTTTTGTTGGGTTTATAGTCCAGCTCCTGTCCCCAGTGGAAACTGACAATCACCACATCATACAGCGCCTTGGCATTTTGAACGTCCTGCGGCACCTTCACCAGCAACTCCTCCACTTTGTCGCGGTATTGCTGGTAGGTGAGCATGGCAATGCTTACATTGTTGACAGTATATACGCCGACATGCTGGGAATCGCTCCACACAATGCCAGCCTGCTCAAGCGTTGCCTTGGTTTCATCAAGGCCCGCCTGGCCATGGTCAAACACGTGGTTGTTTTCCAGCGCGACAGCTTCGATGCTGCCTTGCTTTAAAATCTCCACATACTCAGGCGGAGCTGAAAACACAAACTGGTTGTTGGTCTTATAGACTGGCGCGGTGGTCAGCGTGCCTTCAAAATTGACAATGGACATGTCATCGGATTCAAAGATTTCACGCACATTCCTCATGAGGAAGTGGATATCCCCATCCTGCCGCTTTAGTTCACGCGTAAACAAGGAATCCCCGCGCTTGCGTACATCCCCGCCGATGGTCATGTCGCCGGCGGCGGTAATCACCAATTGAACGGTGCCATCCTTGAACACCCGCTCCGGCGGGACGCTGGGTGCGGGTTCCTCACCAGGCTGTTGTGCTTCACCACCCTCCTGGGGTGCCGGTGTTGTGGTCGGATTGGGATCAAGATCCACAAGGGATACCTCCTCATCCGCGAATACACCTGCTATTTGCGCGGTACAACAGATGCACAGCGCCAAGAGAATGACAATCCATTTTTTCATCACAAGAAATCTCCTATAGGGTGGACAGAAAAACCTTGATGCGGTCAAAGGCTTGAAGCAGCTTGTCCGTCGCGGTCGCGTAACAGCATCGGATATGCCCTTCCCCGCTTGCGCCAAAAGCATTACCGGGCACGCAGACCACCCGTTGCTCCTTTAGTAACCGTTCACAAAATGCTTCGCTTGACAAACCCGTCTTTTTGATGGACGGGAAGGTATAGAACGCGCCCTTTGGTTCAAAGCAATCAAGGCCAAGGTTCTCAAAAGCGGACAGCATCAGCCTGCGGCGCCGGTCATAGCTTTCCCGCATCTTTTGGACCTCAGCATAGCCGCTCTCCCGCCCCTGTTTGAGGGCATGATAGGCCGCAACCTGGCTTTGCCGGCTTGCGCACATGATGGTGTATTGGTGAATCCGGCTGCATGCTTTCACAACTTCAAGCGGTGCACAAAGGTAACCCAGACGGAAACCTGTCATCGCGAACGCTTTGGAAAAGCCGCTCACAATCATCGTCCGCTCCCGCATACCTGGGAAGGACGCGATGGATCGCTGGTGAAACCCTTCATAGCATAATTCGGCATAGATCTCATCACAAATCACAAACAGATCATGCTTGATGGCCAGGTCCGCGATTGCCTGCAGCTGATGATCCGGCATCACGGCGCCCGTTGGGTTGCTGGGGTAGCTGAGAATCAGCACGCGGCTGCGCGGGGTGATCTTCGCCTGTAGATCTTCTGCCAGCAGCTCAAACTGGTGTTCTGCCCTGGTTGAAACCGCAACCGGCACTCCGCCCGCAAACAGGGCGCATGCCTGGTAGCTGATGTAGCATGGTTCGGGGATTAAGACTTCATCCCCAGGCTGAACCAGGGAACGCAAGGCGATATCAATCGCCTCGCTGGCGCCGACTGTTACAAGCACCTCGCTTGCAGGGTCATACGATACATCAAAGCGGTCGGATAAATAGCGCGCGATTTCCTCCCTCAAGGGAAGGATGCCCGCGTTGGCAGTGTACTGCGTTTCCCCATCCAGCAGGCTGTCAATGGCAGAATTACGCACCGGAAAAGGCGTGATGAAGTCCGGCTCCCCCACGCCCAATGAAATTGCGTCCTTCATGGTGGCGGCGATGTCAAAGAAACGCCGGATCGCGCTGGGCGGAACCGCGTTGATGGCGGGGTTGATGAATCGGCTGCTCACGGAGAGATCGTCAGCCTCCTGTCTTCATCGGGCATATCAAAGACAACCCCATCCTGCTTATAGCGCTTTAACACAAAACTGGTGCTGGTGCCTGTTACGGTCTCAAGCGGGCTTAAGCGGTCGGATACAAACTGGGCCAGTTCCTTCAGGGAAGGCGCTGTAACCTGAATGAGCAGGTCATAGGTCCCGCTCATCAGGTACAGGCTGCGTACTTCCTCAAAACTGTTGATGCGTTTGGCGATGGCGTCAAAGCCAAAGTCACGCTGCGGCGTAACTTTGACTTCAATCATCGCCTCAACCAGTTTGCGTTCCGTTTTATCCCAGTTGATCACAGGGCGGTAGCAAAGAATGACCCGGTCTTTTTCAAGCGTGTCAATGATCTCCGCCACTTCCTTAAGGTCCATGCCCAGCATAACCGCCATCCGCTCAAGCGGAATGCGCGTGTCTTCATTGAGCAGGTCCAGCACCTGTCTGTGTTTATCGTTCATGGTCTCTTAGAAAATCCCGCTGATGACGCCGTTTTCGTCCACATCGACATTCAGTGCCGCGGGTTGCTTGGGCAGGCCAGGCATCGCGATGATGTCACCGGCAAAAACGACGACAAAGCCGGCACCGCCGGACAGCCGCGCGTCACGGATGGTCAACTCAAACCCGCTGGGCGCGCCAAGCGCTTTGGGGTTATCACTGAAGGAATACTGTGTTTTGGCGATGCACACAGGGTAATGGCCAAAGCCATCCTCCGTTAACTGGGTCAAGATCTTCTTCGCTTGGGCTGAGAAAGTCACGCTGCCCGCGTGGTAGATCTTCTTTGCGATCGCCTCGATTTTCTCAAACAGGGATAACTCGTCCGGGTAGGTAAAGGTTAACTCATGTTTGGTTTCCTTTGCCAGCAGGTCGACGACATCTTGTGCCAATTCCTTGGCGCCTTCGCCGCCTTTGGCCCAGCCATCGCTTAAGCTGCAGGGCACACCTTCCTTGTCCATCGCGGCTTGTAGGGTTTTAATCTCCGCCTCACTGTCCGAAATGAAGTGATTGATCGCGACGACGACCGGCAGGTTCCACACCGTGCGCACATTGCGGATATGCGCAAGCAAGTTTTCAAGCCCTGCTTCAAGCGCCGGGATATTCTCTGTGTTCAAATCCGCCTTTTGCACGCCGCCGTGGTGCTTGAGCGCGCGGATGGTGGCAACCAGCACCACGCAATCCGGACGCAGCCCGCTGGCGCGGCACTTGATGTCAATAAATTTCTCAGCGCCAAGGTCCGCGCCAAAGCCGGCTTCGGTGACGACATAATCAGCCAGCTGCAAGGCTGTCTTCGTCGCGACGATGGAGTTGCAGCCATGGGCGATGTTGGCAAATGGCCCGCCATGGATGAGCGCAGGGGTATGGTCAATGGTCTGCACCAGGTTGGGCATCATGGCATCGCGCAGCATGGCAGCCATGGCGCCCTGGGCGCCAATCTGCGCACAGGTGACGTTCTCGCCGTCACGGTTGCGGGCGACAACAATGTTGCCCAGGCGTTTTTTAAGATCTGCCAAATCATTGGCCATGCAGAAGGACGCCATCACTTCGCTGGCGGCCGTGATATCAAAACCATCTTCCCGCGGGGTTCCGTTGCCAGTTCCGCCAAGGCCTCCGACGATATGACGCAGCTGGCGGTCGTTCATGTCCATGCAGCGGCGCACGCGCACCTGGCGCACATCAATATTGAGCTGATTGCCTTGCTGAATATGGTTATCCACCATCGCGCACAGCAGGTTGTTAGCAGAGGTAATAGCATGGAAATCACCCGTAAAATGAAGGTTGATATTTTCCATCGGGAGTACTTGGGAACGGCCGCCCCCTGTCGCGCCGCCCTTCATGCCAAAGACTGGACCCATGGACGGCTCCCTCAGGGCGAGCATGGTTTTTTTGCTAATCGCGGTCAAACCATCAGCCAGGCTGATGGAAACCGTGGTCTTCCCTTCACCCGCTGTAGTCGGCGTGATCGCGCTGACCAATATCAACTTGCCTTTTTGTGGAAGATCCCGTAATCTGACGGGGTTCACTTTGGCGATGCTTGGGCCAAAGGTCATCAAAGCATCTTCCGGAATATTATATTTCTTTGCGATTTCGGTGATGGGTTTTAGTTTGGCGGCCTGTGCGATTTGAATGTCGTTCATGGTTCCTCCTGTCATTCACTAAAGATTTGATGATTTATTGAAACATGCTTGCCCGCATGTTTGTTTTTGTGCAGGCCTTGGCATTACACCTTGCCCGTCTTTTCTTTTCTACCCAATGGGGCCGTCGCAAGACAGGCCATCTTGCTTTCGTTGAGATGTTTTTCCATCAATTTGGCGAATGCTTCCTGTTCCCCATCCCGCAGCATGCGCACCAGTTCATGATGCTCCTGCTGGGCGTTGGACCGCCTGACAACACTTTCAATCGCCATTCTGGAGAAACGGTTGATGTATTCCTCCTGGCTGTCAATCACGCGCAGAATGCGTTTCTTATCAGAAATTTGCTCAATCATGCGGTGGTACTCGCGGTTGTACTTGGACAATTCCTCGGCGTTCTCTTCCTTCTGGCTGATATCCATCGCGTCCAAAATGTGCTGCAGCTCGTCCAGATGCTCTTGCCTGAGGTTTTCAAAAATGGATGGAATAATCAACATCATCAGCGCATTCCTGATGGTGAAGGTTTCCTCAATATCCTCAATGGTAAACGCACGGACGATGACACCCCTGCGCTCCACATACTCAACCAAGCCGTCTAGCTCCAGCTTGCGGAAGGCCTCGCGCAGCGGCGTGCGGGAAATGTGAAGCGTTTCTGCGTAAACAGTCTCTATCAAGCGTGATCCAGCAGGAATCGTGCCCATGATGATGGCGTTTTTCAACGTCTCATAGGTGGTTTCCCGAATGGGTTTGTTCAGTTCAATTTTATCGAGTCCTAACTGATCCAAGAAAGTGTCCCCCCTCTTGTTTTTCAAATCAAATAGTACCTTTTAGGCAGCAAACTGTCAAGAAAAGACAAACATTCTTTGGCCCGTAAAAGGTGGTAGGATATCATATTTTCAGGTTCAATTTACATTTGATAAAACATAACGCTAACTTTAAAAACATCTCCGTATCGTTCATAAATGCCAATCAAGTTATCGCCATGATATAAACAGACTTTGGTTTTGTCAGGGATTTCCCCTGCACCCTCAATGTCTTTTGCAGCAACAGGAACTCCGTTAATCGTTGGAAACAATAAATGATGTGGGATGGTAAAACGCGGCAACTGTGCCAGCGCGTCTTCAACACACACAAACGGACTAAAGTCTTCTGTGAAGCCATCCGCTGCCCATTTGTTTAAATCGTCCATTGTTCCGGCGTGATTCAGTGTGAGACCGCTTGATTCCTCACGCAGCAAAAACCTCATGTGCGCCGGGCAGCCAAGCTGTTCGCCAAGATCATGACAGAAAGTTCTGATATAGGTGCCTTTACTGCAATGAACGCGTAGTAAAAAACCGTGCCGCGGCAATTCGTCAATCACTTCAATCTGATGAAAATGAACGGGCCTCTCTTCCAATGATGCTGTCTTTCCTTCACGGGCCAATTGATAGGCAGTTTTACCATCAATTTTCAGCGCAGAGTACTGAGGCGGCAGTTGCATGTATTCCCCAATAAATGTTTGTGAAGCCTTAGCAACCTCAGCCTTGGTAGGGAAGTTGTATCCAGTTTTGATTATCTTGCCCTGCGCATCCTGTGTATCTGTTGCAGCGCCAAAGGCTACTTCCGCAAGATATACTTTGGAGCGGTCCATCAAGTAATCATTGAGCTTGGTGGCTTTCCCGATCATGATTGGCAATACTCCGGCTGCTTCCGGATCCAGCGTACCCGCGTGCCCAGCCTTCTTACCGGTCAACCGCTTCACAAAAGCAACCGCCTGCGCGGAGGTCATCCCAGGCGGTTTATAAAAATTGATGACACCATCCCTTAACATACTGATTGCGACATACGCTCCTTCATGAGTGAAACGGCTTTTTCAAATGGCATTTCCAAGGTGCAGCCAGCCGCGAGTACATGCCCGCCGCCGCCAAAATGAGTGGCAATTTCTGCCACGTTATGAGGTTGAATGGCACGCAGGTTAAATTTGACACGGTTTTCCCTGGTTTCCGTCGCCAAAAAACACATCTGGACCCCAGGCAAGTTGAGCGCGTAATTCACCAGCCCTTCAGCGGATTCGGGCGCGGTCTCGCTCTCCTTGAAATCCTGCTGTGTCAGGCACATATAACTGATCTTGCCGTCACAAATGAAACTCAGTGAGGCAAGCGCGCGGGACAGAAGCTTCACAAAGTCCACTTCCTTCATCAAGTGCAGCGCCCTGGAATACCTTGTGATATCAAGCCCCGCCTTGAGCAGATTGCTGATTTGTACAAAGAATTCCTCGTCCATCTGCCCAAAGGCAAAATTACCTGTATCAGAGGATAACGCGGCATATAGGTAGGGCGTCACCTCAATCGGTATTTCCATCTCGGCCGCTTCATACAGGCGGAAGACAAGGTTGCCCGTCGCCGCGACCTTGCTGTCCACATAATTGATATCACCATAAAACGTGTTGGACGCGTGATGGTCAATCACCATCTTGAGCGGTGCCTTGTTAAACAGCGGCAAAGCATCCCCCAGGCGGTCTGAATCCGAACAGTCCAGCGCGCAGAACAGATCAAAGCGATCAATTGTGCATTCTGACGCCAGCTGAACAGCTTCCCATCCGTTGAGGATATGCAGGTTTTTGGGCACAGGATCATGGCAGATTGCCGTGACTTCCTTCCCCAGCCGCTCAAGCAACGCCTTCATAGCCAGGAGGGAGCCTATCGTGTCGCCGTCGGGTTGCAAATGAGCGCACAGGATGATTCGCTGTGCGCCCATGATGGCTTTGAGTGTGTCCTGTATGCTACTGGGATTCTTCCTGTTTGTCATGCGTTTCATCTCCAAGAACTTGCTTGAGTACGCCGGCGATATGCATGCCATAGGCGATGTTGCGATCCGCGATGAATTGAAGCTCGGGGGTAAATCTCAGGTTGATGGCGTGGCCCAACTCACGCCGCAGAAGGCCTGCAGCGCCTTTTAAGGCTTTGACCATTTCCTCCAGCTTGTCCTCTTCCAGCGCGCTGACATAGACCTTGGCGTAGCGCAGGTCTTTTGTCGGTTCCACGCGCGTGATGCTGAAGGTACCTGTAACCCTTGGGTCCCTTATCTCTTCCCGGATAATTTTATCCAGGTTCTTTTTTATTTCCTCCGCGATGCGGTTTTGTCTGTACTGAGCCACGGATACTCCTTATCTTTCAATCTCTTCCATCATGAAGCATTCCACGACGTCCTTAACCTTGATATCGTTGTAGTTTTCAAGGCCGATTCCGCACTCATACCCGCTGGCAACTTCACGGACGTCATCTTTAAAGCGGCGCAGGGAGGACAGTTTGCCCTCAAAAATGACCACATTGTCGCGCAGCAGGCGCACAGATTGGTTGCGCATCATCTTGCCGTCGGTCACATAGCAGCCGGCAACTGTGCCGGAACCGGTCACCTTGAAGACATTGCGCACTTCCGCATGGCCCAGCACCACTTCCTTGAACTCCGGCGCCAGCATGCCCTTCATGGCCAACTCGATGTCCTCAATGGCCTGGTAAATGACACGGTACAGGCGGATGTCGATCTCTTCCCGGGCTGCCACTTCGCGGGCATTGTTGTCCGGACGGATGTTGAAGCCAATGATGGTCGCGTCCGCGGTGGCTGCCAGGTTGACGTCATCCTTGGTGATGGCGCCAACACCGGAGTGCAGGACGTTAATTTTGACATGCTCGTTGTTCAATTTTTCAAGGGACTGACGAACGGCCTCCGCTGAACCCTGTACGTCCGCCTTGATGAGGACGTTGAGCGTCAACTGTTCGCCTTCCTTGATGTTCTGGAAGAGGTTGTCAAGCGTGACCGCGCTGGACGCCGCGATGCGCTGTTCCTTCAAGCGGTCCTCGCGCTCCTTGGCAACCTGGCGCACCAGCTTGTCATCATCCACGGCAATCATCTCATCCCCTGCCTGGGGCACAGTGTCAAACCCGGAGATTTCAACCGGCATGGAGGGGCCCGCTTCACGCACATTGGCGCCCTTGTCATTCAGCAGCGCGCGTACACGGCCGGAAGCCATGCCCGCGATAATGTTGTCGCCCACACGCAGGGTTCCGTTTTGCAAAAGCACAGTGGCCAGCGGGCCGCGGGTCTTGTCCAGTTTGGCTTCAATGATGATGCCGCGGGCAAGGCGGTCTGGGTTGGCGCGCAGCTGCAGCAATTCTGCCTGCAGCAGGATCATTTCAAGCAGGGTATCCACGCCTTCGCCAGTTTTGGCGGAAACGGGCACCATGATGGTATCGCCGCCCCATTCTTCGCTGACCATGTTGTGGGCAGTCAAATCCTGCTTGATGCGGTCGGGGTTGGCTTCGGGCTTGTCCATCTTGTTGATGGCCACAATTACTGGTACATTGGCGGCTTTGGCGTGGTTGATGGCTTCAACCGTCTGCGGCATCACGCCGTCATCCGCAGCTACAACCAACACCGCGATGTCTGTGGACTGGGCGCCGCGGGCGCGCATGGCAGTGAACGCCTCATGACCCGGGGTATCCAGGAAGGTAATCGGTTGACCGTCCATTTCCACAGTATAAGCACCGATATGCTGGGTAATGCCACCCGCTTCGCCGCGGCGCACATGCGCATCCCGGATATAGTCCAGCAGGGAGGTCTTGCCGTGGTCAACATGGCCCATGATGGTGATGACTGGCGGGCGGGGCTTGAGGTCTTCCTC
>LSQX01175620.1_pt1 | contig 12498 bp, 9 predicted proteins | sample 654561 | NCBI WGS metagenome assembly LSQX01 (sample SAMN04489861, study PRJNA283612) | anaerobic digester metagenome | isolation source: 4 biogas reactors fed with cattle manure at either 37C or 55C with and... | place: Denmark: Kongens Lyngby | collected 2014 | reverse complement strand
AGATGTGTATAAGAGACCGAAGTAGGATGCCTCTAGTTCCAGGGGGGTGGCCCCCCATCTCCAGATGCGTCGGAAGGGATGGTACTCGTTGACCATGAAGAGCCCGCCTGGTCTCAGGATGCGTCCGGCCTCTGCGTAATAGCGGCGTAGGTCGGAGACCCACACGGCCACATGCCCGCCCGTGTAGACCCCATCGAAGCTGGCATCGGGGATGGCGCTCAGATCGGTCACATCGGCTCGGAGGAAGCGCACATCCAGGTCGAGTTCTCGCGCGCGGCGAGCGGCGGTGTCGAGTTGCACTTGCGAGATGTCGACCGACGTGACGCGCGCGCCAAGGCCCGCCAGGGCGAAGACGACCAGATTATCGCCGCTGCCGAGAACGCAGATCTCCTGCCCGGCTACATCCCCCAGGTAGCGGCGCTCCTCAGGCCGGAGGACCAGCTCCGGCTCGCGGTGGCATCGATGCCACACGCCGTGTTGCTCGATGCCGGCTTGCCATATGGGCGAGACGGCATCCCATCCTTTGCGGTTGGCTTCGTGATACTTGTTCACTGCTCCTCCGTTTCGATTTCTACCGAGGGCGCAACTTCTCTCGCCTGATAGCCTCGGAGTTCTGCCTCCCCGCGGTCGCATCCTGTCAACGAGCGTGGCGTGCGCACGTGCGAGAGAGGGGAGACGAGCTTTCCTGGTCACGCTCACGAGGCGTTGACGCCCGGCAGTCAGTGTGCTATAGTAACAGCATCCAGAAGGAGAGGTCGTAATGTTTCATCTTGGCATGCCAGAGCTTCTGATCCTCCTTGCGATCATCCTGCTCCTCTTTGGAGCGAAGCGTCTGCCGGAACTCGCCCGGGGCGTTGGCAAGAGCATCACGGAGTTCCGCAAGGCTGCAAACGGCGAAGAGAAGGAAGCCTGAAGCCGGCCACCGTGTCTCCACACCGCGCGAAGCGGGCCGTGACCTTTCTTCTCGGCGGCGCTGTCGTGCTGTTTGCGTCCGCGCTGGCGCTCACCCCGTTCGAGAGCCACGACCTGTGGTGGCACCTGCGTGCCGGCGAGCTGATCCTGGAGAGCGGGCGGGTGCCCGCCCACAACACCTTCTCCTTCACCGCCCCCAGTTTCCCCTGGATTACCCACGAGTGGCTCGCCGAGCTCCTCTTCTTCTGGGTGTTTGACCGCCTGGGCCCCGCCGCCCTCGTCGCCCTCAAGGCGCTCCTCGTCGGCCTGACGTTTGGCGTCGTCTGCTGGACAGCTTGGCGCGAGAGCGGGAACGCCTGGGTTGCCGGCGCGGTGACGGTCATTGCCGCCCAGGCGGCGCGCTTCGTCTTCGACATCCGCCCCCACCTTTTCACCCTGCTGGGGCTGGCGTTGCTGCTGGCCGTGCTCAGTCACGACCGGCGCCGCGGCGGGCGCCTCTGCTACGCGCTGGTGCCCCTCTTCCTGGTGTGGGCCAACCTCCACTCCGGCTTCATCGTTGGCCTGGGGGGGCTGGCCCTGGCAACCGCGCTGACCGCCGCGCGCCGCCGCGCCCTCTGGCCGGTCCTGCTCCTGTCGACGCTGGCCTGCCTGCTGACGCCGAACCACTGGCGGGGGCTGTGGTTCCCGCTGATGGTCAGCCGCACCACCTTGTTCACCCAGTCGCTGATGGAGTGGTTCTCGCCCGACTTCCACTCCCCATGGCTGCTTGGTTTCGAGGTGCTCCTCCTGGTTTGCATTGGGGTGCTCGCGAGCTCGCCGGCGCGGCCCACGCTCTTCGAGCTGGGCACCCTCCTGGGGATGGCGCACCTGGCGTTGCAGCACCAACGGCATGTGCCGCTCTTTGCCGTGGCGGTTGCGCCCATCCTGGCGCGGCATTTAGCGTGCCTAGCCGAAAGAGTGGCCGAACGCCCTGTGATCCCATCCCGATGGGCCCCACTCGCCGCCGGCGCCGCCACTGCGAGCGCGCTAGTGTTCCTATGCCTGGCCGTGCCTCGCGCCAACGCCTTCGATCAGGTGACGCGGCGCGATACGTTCCCCACCGCCGCGGCCGAGTTTCTGCGGCGCCAGCCGCCGCTCCGCCTCTACAACTCCTACATCTGGGGGGGCTACCTCATCCGCTCTTGCCCGGAGCAGCCGGTTTTCATTGATGGCCGCGCCGATGCCTACCCGCATCAGGTGCTCCGCGATTACCTGGCCATTGAGCGGCTTCAGCCAGGGTGGCGAGAACTTCTGGTGAACTACCGCGTGGGTGCGGTCGTCTATCAACCGGGAACGCCCCTGGCGGATGCGCTGCAAGAGGATCCTGAGTGGCGGGTGGCCTACGCCGATGCGGTGGCCGTGGTCTTCCTGCGCCGAACGAATTCTTGGGATGATGCGGGCACGCCTTGACGCCGGGTTGGGGCGCGCGATATAATCTGTACCAGAAACAGCGTTACTACGACGGGGTCGGAACGCCAGCCGGCGTGGGGCGGTCGGGTCGGCGTTCGCGCGCTGTCGTGCGGTGCAAGGAGCCCCCAGACTGCGACCCGGCTGCCGGCAAAGGAGGTCGCCGTGTTCTGCGGCCATTGCGGGACCAAGAACCCGGATATCAACAAATTTTGTCGCGAGTGTGGCACCAGGCTGCCCGAACGGGCTCCCCGGACGCTCAGTGAGGAACAGTTCGCCGATTTGCAGGCACCTAGTCCCGCGCCACCGGTCGATCACGGCAAGGTCGCTGTCCTTATGGAGGCGGCCTTCTCCTGTCACCGCGAGGGAAAAATCGACGAGGCGATTGAGAAGTGCCTTCAGGCGACTGCCCTCAACGACCAGAGCACGTCGGCGCACTCGCTGTTGGCGCTCCTCTATGAGGAGAAGGGCCAGCTCGACCTGGCGGTGGTGCATCTCCGGCGCGTGCTGGAACTGAACCCCGATTCGGTGGCCGATCAGGAGAAACTGGCGCGGTTACTGGGTGAAGCCCCGCTCCAGGATGCGACTGCCGATGAGCCGAACCCCCCGTCGTGGGCCGCGGATCTTCTCAGCCGCCCGCTGGCGCTGAGCATCGGCGCGGGCGTCTTGGTTATGGCATTGGTGCTTGCGGTCTCGATTCCGCGCCTGAGCAGTCCTGCCGGGCGTGGGCGCACGGAAGTGGCGCGCCGGCCGGCGCCGACAACTCCCCCCCCGGCCTACAGCACCGGGGGCGCGGTTCGGAACAGCGCGCCGATGGGGCCGAGCGTCGCCCCGCCATCGAATCCGCAGGTGTCTCAGCCGGCGCAGGGAGCTCCGGCTCCGGCGATGGTACCCCCGCGCGCTGATGAGAGCGCACCCCTGGCGCAGGAGCGCGAGATGCGCTCGCGTACGGCACAGCCGCCGGCACCGCCATCGCCGTCGCCGACCCCGACCCCAGTGTTGATGCCCGAGGATGAGATCGAGCCGCTGCCGCCACCCGCGCCTCGGCGCGTGGCCTCGCCTCCCGTGATCTACCTGCCACCGACGCGGAGGCCGGCTATGGAGACGCCTCCGGCGCAGGAGCCGCCTCCGAGCGCGGTGACGGCGCCCCCGGCGGCACGCGCGCAGGGTCCGGTGGAGGTGGCGGTGACCATCGAGCAAGGAACTCCAACGCCGACGCGCGCCGAACAGGGCACGCCGCGCGCTCCTTCGCCTCCGGCGCCGAAGCCGCCCGCGCGGGCGCGCGAGGCTTCGCAGACCGACTATCAAGAGCGCGGGCTCGCGGCATCTGCGCGGGGCGATTATGATGAGGCGCTCGCCCATTTCCGGAAGGCATTGGAGGGGGCGCGCACCTCGCGCGAGCGGGGCAAGATCCACCAGCATATGGCCTATGCCTACCAGCAGCTGGGGCGTAGCAACGACGCGGGGATGGAGTATCGCCGGGCTATCTCCGCCTACGAGGAGCAGCTTCGCGAGGGAACCAACACCGATCTGGCGCGTTCCAGCATCCGCTCGTGCCAGGATGGCCTGCGCATGCTGGGCATGTGACGGCGCCCCGCCACCTCGCTCGTGATTGCCGCCGGAAAGGCGGTCCGCCTGCCTCGCCAGGACCTTCGTGGAGCGATTCCCGCACTATCGATCCAGAAACCTATGGCTTCCAGAAGCCGGATCGCTCCTGGTGGGAGTATCGCCGTGCAGGGGAGAGGAGTGTAATGCGCACCTTGTGGAGATCCGCAATACGCGCAGGCGCGCGACTAGCTGCGTCTTCGCCGGCCTGGCCGGCGGCCCCTGCGCGCGCGTTCCGCCGTGGGCTTCAGAGCGTGCCCCTGATGCTCGCGGCACTCCTGCTTCTTGTCGCGGGTGGAACCGCCGAGCCGGCGCGTGACGCCCGCCGGGAAACTCCTCGCATCCCGATAGTCCTCTTCGACCTGGTGTGCGAGGCGCCGCCCCCCGACGAGGCTCCTGATGCCAACTGGCTGACGCGGAGCCTGACCGAGGCGCTGATCGAGGCGCTGAAAGCGCGTGGCTATGACCCGATGCGGTTCAACCCGGAATCGCCCTCGATCATCCGCGCGGTCGACCGCGAGCGCATCCTCACGCTGGAGGATACCGCGCATCCGGAGCGCGAGGCATCGGCGCGCAAGATCGCCGCGGCATACGGCGCGCGCTACGTCCTCTTTCCGAAGCTGATGGAGCTCACCCTGGATCTGCCCGGGGCACAAGCCCGCCTGCGGCTTGGCCTGCGCGTCATTCCCGATATCGGCGCGACGCGCGAGGTGACGGGAGATGGCATGGCGCAGCTCAAGCCGGAGAAGCGCGCCAAGAAGCTGGCGGAGCGGATTCTCGCGCAGGCCGGACAGGCGGCTGCCGAAGAGCTGGTCCAGAGCCTGTCGGCGATGGCGTCGGGCGGGCCTGGGTCCGCCACTGCCCCCCGAGAGGCGGAGACGTACTACGCGCAGGCGATGCAGAGCCTGAAGGAAAACCGTCTGGAGCTGGTGATCCCGCTGCTGGAGCGGGCGACGCTGCTCGATCCTCAGAACGCCAAATATGCGGTGGCGCTGGGCGAGAGCTATCAGCAGAAGGGGCAGATGGCCAATGCCCTGATGGAGTTCCGGCGCGCTGTGACGATTGAGCCAGGCAACATCAGGCACCGGGTGCGAGTGGCGAAGATATTGCTGGAACGGAAGCTAGAGCGCGAGGCGCTTTCGGAGTTGCGCCGCGCAGTGACGCTTGCCCCGGAGGACGAGGAAGCGCGCGCCGCCCTGTTGGAGGCCTACCAGCGCAGTGGAATGGTGGAGGAAGCGCTCGAGGAAGCCAGGCGGATGGTGCAGGCCCGTCCGAAGGATGCCGGACTGCGGGTGACCCTGGGGGATCTGCTGGCACGCCAGGGGGCCGGGGATGATGCGATCCGGGAGTATCAGGAGGCGGTCACGCTCGACCCCGAGAGCCCGGTGCCGCATGAGCGTCTGGCGGCGCTTTACCGGAAGCGCGACCAACATGCTGAGGCGCTCAAAGAGCTGCTTCTCGCACAGCGGACTCCGGCGGGCGCCGATGATGCTGCCCGGTATCGGGTGATCGCGCACGCCCTCGATGAAGAGGCGCAGGTGCTGCTCGCTGAGGCGGCAAAGACGGCGGAGGCGGCCAGGAGCGGCACGCTGATTCGCGAGGAAGCCTACACAGCGGTGAAGACGCTGGTCGCGCGCGCGGATGCCCTCGCCGCCGAGATGTCTCAACTGAAAGCGCCCGGTGCCGTGAAGGATTCGCATCACCGGCGTACCTTTGCCTACAGCTTGCTGGCGCAGTGCCTCTTTGCCTACCAGGGGTTCTACGAGAGCGGCCACGCCACCGAGGGCGCCAATGCCGAGGCGCTACGCGCTCAGGCAGGCCGGGAGCTCGAGCGGGCACGCGAGACGTTGGGAACGCCCTAGCTATGGAGGAGAGCGGTTTGGGATGGCAGGCCTGGGTACGATAGGCAAACTGCTGGTAGGGCTGGGCATCCTCCTGGTCGGGATGGGGCTGCTTCTGATGGTGATGGACCGTCTCACGGGAGGGCAAGGGTGGCGCCTCCCTGGAGATATCCTCATCCGTCGTGGAAACACGACGATCTATATCCCGATTGCCACTTCAATCCTGGTGAGCCTGTTGCTGACAGCTCTCCTCTACCTGATCTCTTGGATGAGCCGGCGCTAAATGATGATGCTCTCTGATTTTGACTATACTCTGCCGGAGGAGGCGATTGCCCAGGAGCCGGTAGAGCCCCGCGATGCCTCACGACTGCTGGTTATGCACCGCTCTACAGGGACCCTCGAACACCGGGTGTTCCGCGAGATCATCGACTACTTGCGGCCCGAGGATACCCTCGTCGTCAACGATACCCGAGTCATTCCGGCTCGGGTGCACGCCGTCAAGGAGACGGGCGGCAAGGTGGAGCTTCTCCTCCTATCGCGAAAGGGCGAGGGCGTGTGGGAGGCGCTTGTCAAGCCAGGGAGACGAGTGCCGCCCGGAACGCGGCTTCTGGCCGCCGGGGGAGCTATTCAGGTGGACGTGCTGGAGCGCACCCCATCGGGAGGGCGACTGGTTCGCGTTTCCGGGGCGGGCGATCCGGAGCGGGCGCTGTTGGAGACCGGCCAGGTACCGCTCCCACCCTACATCCACCGGGAGCTGGCCGATGGCGAGCGTTACCAGACGGTGTACGCAGCGCGCTCGGGCTCTGCGGCGGCGCCCACGGCGGGGCTACACTTCACCAAGGAGCTGCTCGAGCAGATCCGCGCGCTTGGGGTTTCCGTGGTCCGGGTCACGCTTCATGTTGGCCTGGCGACGTTCCAGCCGGTGCGCGTGGAGGAGATCACCCAACACAAGATGCACGTCGAGCAGTACGAGGTCTCGCCCGAGGCCGCGGAGCAGATCAACGCGACGCGCGGTCGGGTGATTGCCGTGGGCACCACCTCCACGCGCGTATTGGAGAGCAGCGCTGATGAGGCTGGGCGGGTGCGCGCGGGCGCGGGAACAACGCAGCTCTATATCTACCCCGGGTACCGGTTCCGGGTGGTCGACGCGATGGTGACAAACTTCCATGTGCCGCGCTCGACGCTGCTGATTATGGTCAGCGCCTTCGCCGGTCGCGAGGCCGTGCTCCATGCCTATGCGGAGGCGCTGCAGCGCGGGTACCGTTTCTTCAGCTTCGGTGACGCCATGCTGATTCTCTAATGTGGGGTGGCGCGGCCACGGCTCTCCTCGGCCCTTCCGGCAGTGTGGATGTTCATCCCCGCGCGGTCGGCACGGGTATTGACGCCCGTGTGATAGCGGCGGCGAGCCTGCGCATTCCAATGGGGTGTTGTTGCGGGAGACCCCTGGATGTGCTATAATGGACTTGCCTGCCCGCCCTGGTATCGTGGTCCTGCTGGGAGAGAGAAGCCATGGATGCGGCCAACGCCGCGCAAAGTCGCAGCATCGACCGGCGTACCATCGAGGAGATAGGGATCCCCTCCCTCGTGCTGATGGAGAACGCCGGCCTGGCAGTCGTCGCCATCGCTCGAGAAACGCTTGGCGATGTGGTAGGGCGCACCATCGTTATCTTCTGTGGGAAGGGCAACAACGGGGGAGATGGCCTGGTGGTCGCCCGGCACCTGCACCGCCAGGGTGCGCGCGTGCGCGTCGTCTTGGCTGCGCCGCGTGAGGAGTTTTCTGGCGACGCGGAGGTCCAGGCGCGGATCGCGACGAATCTGGGCGTGCCGATCACGCAGGTGCGCGCTGCCGATGAAGTGGCCGAGCTCCTCGCGGAGGCCGATCTCGCAATTGATGCCCTCCTGGGCACGGGTACGCGCGGCGAGGTGACGGGTTTGGTGGGCGACCTCATCGACCTGCTCAATCGCTCCAATGTGCCAGCCATCGCGGTAGATATCCCTTCCGGTCTGAATGCGGGTACGGGCGTGCCGTGCGGGCGTTGCGTGCGTGCCCATGCAACGGTCACTTTCGGTGTGATGAAGCGAGGGCTCGCGCTCTACCCGGGCGCGGCGCTCGCGGGCAGAGTGGTGCTGGCGCCAATCGGGATCCCGGCGGAAGCTATCGCCGCGGAGAGGATTGGCGTCTCGCTGGTAGATGCGGAGGCGGCCCAGGCGTTGCTCCCAAGGCGGGATGCCTGGGCACACAAGGGATCGGCCGGCAGTGTGCTCGTCGTTGGTGGCTCGGCCGGCATGACGGGCGCAGCCACACTGGTGGCACTTTCGGTGCTGCGCGCGGGCGGCGGGCTGGTGCGTTTGGCCGTTCCCAATAGCCTGAACGATATTTTGGAGACCAAAGCGACCGAGGCGATCACGCTGCCGGTCGCCGAAACCGAGGCGCGCTCCTTTGCGTCGGAGGGCCTGCGCCAGCTGGTGGAGGTGGCGGACGCGTCCGAGTGTGTCGCCGTCGGTCCGGGCCTGGGCCGGCATCCGGAGACGGCACGGGCGGTATTGGAGTGGCTGCCTGGGGTGAAAGCGCCTCTTGTCCTCGATGCCGATGCGCTGAACGCCCTGGCCGATTGCCCCGAGGTGTTTGGCCAGCTGCAAGCGCCGGCGGTGATCACCCCTCACCCGGGAGAATTGAGCCGGCTGTTGGGCCAGACGGTTGCGGCGATTCAGGCCGACCGCATTGCCGCAGCCGAGGAAGCCGCGCGACGCTTCGGAGTCGTCACCGTGCTCAAGGGGGCCGGAACGGTGATCGCCGATCCGAAGGGCCCCGTTTTCATCAACTCAACCGGCAATGCCGCGATGGCCTCGGCCGGCATGGGCGATGTGCTCACCGGCGCGATTGCCGGGCTCGTGGCCCAGGGGCTCCCTGTGACCCTGGCGGCCGTGTTGGGGGTGTATCTCCACGGTCTGGCGGGCGATATCGCCACGGAGGAGCTGGGTGGCCCCGGTATCCTGGCGGGAGATGTTCAAGATCGCCTGCCTGCCGCTGCTGCGCGCCTGAGAGCAGGGCGTGTACCACCGGCGGTATCGATTCGGTGGTGATCGCGCCGGCTTTCACGGAGAGGGTTCCGCACGTGAAAATACTACGCACTGTTCGCCCAGCCATACTCTTCACGATGCTCCTGCTCCTTGGGGTTCCAGCGCGTGTCGCCTGGGCCGCCGGCACTCTGGTGGTCGGGATGCCCTCAGGCGAGTATACTGTTTGGCTCGAATACAAAGATGGCAAGGGCGCCGCGCAGGCGACGCCTCCCGTGAAGGTCTCGGGCACAAAGGCAGCGGTTGACCTCGCCCCGCTGGGGAGCAAGTTCACCGATCCCGTGGTGGTGATCCACGATGAGAAGACGGGGAACGTCGGCACCCGAGCAGTCGAGGTGAAGGCGGGCGAGACCAAGGAGATCACCCTGGCCGAGAGCGACATCACGGCGGTGAACACCTTCCGGGTGCGCGCCGTGGGCGAGGATGGGAAGCCTGCCAGCGGCGGCGCCGTCACCCTGACGGATAGCAAGGGGCAGGGGCAGACCCGGCCCATCCTGCCGGGGCGCGACGGCGTGGTGGAGTTCGAGCGCGTTCCTTTCGGTCGCACCAACGTCAAGGTCACCTTCGCGGATGGTTCGACGCTGGCGCAGGATATTATTGAAGTCAAGGCGGATCACGCGCCCGGCGCGTTCTCGGTGGAACTCGCGAAGGCCACCCCCGACGGCACGCCGGCTGCTTCGACCGAGGGTGAATCTGGCGGAGAGGCCGCAGGCGCGAAAGAGGGCGAGGACTCAGCATCAGNNGGCTACCGCATGCTCCGTGAGAAGGGCGTGACGGCAGAGCAGGCGCTGGGGCGCCTGGGTGTGCAGATCCCGCCTGCCGAGCCAGCCGGCGACGCGGCGGAGAAGCCAGCGCCGCCACCCGTCCAGGTGCCGGAGGGAGCGTGCCCTTACTGCGGCCAGCAGAAAGATCCGGCGACGGGGGCGTGCGCGTGCTCCGTGACGGCCTCGCCGGATGCGGCCGGGATGGCTCCTCCTACGGCCCCTATCGATAGCGGGGCCCCGCGATTGGTGGTGGTGCAGGGCCCGGCACTGGGAGGTACCGTCACCTTGACGGACGCGCCGGCCGTGATTGGGCGGTCCGCGGAGAGCGACCTGCCTCTCGTGCAGGATAGCACCGTGTCGCGCCGGCATGCCAGCGTGATCCGGCAAGAGGGTGGCTATCTGATCCGCGATGAGGGGAGCTCCAACGGCACTTTCGTGAATGGACAGCGCGTGACGGAACAGCTCCTCCGTCCGGGGGATGAGATCCAGGTAGGCAGCACGCGCATCCGTTTCGAGGCGTAGAGGCGGCTTGTGGAATGGCGCCCGCGGGTGCCATGGGAGGGCAATGAACTCCAGGCTGAAGATACTGTTGGAGGCAATGGCCGGGGCGGCCGGCGGCTTTGTCGCGTGGGCGATCATGGAGCCGATCGAGTTCCTGACCAGCGACACGCAGCGCCTGGTGGCGGACGCCGCCGCCTGGTGGTCGCTCGCGATCTTCGGCGCGATCATGGGCAGCGCGATCAGCGCGGCGATTGGCGCGGTGGAAGGTCTGGCGACGGGATCGCGCCGGCAGTTCTGGCGGTCGGTCGTGATTGGCGCGGTCGTCGGCCTGGGCGGCGGGCTCATCGGCCTCTATTTTGGCCAGGTAGTCTATGCGCGCTTGCAGCCCCAGCCGGCGGGCGGAGCGCTGACGGTCAGCCTCTTTGGCTTCCTGCAGGGCGTTGTGGCGCGGGCCGTGGGGTGGGCGCTTGTCGGACTGGCTATCGGGGTCGCGCAGGGGGTGCCCTCCTGGTCGCCTCGCAAGATGAAGCACGGCATGATCGGCGGAGGGATCGGCGGCTTCTTTGGCGGCATGATGTTCGACTTCATCGGGGAGATCTTCCAGATGGGGGGCGAGTTGAGCCGCTTCGTGGGCATGACGATCACCGGGGCGGCCATCGGCTTCTTCCTCGGCCTGGTGCAAGACCTGATGAAGCAGGCCTGGGTCGTCGTCTTGCGCGGGCGCAACGAAGGTCGGGAGTACATCCTCGATAAGGCCGTCAGCGTCCTCGGGCGCGATGAGCTGGTGGATGTGGGCGTCTTCGGAGATCCCTCGGTAGCGCCCTGGCACGCGGCGATCAAACTGGACGGCGGGGCCTATGTGATCGAGGATCTGGAGACATCGCCGGGCGGCACCCTGGTGAATGGGCAGCGCGTGTCCAGGCAAGTGTTGCGCGAGGGCGATACAATCCAGCTCGGGGCGACGAAGATCCTCTTCCATGAAAAGGTGGGTTCGGCGCCCGCGCGCCGCGCGCGCGATGTGAGCGCGACGCCGTCTCCGCGGGTTCCGGCGGTCGCCGACAACATTTGCGCCTTCTGTGGCCAGGAAAAGGATCCCCGTACCGGGGACTGTGCGTGTACGCCGGTCGCGCCGCCAGCCCCGGGGTTTGCCCCGGCGATGGAGGCGGCCGGCGCAACTCCGGGAACGGGCGCGGTGATGCCCCGGCTCTCGGAGATGCCGGCGACGGCGGCGCAGGCTCGGCTGGTGGGTATCAGCGGGCCCTACGCCGGGCAGACGATCCCGCTATCGGGTGAGGTGCTCACCATCGGTCGCGAAGCGGGGCGCGATCTTCAGCTGTCAGGAGATGGCACCGTGTCGCGACGGCACGCTGTGCTGCGTGTTGAGGACGGTGGATACGTCATCGCCGATGAGGGCAGCTCGAACGGCACGTTCGTGAATGGCGTTCGTATCAATGCTCAGCTGCTGCGGAGTGGCGACCGCATCCGTATCGGCGCGAGCGAGTTCGTTTTTGAAGCCGGAGGTGCATTCTGAAAGACAATCTCAAGATCTTCTCGGGCAGTTCGAACCCGGAACTAGCGGAGGAGATCTGTCGCTGTCTCGATATTCCACTGGGTCGCGTCGTTCGCTCGCGCTTTGCCAACGATAACCTCTTCATCCAGATCGAGGAGAGCGTGCGCGAATGCGATGTGTTCGTTGTGCAATCCTCCTGCCCGCCCGTGAGCGAGGGGATTGTCGAGCTGTTGATCCTGATCGATGCGCTCCGCAGCGCGTCCGCGTCGCGGATCACGGCGGTATTGCCTTACTATCCCTACGTGCGCTCCGATAAGAAGGACCAGCCACGAATCTCGATTACAGCGAAGCTGATGGCGCAGCTGCTGCGCGCGGCGGGGGCCGGGCGCGTGCTCACCATGACGCTCCACTCGCCGCAGATCCAGGGGTTCTTCGATATTCCGGTCGACCACCTGCAATCCACGCCGGTGCTCTGCAGCTATTACGCGCAGTTGCCGGTGATCCGGGAGTGCGTCGCGGTGGCGCCGGATGCCGGGAGTGCCAAGCGCGCCGGCAGCTTTGCCCAGCGCCTGGATATTCCTCTTGCTTTCGTGGACAAGCGCCGGCTGGGCAACACCGACGATGTGGCCAGCCGCGCAGTCGTGGGCGATGTGCGTGACAAGCACGTGATCATCTTCGATGATGAGATCAGCACCGCTGGCTCGCTGATGGGCGCGGTGGATGTGCTCAAGAACGCGGGCGCGCGCGAGATCTACGTGGGGTGCACGCACGGGGTTCTGTGTGGCCCGGCCATCGAGCGGATTGCCGCGTCGCCGGTGAAGGAGGTTGTCGTAACGAACAC
>LSQX01039560.1_pt2 | contig 12500 bp, 5 predicted proteins | sample 654561 | NCBI WGS metagenome assembly LSQX01 (sample SAMN04489861, study PRJNA283612) | anaerobic digester metagenome | isolation source: 4 biogas reactors fed with cattle manure at either 37C or 55C with and... | place: Denmark: Kongens Lyngby | collected 2014 | reverse complement strand
TGTTGCGTTGTGTCGTGAACAATTCCTCGTCGTAGGCAGAGACTGCCTGCCTGAACACAATCGACTGGAGGAAGGCGATGACAAGGCAGAGAAGGATTACTGTGCCAGAGCGGGCGGCGAATCGGCTGAGCCGGCAAGCCAGTGCGGCCATGGGCGTCCCTCCTTTGCTTCATCTCAGTTCATATTATACCTGACGCCCGGGCGGCATCCTCGTCGGCGGCGAAGGCGGGCAGCCAGCCGATCTAGATGGCTTTTGCAGCCGCTCAGGAGGAAATGCTTGCGCTATGCTGATCTATCCGGTAATTGCGATCGTATCGGCATCCGGACTGATCTTGCAGATCAGCCTCACAAGGATATTCGCGGTGGGGCAGTGGTACCACTTTGCCTTTCTTTCCGTGAGCCTGGCGTTCCTGGGCCACGGGGCAAGCGGGAGCCTGATGACGCTCTGGCGTGAGCGGCTCGGCCGCCTGCCTCTGAAAGCGACGCTGAGCGTAGCCGCGTCAGCCGCCGGACTCTTGGCTTTCCTCGGGTATATGGCGGTGAATCTCATACCGTTTGACCCATACAGGATTGTGCTCGAGCCGGTTCAGCTGGCCTATCTGGCAGCTCAATATGCCGCCCTGTCGCTGGCCTTTCTCGTGTCCGGGTTTGTTGTCGGCTGGTCAGTGAGCAGCATGCCCGCGAAGGGCGGAGCCCTATATGGTGCGAGCATGGTCGGATCGGGCATAGGAGCTCTGGTGTCTCCATGGTGCCTGTCGCTGGCAGGGGAGCCGGGGGCGGTGCTGATTGTTACAGCCATGGGTGGCGCAGCGGGCTTGCTGGCAGCACTCGATGGGCTTGGCGGCAGACAGGGAGCGGACGGATCGGTGGTGGGCAAGCCGAAGACAGACGATCCGCACCCGCCGAGGCGGCAGGGTTGGGCACGCCGCGCGTTTCCCGCGCTGCTATCTGCTGCAGTACTGGTCTCCGGCATCGTTTTGCTTGTCACAAGGCCAGCATTTCTTGAGGTACGTCTATCTCCGTACAAAGGACTCTCACAGGTAATGCGCTTTCCGGACGCTGGCATCGAGTATCAATCCGTCAGTTCACATTCGCGCGTGACTGCAGTGTCTACGTCCTTCATGCACGAAGCCTCCGGGCTGAGCTACCTGTTTCCCGGCAGAATCCCAGAGCAGGTGGGGCTGTTTGTGGACGGCGAGAGCGTGACTCCGGTGACGATCGCCGGAGCGCCGGACGTTGAGTTCGCAACCCGCCTCCTTACTGCAGTAGGAGCGGTAGTTGCCCGTCCGGACAGCGCCCTAGTGGTGAATCCAAAGGGCGGGATGGACATCTTAACTCTCCGGGCGCTGGGTGTCACCGACGTGACAGCAGTCGAAAGCGATTCTCTGGTGGCAGAGGCGGTGCAGTCTGTCACAAGAGGCACTCCTGCTCAAGCGTTTTTTTCAGGAGTGGACCTTCACACCACACAACCAAGGAGCTTTCTTTCCCGCACAGACAGGCAGTTCGACTTGGTGCTGATCTCACTTTCGGACAGCTTTAGTGCGGTCACAGCAGGCATGTACAGCCTGCACGAGGACTACCTCTACACTGTCGAAGGCATCGCAGCTTGCCTCGACAGGCTCACAGACGACGGGATCCTCCAAGTCACGCGGTGGATCCAGGTGCCGTCCAGCGAATCGGTGCGTCTGTGGTCTACGGTGCTCGCTGCGGTCGAGAGCAGGGGAGGCCTAAACTCTTGGTCGCTGGCAGCCGTGAGGACCTGGCGAATGCTCACTGTGCTCGTGAAGCGCGGGGAGTTCACTCAGAGCGAGATCTCTCGGTTGAAGCAGTTCACTTCGGAGAATGCGTTTGACCTTGTATATTACGAAGGAATGCCTCGGGACGAAGCCAACCGATTCAACCGCCTGTCCGAGCCAGTGTACTATGACCTCTTCACCAGGATGCTGACGAGCGAGCGAGAGGAGATGTTGTCGGGCTATGCGTATGACATCAGACCTGCGACTGATGACAGGCCGTTTTTCTTCCACTTTTTCAGATGGGCTCAGGTACCAACGATAGTTGCGAACATAGGTAGGCAATGGCAGCCTTTCGGCGGAGGAGGCTTCTTGGTGGTGCTTGCCTACCTCGTTGCAGCGACTCTCGCATCAGCTGTGTTCATCTTGGTGCCCCTCCGAGCGCTCAGGCAGGGTACTCCGTCACAGATGTGGCGGGGACGGTGGCAGTCGCTGGCATATTTCATCCTGTTGGGGCTGGCATTTCAGTTTGTGGAAGTGCCTCTCATGCAGAAGTTCATCCTGTTTCTCGATCATCCGACCCAGGCATTCTCAATAGTGCTGGGCGGGATGCTCGTGTTCACGGGGATCGGAAGCTCGCTCTCGTCGAGGGTTCCGGCATGTAGGGGCGGGTTGGTTGTAGCGGCTGCAGCCCTGATAGTCGTCGCGTATCCTAGCCTGCTGACTCGTCTCATACAGGGCTTTCTCGACGCAAGTATCACTGTGCGCTGTGCCGTCTCGCTTGCGAGCATGGCACCGCTGGCGTTGATGGGAATGCCATTTCCGCTTGGAATAAGGTCGGTCGAAAGGAGCAACCCAGCAGCAGTGCCCTGGGCTTTTGCTGCAAACGGCAGCGCAGCTGTCATAGCGTCAATCTTGAGCGCCTTGGTCTCTCTAAGTCTGGGATTCTCAGCAGTGCTCCTGGCAGGGGGTCTGGCCTACCTGTTGGCTGCGCTTCTGATCCACAGGCTGGAGAGGCTGACTAGATAGACCGATTAGCCCGCCTATTGAGTATCTTAGGAAAGGTTAAGGACGCTGAAGGGCTGCTTCGTTTGAGCGGCCGGTCACTACGGGTGCGCGCTAGCTGCCCGCCTTGCTTCCTTAGGGTTCTCTCGCATCTTGGCCTGCACCAGCGTTTCTGATTCACGGTGACCACGTACATGGATTGGTCTCAGGTGTCCGCAAGAAAGGCGTAGCTTCAGACCGTTCGTGCGCGGTGATCTCAGTTAGCACAAGATAGTGGCTACAGCCAGTTGGAGGAATCAGGCAGTCGGAGGCGTATTACAACATCTGGACGGACCATCCAAACGACGCGTTTCAGGCAGCCTGAGGGGTGCGTTTTCTAAGATGTGAGAGATCGTGGACTGTGTAGATAACCTTTGCCGCTAGGCTGAGCGGCCTAGACCGAAAGAACCCAAGCAGTACCTCACGCGGACGATTCTGCTCGATCCTCCACTGCAGACTCTGGGCTAGAACGTAGAGGATCCCTGCATAGAGGGAGAGGGATCGGCGATATTGAGTAAGCATTCTGTGATCCATATTGTGTGGTGCCGTCCGGAACCGCTAGTCCATAGTCTGCTTGAGATAAACCGTCAACACCCGTGATCGCCGCTAGTGCAGCCACACGTCCGCCGAGTCGTTGTTGCTCGTCGTCGCAGACGTTCCCGGCCCTTCCAACGGCGGTTGTGCATACCCGCATCAATAGCAAGGCAACTCAGATTTAACGTTAAGTGACTGGTGGTGAGATCGCCTGTATGTCAGCGTCTGTGAAAACAGCCTTTAATGTACAGAAGAACCGACTACTGCAACTCATCGACTATTGCCGAGAGACGGTCACTCTCAGAAGTAAGCCGGTTTCACGTGTTGAGGATCACCGCTCTTCTGCCCTATATGAGCATGAGATCCAAGGGTTGCCGGGCATCAAAATCAACATCGAGCGCGATGACGACGAGATCTGGTTGGTCGTCGATCGACTCCGGGAGACTAAACCTCCTGAGATCACTAACGCGCTGCTCAAGCCTTGGGTAAACATGTCAGATGATCCGTCCGTTGAGCCGGTACTGCGAGGGTACGCTGACGGACTACTGCTGATAGAGGCAGGAACACACCGCCGAGCCTCTGACCAATCACAGACAGACAAACCCACGATAGATCCTCTCGAGACTGTTCGGCTGGAGGACTACGATAGAGCCAGTGAGGTCAAGGCTCTGTTCGCTACGTATTTGAACTCGAAGTGGCGACCGTGGGCTCAGATTGAGAAACCGCGTCGTGATACGATCAAGATATACTCGAAGCTCTTTACGCTCGTGCAGCAGCTAGAGGGTAGCATAGTCGAGTCTCAGCTGGAGGTCGTATGGGGAGTTGGTGTAAGCGTCTGGGATGTCGGAGGCGTTGTGGTAAGGTATCCGATTGTCAGTCGGTTAGTGGAAGTGAGGCTGAACAGCGATACCGCCCAGATTGAGGTCCGACCCCGAGACGTCGAGCCGCAGCTTGAACTTGATTGGTATTTCTCTCAAGGTAACCCTGGAGTGGCCGATGTTAAGCAGAAAGCCAAAACCTTATACTCAGAGATCGCCCAGACGTTCTCGCCGTTCGATCACTCAACATTTGAGCCCGTTCTTCGTACTGCCGCCTCAACTCTTGACGAACATGGCGCATATTGCCTCGATGTGGCTTCCAGAACTGATCGAGAACTACCAAGACCCGGACCCAACCTACAAGTGACTGATACTTGGGTCCTGTTTGCGAGACCACGTACGAACAGTCTATTCCTTCAGGATCTCGAGAGGCTGAGGGATGAGGTCGAGAAGACTGGGGACGGGTTCCCGCCGGCCGTATCGTGCATAGTCACTGAGCCGGACACTGACAACCAAGAGATAAGGCTCCCTCGCTACAGGGGAGTGTCGGTTTCATACCATGGTAAAGGCGAGGCAGAGTCCGACGGAGAGCAGGAGCTGTACTTCCCAAAGCCGTTCAACGACGAACAGGTCAGAATAGTACAGCTGCTTGACGTCTATGATGGCGTTGTGGTCCAGGGGCCTCCAGGTACTGGAAAGACCCATACGATTGCCAACATCATCTGTCACTATTTGGCCCAGGGAAAGAGAGTATTGGTTACTTCGATGAAGGACCCGGCTCTCGCAGTGCTGCAGGAGCAGCTTCCAGACGACATTCGGCCACTTGCAGTCCCACTGCTAACCAGCGAAGCCGAAGGAATGAAGCAGTTCGAGCACGCGATTAGCAAGATCGCGGCAGAGGTTCAGAGCCTCGATCGAGTTGCCGTGGAGCGGGATATCAGGGATCTGGAGGGGGCAATTGACACGCTTCATGCCCAGATCGCAGCGGTTGATTACGAGATCAGCGAGTGGGCAGAAAGGAATCTGAGCTCATTCGAGCTCGATGGAGAAAGCATTGATCCGCTAAAGGCCGCCCGTGAAGTGATAGAGGGTGCAGATCTAGTTAAGCTAATCCCAGACAAACTCGGAATAGACCCCGAGTTCCAGCCTCGTGTAACCGATGAAGATATGACCGCTTTACGTGACGCGAGACGGGTTCTAGGGAAAGACCTCGACTACCTTGAGGCATCAATACCTCAGCTTAGTGAGCTTCCTGACCCTGACGTAATCACACAGCTCCACCAGGATCTTGTCCAGCATGAGAGACTAAGACGTGCAGTCGAAAACGGGGAGATCCCTGATCTGGCTAACTACGGACCTGAGACGCTCCGGATTGCCCGAGAACTGCTTTCGCGTATCGAGACTATCAAGAGTCTTCGTAGCGAAATCCAGAACGCTGCCAGGGACTGGACTTCTCGTGTGTACCGTTTGCTCCGTGAGAAAGAGGGGCAAGGCGTGTTGCAGGTATTGGAGGCCCTGGGAAGTGAGATCGAGCAGTTGTTCCGTAGGTATACGGCATTTCTAGCTCGACCCATAGAAGTCCCAACCGGTATCGAGGACGATTCCGAACTCCTTCGGGCGATAGATAACCTGGCAAAGGGCAAAAGCGCCTTTGGCTTCAAAGGCCTACTAGGCAAGCGAAATCAGAAAACCAGACTAGCAAGTATCTCAGTGATAGGGAGTCCTCCGGCGACTGCCGATGATTGGAAGTACGTTAGGGAGTATGTTGTTTTCCTAAAGAGATGCCGTGAACTCGTTTTTCGATGGAACGCCGTCGCGGCTGGTCTGGAGCTACCGGTCATGGACGAGCGACCTGGGAGTGTCTTTGCGCTGGTTCAGGAATACGCTCTCTTTGAGAAACTAAAGAGCCTGGTTGAGACAGAGGCATTCGTAGCCGACGGCTCTCCTAAAGTGCTCCTGACTTGGGGTGACGCCAATCGTGCAATGTACGATGAGGAGAAGCTATCGAGACTGGAGTCGATCCTTCGACACCATGTAACTCAGAGCCAGCTCTCGAACGTGTGGTCGAAACGAGAGCAATGTGAAACAGTTCTGGCAGACAAATGCGGACGCATCGTTGATCGCATGCGCAGATTCTTCGGAAACACACTGGGAAATCCCGAGATTCGTATCGACGCGTTGCGGAGTGAGTGGTCGTCGATTCTAACTGAGCTCAGGCGGGTCCATGCACTGAGCGAGCATCTCAACACCGTGCGAGTAGTGTGCAAGAAGATAGAGGAGTCCGGAGCACCTGAGTACGCGTCCCTACTTCGCCAGCCCTTAGATTCAGTTGTAGACCAGTTCATACCAGACAACTGGCGCCAGGCGTGGCGCCTGAGACGCCTCAATACATATCTGGAGTCAGTTGATGCTCATGAGCACTTGCAACAGCTGGCATCAAGACGTCTAGACCTGCAGAACGAGCTTGCTCGGGCCTACCGAGACATCGTGGTGAAGCGTACGTGGCTGAAGTTGACCGAGAATGCCACACCTAGTATCCGGTCAGCTCTTCAGGCGTACCTAAACGCGATTCGCAAGATCAGGAAAGGCACGGGCAAGCGGGCCCCACGGTACAGGCGGGATGCACGGAGAGCTGCGGCAGAGGCGAATCCAGCAGTGCCGTGTTGGATAATGGCGCATTATCGGGTCTCTGAATCGCTTCCCCCGAAGCTCGGTTGCTTTGACCTCGTGATAATTGACGAGGCATCGCAGTCCGACCTCACAGCTCTGCCAGCCATCTTGAGAGCTCAGAAGGTACTAATAGTGGGCGACGACAAGCAGGTTTCTCCTGAGGGCATCGGACAAGAAGAACAGAAGATCCGTGCTCTCATGGCTCGCTCTCTTCACGACCAGGTGGACATGCATCGGGCGCAGATGTCTCCCGACCGTTCCATCTACGATCTGTTCAAGGTTGTATTCGCAAGCAGCTCAGTGATGCTCAAAGAGCATTTTCGCTGTGTGGCACCTATAATCGAGTACTCGAAGCGGGAGTTCTATAACCACGAGCTGCTGCCGCTTCGAGTGCCAAAACCATCAGAACGCCTCGATCCGCCGCTAGTCGACGTGCGGGTGATTGGTGGTTACCGCAGGGGAGACAGGAACGAGGCCGAAGCCCAGTTTATCGTAGATGAGATTATTAAGATAACCCAAGATCCACGGTTGCAGACTCGATCCATCGGAGTGGTATCACTTCTAGGTCATGATCAGGCTAGGGTGATATGGGACAAGCTCGTTGTGTCACTCGGTCCAGAGGTGATTCAGCGGCACCGAATCGCATGCGGGGACGCCCGTACTTTCCAGGGCAAAGAACGAGATATCATGTTTCTCTCGATGGTCGTGGCTCCAAATGATGTGGGTGCAGCCCTCACTCGTGACACCTATGCGCAGCGCTTCAACGTGGCCGCATCCCGAGCCAGAGACAGGATGTACCTGGTTCGCTCCGTCGGGCTAGAGGACTTGAGTCGTGCCGATACATGGAGACGGAGCCTTATTGAGCACTTCAGTAACCCATTCGCGCAGGACGAGACCCGAGTCGAGAGCCTTAGAGAGCTCTGCGAATCTGATTTCGAGCGGGAGATGTATGATGAGCTGGTTCAGAGAGGTTACCGGGTGACCCCTCAGGTTCGGGTCGGACGCTACCGTATTGACCTGGTTGTCGAAGGTCCGAACGACGCCAGACTTGCCATCGAATGCGACGGAGATAGATACCATGGGCCAGAGCAGTGGATGGAGGATATGCAGCGGCAAGTTGTACTTGAGCGGGCAGGGTGGCGATTCTGGCGCTGCTTCGCCTCGTCGTTCGTGCGTAGACGTAAAGAAGTGATGGACGAGCTGATTGCATTATTGTCTGAGAGAGGAATCGAGCCGATGGGATCTGAGGATCTACCGCGAAGCTCTCACACCGAGTACCGTGAGGTCAGAGCCATGGCTGGCGGACAGGCAGCGGACTATGAGCCTGGGGAGTTGTCTGAGCAGGTAGCAGTCGCAGGCGAATCAACTCAGGCGCCTGACACCGTAGTTCAGAGCGACGAGACTACCGCGTTAACCCCATCGCTTCTAGCTGAGACTCCTGGCCCGGGTCATCCGTCGTACGAAATCGGCGGATCCCAGAGGCCGACTAGCGATCTGACTACTCGAGTCTCGTCAGTTGACGCATTGGCTGGATTACCGATCGCAGACTATGCTGAGTACTCGGGTCCACCCTGTATTGACCCGCATGCTGCCAGCCCGAGCCAGGTGATGGAAGGGTTAACCCGTATCATCGAAGTTGAGGGCCCGGTAGTGGCTAAGAGGGCCTGTGACGTGTATCTGCGAAGCTGTGGGATCAAACGCATGGGTCGTGAGCTTCGAAAGATGATGGAAAGGGCCTTGGCTCAGCTGGTACGGAGACAGGTTGTAGTAAGCGAGGATGAACTCGGGACTGGCGACCTTCTTGACAGCGTAGTCAGGATAGCTGGTACTCCTCCAGTAAGACTTCGACGCAGGGGACCACGAAGCCTGGATGAGATACCTCCAAGTGAAGTACAGCTCGCCGCTAGGCGCCTGGCTGACATCCATGGCTTCTCGCCCGGCAGCGATGAGCACCTGCGGGCTATCTTGGGGTTCTTCGATCTAGTACGTCTGACAACACAGGCGGGAGCGAGACTGCTTGACATTCTGGATAGGGAGTTCTCGTACGTGGATGAGTTCTTGAAAGGTTTGAGAGAGTAAGAGAAGCATCGTCTCCGGATACGGGGGCGTGAAGAAGGCCAGAGTTAGGAGTTCAAGCTATCCTGCGAAATCCCGTCATGCGACAGGATATCGGCTGGAGGTACACTGGTTGCTTCTGTAGATTTAGGATCGTATGCACTCCACTCACTGGACTGCCAGCTTTCCTGAGGGAACCGCTGGTGTCGAGCTCAGGCGAAAGAACAAGCCGTTCGAAAGCTGCGGATTCAACGAGTCTTTGCGGCTTTGACATACGTAGTTGGCGTTCGGACCTAGCCGAGAGCGAATCATAGTCCGTGTAGCCACAGGGCGTTTGTCAGGAGGAGAAGGGAATGAAAGCTCGCTCCAGGGAGCTCCTTGATCGGGCCATTGCGGCTATGGTAGCAGCTATCGAAGTGTACAATCGGCCTAGCTTCACCTACAGAGTGGAATCGTTTGCAATCTTGGCACTCAACGCCTGGGAGCTCTTACTCAAGGCTAAGTGGCTCGCACTTCACAACAACCAGATCCGCAGTCTTTACGTGCTAGAAAGCAAGAAGAACAACCGAAAACGTCGGTACAAACGAACTCGTAGTGAGAACCCTATGACCCACAGCCTTGACTATCTCGCCAAGAAATTCACTGAGAAGAAGCTCCTTGACGGAAACGCGCAACGCAATCTTGACGTTTTGTGTGACCTTCGAGACAGCTGCGTGCATTTCTACCTCCGGCGGAATGCGAAACTCAACGAACACGTACAGGAGATAGGTATGGCCTGCGTGAAGAACTTCGTCGTCGCAGTTCAGGATTGGTTTGGAGAGGATCTTTCCCGCTTCGATTTCTACCTCATGCCGCTATCGTTTGTGACACCGATGCCGAGTGTCGAAGGTCTTAGGCTCAACCGCGAAGAGAAGCGATTTCTGGAGTTTCTTAATACACTGACGGCCCAAGAAGGAGAATCGGCGTTTCGCTACTCAGTGGCCGCAAACATCGAAGTGAAGTTTGTGCGCTCCAAGGCAGCGACAGCCATTCCGGTGCGCGTGACAACTGATCCAACTGTCCCAGAGATCCGCTTGACGGAGGAACAGATCCGCGAACGCTATCCCTGGGATTATCAAGAGCTAACCGACCGGTGCAGAGAACGTTACGTGGATTTCAAAGTGAACAAGGAGTACCACGATTTGCGGAGGACTCTCGCAAACAACCCACGCTTTGCCTATGAACGGCTACTAGATCCAGAGAAACCCAATAGCCCTAGGAAGGTATTCTATTCAACTGCGATTCTGGAGCAGTTCGACACTCACTATCATCGGAAGCGATAGATCATTGGTAGGCTGATTTGGGCAAGATTGATTATCGCGACCCGCGGGTAGAATCGTCGTAGGCGATTGAGTGAACCACCAGCGGCCACTCTATGCCTACAGCCATGGGAAGCTCAGCCGGCATCCGCCATCTACAGCTGGTTACGATTATGTGTATGCACACTCTCGCATGTCTGCGTGCTCTAGTACTAGGACAGGATCAGAGCACCTAAATTGGCGAAGGGTTCCAGGTGGTCTTCGTTGAATAAACCCTATTTAAAAGAAGAAGCATACGATCAGATGTATGAACAGATCCAATTTTGGAGAAGTGCAGATCCGAATGAAGCTTCTTAGGAAAGATGTGTTGCCAATGGTACCAGCAGTCGTTGACAAGATCATAGAGAGAGCTAAACAGGCTCTCACGATGTACTATCGTCTCGTTTTGACGGTGGGTCCGTCTGGTGCTGGCAAGACGAAGGTGTTGCACGAGGTCAGCTCACGTATAGAGGCACCGTTGGTGAACATCAATTTGGAGCTATCTCGGCGAATGCTGGACCTTACCGAGCGTCAGCGGTTGCTGGAGGTGCTGCGTCTTCTCTCAGAGATTGTCGACGCAGTTGCAAGTGACAGTGATACCGTCTTGCTAGATAACATCGAGATTCTCTTCGATGTCTCTCTCAAGCAAGACTCACTGAGATTGTTGCAACAGCTTTCGCGTTATAGAACAGTTGTTGCGGCTTGGAATGGCCGAATTGACGATGGGTACCTGGTATATGCGGTGCCGAACCACCCTGAATACAGGAGATACCCTGTAAGTGATTTCCTTTTTGTTGACCTTGGCTCTGACATGTGAAGGTGTCTGTAGGCAAGAAACGCAGGGGGCGGTGCATAGTGAAGTACAAGGATCTAGTTCAGTTTGACCCGATTGAGACCGTTGTTCAGCTGAGACATGCAGATGAGGTTGATAGAGCTCGCCAACTCGTTCAGTCCTATGTCATCTCTGAAGAAATGGGGGAAAGGCTGGTCAACCTAGTTATTCCCCAACTTCAGTTTGATAAACCGATGGACAACAAGGGCCTGTTAGTTGTCGGTAACTATGGTACAGGTAAGTCTCACCTTATGTCCGTGATCTCCGCTGTAGCGGAAAACGCAGACATGGTCGACTACCTGAGTGACAAGAGTGTGGCAGAAGCTGCACGTAGGATAGGCGGACGGTTCAAAGTCATTCGGACTGAGATTGGTTCCACAACTATGCGTTGCCGCGACATTGTAGCGAGCGTGCTCGAGGAGAGCCTGGCCAGAATAGGGGTGTCATACTCATTTCCGCCTGCGGACAGGACTTTCAGCAATAAGCGCGCTTTTGAGGACCTGATGGAAGCTTTCCATCGGGTCTATCCAGACTATGGATTGCTTCTCGTCGTTGATGAGCTGCTAGACTATCTGCGTACCCGGAAAGATCAGGAGCTTATTCTCGACCTCAACTTCTTGCGTGAGATAGGGGAAGTCTGCAGAGATCTGCGCTTCCGTTTCATCGCCGGAGTTCAGGAAGCCTTGTTCGACAACCCTCGTTTTTCGTTTGTCGCAGACACTGTTCGACGAGTCAAGGACCGTTTCGAGCAAGTTCTCATTGCTCGCAGAGACATCAAGTTCGTTGTAGCGGAACGCTTGCTTAAGAAGACCCCAGATCAGAAGGAGAAAATCCGGGAGTACTTGACTCCATTTGCTAAGTTCTACGGACGCATGAATGAGCGTATAGACGAGTTCGTGCGTTTATTCCCAGTGCATCCTGATTACATCGACACGTTTGAACGCGTAGTCACGGCCGAGAAACGAGAGGTCCTAAAGACCTTATCAATGGCCATGAGGAAGCTGCTGGACCAGGAGGTGCCGACGGATCGGCCTGGTATCATCGCGTACGACAGCTATTGGGATACGTTGCGAGAGAACCCGTCTTTTAGGGCAGATCCTGACATTAAGGCAGTCATCGACTGCAGTCAAGTGTTGGAGTCCCGTATCCAGCAGGCTTTTACTCGTCCCAACTACAAACCTATGGCTTTGCGAATCATCCATGCGTTGTCGGTGCACCGCCTCACAACAGGCGACATCTATTCTACACTCGGAGCAACGGCAGAGGAACTCCGTGACAGTCTGTGCCTCTATCAGACCGGAGTCGAAGAACTAGGAGGCGATCCTGCCGACGACCTGCTCTCTCAGGTTCAGACTGTCTTGCGAGAGATCATCAAGACGGTCAATGGGCAGTTTATTTCATCGAACCGAGATAATGGTCAGTATTACCTGGATCTCAAGAAGACGGACGACTATGATGCCTTGATTGAGAAGCGGGC
>LSQX01264686.1_pt3 | contig 12501 bp, 10 predicted proteins | sample 654561 | NCBI WGS metagenome assembly LSQX01 (sample SAMN04489861, study PRJNA283612) | anaerobic digester metagenome | isolation source: 4 biogas reactors fed with cattle manure at either 37C or 55C with and... | place: Denmark: Kongens Lyngby | collected 2014 | reverse complement strand
AAAGAAGGCAGCATTGCTTGGGATCAGCTTAATGGAAGCGCGGAACAGGTCCGTGCCGGAACAGCAATAAGCTATCTTTATGCCTGGGCACCCAAAACCATTGCCGAGGCGTCGGCAAATTCAGGACATGCCATGGAAGCTTGGCGCATACTGCCCGAAGGCAACGCTCTGGCCGGTAACAGCTTCTTTTGGAACTGGTGCGTTAATTCGGATACAAAAGAACCGGAACGGGTTCTGGAGTTGCTTAACCTGATGTTTATCGATGCTGAAATCAACAATCTGTTGGCTTGGGGTATTGAGGGTGAACATTACCAGGTGGTCGACCGTGAAAAAGGCGTGATCGATTTCTTGGAAGGTCACCACACGGGTAACGTTCCTTATTTCCAATGGACAAAATTCAGTCTGCCCAACAATTTCCTCCAGTATGTCCTTAAGGGTGATAATCCGGATGTCTGGAAAGAAACAGACGAGTGGAACAAATCAGCAGATGTGTCTCTTGCAATGGGATTTTCGGTGGATCAGGGCAAAATCGCGACCCAGGTTGCGGTATGCAACAATGTCGTTGAAGAATACCGGAATGCGCTGCTCGGCGGTTTGCTGGATCCTGCAACCGAAATCGAAAAATTCAATGCAGCACTGCAGGCCGGCGGCATCGAAGAAATCATTGCCGAAAAACAAAGTCAACTGGATGCATTTTTAGCCGCGAAAGGTAACTAGGCTGCCTGTATTTCTAATATGTTTTGCAAAAGAGGGGCTCCTGGGCCCGTTCCGGTTGCCATGGCGTCCCTCTTATATTTTCCACAAGCTTGATGAGGTGGTCAATTGAATAAAAAACTAAGATATTTTAAACGTTCAATACCTTTTTATATTATGTTTTTGCCGGCATTTATCTATTTTCTTATCAATAACTACTTACCTATGTTTGGCATAATTATGGCTTTTAAGAACGTGAGCTTCCGGGATGGCATCATCAACAGCCCTTGGGTTGGTCTGACCAATTTTAAGTTTTTGTTTGCTTCCGCCGATGCTTGGCTGATTACCCGCAATACAGTGCTCTATAATGTTGTATTCTTGGTGTTAGGCCAGCTGCTGGGCATTTTCGTCGGCATTTGCTTGAGCGAAGTTCGCAACAAAAAGGCTGCCCGGGTCTATCAGACGCTGATTTTACTTCCGCATCTCATGTCAATGGTCATTGTTAGTTACTTAGCCAATGCTATTCTTAATGAAAATTACGGATTGCTGAACCGTATTTTGGTTGTTTTGGGTGGCGAAGCCATTAACTGGTACGCCGACGCGGCCTATTGGCCTTATATTTTAACCATTATCCGCATATGGGCATCGATCGGTTTTTCCAGTGTCATCTATCTATCGTCCATCGTCGGCATCAACGAGGATTATTATGAGGCGGCCTGTCTGGATGGCGCGAACAAATGGCAGCAAATCCGCCATATTACACTGCCGCTTATCAAACCGACAACCGTCACCCTGATAATTTTGGGAATGGGACAGATGATGCGTTCGGACTTCGGTTTGTTTTACTTGGTTCCGCTCAATACCGGCGCCCTTTTCCGAACAACACAAACCATCGATACCTATGTTTATCGAGCCTTAATGACATTAGGTAATACCGGTATGTCTGCCGCAGCCGGTTTTTACCAGTCAATTGTCGGTTTTCTCTTGATTCTTGGTGCCAACTGGCTGATTCGCAAGCTGAGCCGCGAACTCGCCTTGTTCTGACGGAGGATGATTAAATGATGGTTTACAGCCGATCAGATAAAATTGTGAAGACCTTAGCCAATCTGGTCATGATTGTTCTTTCCGCCGGCGCACTCCTGCCTTTTGTTGTTCTTTTCATGGCGTCAATATCTGATAATGACTTAATTGTCCGACTTGGATATACGATCTGGCCACGTGGTTTCAGCCTCGAGGCATATGCTTATATCTTTGACAATATATCGGTAATCGGCCGAGCTTATCTGATCACTGTTTTTGTGACCATTGTCGGAACATTTGTTAGTCTGTTGGTGACCAACACCGCAGCATATGCCCTTTCACACGACAGGATGCCGCTCAGAAGAGTTCTCATGTTCTACATTGTTTTTACAATGCTGTTTAATGGCGGTTTGGTTCCAACATACTATGTCTATTCACAGATTGTCCAAATCCGCAATACATTGCCCGCACTGATCGTGCCCAACCTGCTGTGCAGTGCATTCAACGTCATTCTGGTGCGCAACTATTACCGTTTTTCCATTCCTTCAACCATCCTTGATTCAGCCCGGATCGACGGGGCGGGTGAGTTTCGTATTTTTCTCCGAATCATGCTGCCTTTATCGTTGCCTATCACAGCCACTGTCGGTCTTTTGACCGCGATCATATATTGGAATGACTGGCAAAATGGTTTGTATTATCTGTCGGGACCGGAATATTTCAGCATTCAGCAGGTATTGCGCGTCATGAGCACCGACCTGATGTTTCTGGCCAACAACTCAACCAATACCGGAGTTACCCGCAATTTGCCTCTTTCCACGATCCGTATGGCTATCGCTGCTATCGGAATTATTCCCTTGCTGCTTGTTTTTCCGTTCTTTGAAAAATATTTTGTTAAAGGCATCACCATTGGCGCTGTCAAAGAATAATCAAGACTGGGGGAAAATAAATGTCTGATCAAAACAAGTTTTTTCTAAAACCCGGTAACTCCGTTCAGGGGGACTCCAATGTCCGCCACCCTGCCGGTGATATCCTTAATATCAAAGGGTTTTATGAGCAGAACTCACACGTTATGCCGGAAAATCTGATCGAATGTACCGGGGTTCTGGCTCACGGTGTTGAGGATGAATGGTGTGAATATGTGCCGGCATCGTACGATGGAACCACCGCCGGTGTCGTTGGTGATATCACGGCATGGCGGTGGTCAAAGTGGTTGGGGGCAGTGCTATGCGACGAGCTGGATTTATGTTGCTGAACAACACGGTTTTATCGTTGTTTTCCCAACAACCCGGATGCCCGCGCTTGATGCTTCCGGACCTATGCGGCTGGTGGGCGATCTGGAGCCAAATGCTTTATGTTCTATTTCAATGGTTTGCCACAGAAATCATGGGGCTTTTTATCACAGGACTCGACGGAGTCGTGTGGGCCTCAAAGCAATATGGAGAAATGACGCCTTATATGGCACGAACAATAAAAGAGGTTGTTTTGGCATAAACAAAGATGATTTTATCAGCCTGGGAGGTAAAAAATGAGCAGTCAACAAATGACAACCGCCTGCTTTGCAGAAACGACCGGCGGCGATGTGATGGGTTTTCGTTATGATGGCGTTGATCACTATCTTGGGATTCAATATGGCAGCGCAGAAAGATTTCAACCAGCAACGGCTTTTCGATGGCAGGGGCTTCGTTATTGTATGGTTCAGGGAGAAGTAGCGCCGCAATCGACGCCAAGCGCCGAAAAAAACCCGTTCGACGCCATGAATTACAGCCATGCAGCCGTTGAAAATGAAAAGCTTTGCCTGCAGTTGAATGTCTGGACCCCCAAAACCGATTCAGGCAACCGACCGGTGCTTGTCTGGTTGCATGGGGGTGGTTTTTTCAGTGGCTCGTCCGTAGAATACACTTTTTACGAAGGAAAAAATTTAGCCGGATCCGGTGATGTGGTTTTTGTCAGCATCAATCACAGATTAAATTGCCTAGGTTATCTTGACCTGTCGGCCTACGGCGATCAATACAAATATACCGGGAATCTGGGCATGACCGATCTGATTCTGGCTCTGGAGTGGGTCCGGGATAATATCAACGCTTTTGGCGGGAATCCCGGGAACGTGACGATCATGGGGCAATCAGGTGGCGGCAGCAAGGTCACGACATTGATGGGTATGCCGTCCGCACGCAATTTGTTTCATCGAGCCGCGGCCTTTTCCGGCGGTTCCGATCTTGTCATGCGAACCACCAAGCAGGCCAGAGCAGAAACGGAAACCGTGGTGAAAAATCTTGGTCTAAACGGACAGTCAGACGAAAATATTATTCAACATCTGACCCGGATGCCCTATGCCGATCTGGAAAACGCCGGCCGCCAAGCCAAAATTTTTTATGGTCCGGTTGTTGACGGGGATATTTATCCTGATGGGACGTATGCACTGTCAAAAGACATTTCTTTTCTTTGCGGCAATGTGCTCGGCGAATTCTCCACAAACTTTGGAAACATTGTTTTTTGTTCCTCTCAACAGGCCTATGAAGCCGGCATCATCGCCAACATGGCCAAAGAGCAGGTAATAACCGCCTACGAGGAAAAGTATGGAGATTACGCCGATGATATAATGACGGCTTTTCAAAAGGCGTACCCCGGTCATCCTCTGGCGGAAGGCCTTTTTGTCAACAACCGGTCGGGTTATTTTTCCGGGCGCCGGCTGGCGGAGACCATGGTTGGTTTTGGCGGTACGGCCTACAATTATGTCGCGGCCTATAGTTACCCAATGTTTGGTGGAATTGTTGCGATTCATACAGCAGGGGATATTCCTCTGTGGTTCAATAACACGGAACATATTAAGGCTTGGATTGCCGGTGATGAAAAAACGGCGATTCAGGTGTCCGAAATAATGTCAAAAACGTTGTTGCAATTTGCCCGCACGGGAAATCCGGCTTTACCGGAGCTGGCTTGGGAGGCTTATAACGCTGACAACGAAGCCTGCATGGTCTTTGATCGTAAAAGCATGGTCAGACACAAGCACGATCGCAAACTTGGCGAATTAATCGGCCAGGCTGTGCCGGAGGTTCGATTTGTCCCGCCCGGACGATAACGCAAGTTAACATTGACATCGAAAGGTATGAATATGTTTGGTCAAGCCGGTCCGGAGCAAGCGTATGAGTGTGGCAAAAAAGCGAAACAATCAGTTAAGCTCTGGACACCAACTTTTGTGCTGCTCATTTTTCTTGGCACTTTGACATCGATCGGCTTTAATATGGTATCACCCACATTGACAAAATACGCCGTCGAGCTTGGTGCATCACTGGAGTTGGCTGGTTTTCTCAGCGGAATGTTTTCCATTACGGCGCTCATTGCTCGTCCGCTGAGCGGCGTGATAGCCGATCGTCTGAATAAGAAAAAACTTTTGATTTTCGCAACCATATTAATCGGTCTTGCGGCAGCCGGCTACTCATTTTCCCATACGATTTCGGTGCTGATCGCTTTTCGCATTTTGCATGGTGTTGCATTTGCCATCAGCAGCACGACCACCGTGACCTTGCTGGCAGCAGTGTTACCACGAAAACATCTGGGTGAGGGAATCGGTTATTATGGTATCGGCCATATCTTGGCAACCGCATTTGGCCCGGGTATTGGTTTGGCGATCGGCGAAGGCTTCGGATTACAAACAACCTATCTGGTTTCTGCGCTGCTTTCTTTGTTTGCCGCTGCCGTGATGAGTCGGATAAAATATAGTGAAAAACCTGTTGTTAAGCAGCGACGCAAAATTTTATTGTCCGATCTGCTCTCGTTGAAAATTCTGCATTTTGCACTGATCGGCGGGCTCTTTTCTTTGTTAAACGGTGTGATCAGTTCCTTTATTATTCTGTTGAGTGATGAGCGCCAAATCCAAGGAATCGGCACTGTTTTCGCGCTCAGTGCGGTTGTGCTCTTCTTAATCAGGCCGTTTGCCGGACGCTTAAGTGATCGGCAAAACATCAGTTTAATTCTTATCCCTGCCTTGATTATGTCTGCTGTTGCCGCGTTCATAATTGGCGCAGCAAACTCGTTGTGGCTGATCTTGGTGGCAACAGTTTTGCGGTCGGTTGCTCAAGGGGCTGCGCAACCCAGCCTTCAGACAGCATGTCTGAGAGCTTTACCGGCAAATGAAAGCGGCGTAGCCTCCAGCACCTTCTATCTTGGCGCCGATTTAGGTCAAGGGCTGGGCCCTGTCATCGGTGGAATTATCTCGTCGAGCTGGGGATATGATGTGATGTTTTACTGTTGTGCCGGATTATTTATTCTTGGCTTAGTATTATGGCTCCTTGGTTTGTTACCGGCTCGAATTGCCAAGGCAACATGCGAAAGTTGAGGTTGACCTTTTTAAATTGACCAAACCGGATTTGTCGAGAATAATAAAACGACATCAAGAGATTGCAAAGGAGAACCATAAATGAGAATAGCAGCTGTGATTTTTGATCTGGACGGCGTGATCGTATCAACCGATGAGTTTCATTACTTGGGATGGAAGCGAATGGCGGATGAGGAAGGCATTCCTTTCGACCGGTCGATGAATGAAAGACTTCGCGGCGTCAGCCGGATGGAGAGTCTCGAGATCATCCTTGAGAAGGCCGGCCGCCCTTACACCGACGATGAAAAAAAGGAGCTGGCCGGCCGCAAAAACAATTATTATCGGCAGTTGCTCGAAAACCTATCACCGGCCAATATCCTGCCGGGCGTTATGGGGTTGCTGGATGGCCTGAGACAGGAAGGTGTCCGGATTGCTGTCGGTTCGTCCAGCCGCAATACGCCTGTGATTATAGAAAAAATCGGTTTATTCCACGTCTTCGACGCAATAGCGGATGGAAACGGGATTGTTAACAGCAAACCGGATCCGGAAGTTTTTCTGTTGGCCGCGCAAAAACTAGGTGTTGAGCCGGCCCGTTGTCTGGTGGTAGAAGATGCCGAAGCCGGTGTTATCGCTGCCCGGGCGGCTGGTATGCGGGTTGTTGCTGTGGGCTCCGCCGCCAATTCACCGCAAGCGGATTTCTCTGCCGACGATCTGTCTGAGGTTACGGTTTCAGATCTGGCTGATTATTTTATTTGGGAGCCAATCAAAGGTTGATCTGAAAAAACCATTTTCGCCTGATGAGAAAGGTCCTTGGGATCAAGAACTTGGGCCGATATGTGATATTGACATTCCGGCTTTCGTGGGTGATAATACTATTCGCGTCTGTGGAGGGGAACCATGCTGATTGATATCAAAACCATATCACAAAGCACGGGTGCTTGGCAGGCGATCGAGATCGAAAGCCAACCGGAAGACTTTGACTTGTCCTCTTTGGGTTATCATCTGGTCCGGCCGCTTTTGTTTCGCGGCAGGCTGCAGAATACGGAAGACGGTGTTTTGGTTCTGGAAGGACAGGTTGCGCTCACTTACGAAGGTGAGTGCGCACGATGCTTGCGGCCGGTGCGGCGATCGCTGAATCTTGCGGTTTCTGAACGTTATTTGCCGGCAGGAGAAACCGCCGCCGATGACGAACCCGGATACAGCTACAGCGGTGGCCACGTGGATATCAGTCAGGCAATACGGGATAGCGTGTTACCGGTTTTGCCCGGCCGACTGGTCTGCCAAGAATCCTGCCGGGGGCTTTGCCCGCACTGCGGAATCGACCTGAATGAACAGGACTGCAGGTGTGCTGCTGATCATCATAGCGGGCTTTCCCCATTCGGTCAGATAAAAATATTGCTGTAGCGGCGATCGGTGCTACAGACATCATGGAGGTGTTTTGGAAATGGCAACCCCTAAGCGAAAATGGTCGAAAGCCAGAACCGGCCGTGCCAGGTCGAACTGGAAGTTGAGCGTACCAAACTTAGTCGACTGCCCGCAATGCCATACAAAAAAAATACCGCATAAGGTTTGTAAGACCTGCGGGTACTACGGTGGCAAAGAAATTGTCAAAATGGAAGAGGACTGATCGGCCTTTCGGCGGATCGGCCAATCGGACAAGATTCTACGATGCAGCGAGAATGAAATTGGCACACTCGCTGCTTTTTCTATGAACGGGTGAAACATGACGGAGCAAACAGGCCATCTGATCAGTCAAGTAGCGGCAGGCAGTATCGCCGAAGAACTTGGCCTTGCCCCGGGCGACCGGCTTCTTGCGCTGGACGGGCGGCCTGTTGTCGACGTTTTCGATTACCGCCTGCGCCAGCTGGCAAACAAATTGCTGCTGACAATTGACAAAGCGGAGTCGGGTCTCTTTGAATTCGATATTGAAAAAGACCAGGATGAAGATATCGGCCTGGATTTTGCCAATCCCGTCATGAGTGAATATACCGGCTGTGACAATCACTGTGTTTTTTGTTTTATCGACCAGCTTCCCCCGGGATTGCGGCCATCCCTTTATTTCAAAGATGATGACCTGCGTCTGTCCTTTTTGACCGGAAATTATGTCACCTTGACCAACATCGATGATGCCGAATTTGAGCGCTTGATCGGCTATGGCCTGGCTCCGGTCAATCTTTCGGTTCACACTACGGATCCGATACTTCGTATCAAGATGATGCGCAATCCCCGTGCCGGCGAAATCATGACGCGCATGAGGCGCCTAGCCGCGGAAGAGTTGGCCATGAATGTCCAAATTGTTCTTTGTCCTGATCTTAATGATGGGCCGGCCCTGGATCGCACGCTCGATGATTTGATCGACTTGGGCCCGGCAGTACAAAGTATTGCCATTGTTCCGGTTGGTCTGACGCGATATCGAAAAGCCAATGGTCTTTTTGCCCTGCGCGGAATGGAGCGGGAGGATGCCGAGACCCTTTTGAGGCAAATTGCCCTGCGGCAGCAAAATATGCTGGAACAGCGCGGTACACGGCTGATCTATGCAGCCGACGAGATTTATCTGAAGGCCGGCTATCCTTTGCCGGACGTCGCGCACTATGAAGATTTTCCGCAACTGGAGAACGGTGTCGGAATGGCATCCCTTCTGCTGCAGGAGCTGGCTGCCGGTCTGAAAGCCGACCCGATCGCCGCCCAAACACCGGCCATGACGGTCTGGCCGGAAAGTTCAGACAACGACCGAAAGCCGATCCGAACGGTTCTGCTTGTGACCGGGAAAGCCGCCGAGCCGCTTCTTGAGCCATGGATCAAGAGGCTCTCCGACCGATTTGATTTGGATGTGCAGCTGGTGCCTGTTGTCAATTGTTTTTTGGGGGAAAGCATTACCGTTGCCGGCCTGCTGGCCGGCCGGGATATTCAAGAGCAGTTGAGTTTGATTTTGCAGCATTGGCCGGTGCGGAAAAAGGCCGGATCCGCCGTGCTTCTGCCCGATTGCCTGCTCAAAGCAGGAGAGCAAATACTTCTCGACGATGTGACGTTGACGGATTTGTCTCAAGGACTTGGACTGCCTGTCTTGGTTTGTTCGGCGGATGCCGCTGGATTGCTGGGCGCACTGGATTGGTTGGCCGAAAGGAGGGCCCACGATGAGTAAACCTATTGTGGCTGTGGTAGGCCGTCCCAATGTCGGGAAATCCACCCTGTTCAATTACTTGGCGGGTGAGCGCATTTCAATTGTTGATGACTTCCCGGGCGTAACCCGCGACCGGATTTATGCCGAATGTGAGTGGCGCGGCCGGGTATTTTCCGTTATTGATACGGGGGGGATTGAACCGACCACGGAAGATGTTATGCTAAAAGCCATGCGTGAGCAGGCGGAGATCGCCATTGACACCGCCGACGTGATCATTTTTCTGGTTGACTTGAAGGCCGGTTTGACGGCCGACGATCAGGAAATTGCCGATATTCTGCGCAAATCGGGGAAACCCGTGGTTGTGGCGGTTAATAAGGCGGATCAGATCGGCGAAACACCGCCGGACGCGTTTGAGTTTTATAATCTCGGTCTGGGTGAGGTCTTTGCCATTTCGTCGATTCATCGTTTGGGCGTGGGAGAGTTGTTGGATGAGGTTTGTGGTCATTTCCCGCCGGAGGAAGATCCCGATCAGGAACATGAACGCATTCGCGTGGCTGTCATCGGCAAACCCAACGCCGGAAAATCTTCCTTGGTTAACAAACTTCTTGGCGAAGAACGAGCCATTGTCTCAACGATAGCCGGCACCACCCGGGATGCCGTTGATTCCTGTCTCTTATACAAATATGGCCAGTATACATTCATTGACACCGCCGGGCTGCGCAAAAAAAGCCGAATCGACAGCAGTGTGGAAAAATACAGCATGATTCGCGCACTGGCAGCGGTCGAACGGGCGGACGTGTGCTTGATTTTGATCGATGCAACCGAAGGTGTTACCGAACAGGATACCAAGGTGGCCGGATATGCCCACAATGCAGGCAAGGCTTCGGCGCTGGTTGTTAACAAATGGGATCTGATCGAAAAAGCAACCGGAACACTGGAAGATTTCAGCCGGCGGATCAGGGCTCGTTTCCCATTCATGCAGTATGCTCCGATTCTGTTTATCTCGGCCCTGACCGGCCAACGGGTCAACAGGATCTTTACCGTCGTTAACGAGATATACGGCCAGGCCGGCCGACGTTTATCAACCGGGATGCTCAACGACCTGATTTCGGAGGCCGTGGCCATGGTGCCGACACCTCAGGATAAAGGGCGGCATCTGAAAATATATTATGCCACACAGGTCGGCATTCACCCGCCGCAATTTGTCTTATTCATCAATGACCGTAAACTGATGCATTTTTCCTATGAACGCTATCTGGAAAACCAGTTTCGCAAAAACTATGGCTTTAACGGTACGCCGATTTGGTTTATCCTGCGACCCAAGGAAAAAAACAAATCATGACTGTCGGCGGTAATGATGCCGCGAGGGAAGGAACTTACAGCGCGTGACCCACAAAATCGAAAATTTACGTAATATTGCGATCATTGCCCATGTGGACCATGGAAAAACCACATTGGTTGATGCCATGCTTCGACAAAGCGGTATTTTTCGCGAAAACGAGCAGCTCATCGAGCAAGTGATGGATTCCAATACGCTGGAGCGAGAACGAGGAATAACCATTTTGGCTAAAAACACGGCGGTCGTGTTCGATGATTTGCGTATCAATATCGTGGATACTCCGGGACACGCGGACTTTGGCGGCGAAGTTGAACGGGTTCTAAAAATGGTTGATGGTGTTCTGTTGGTGGTCGACGCTTATGACGGACCCATGCCGCAAACGCGCTTTGTTCTGCGCAAAGCCTTGGAGATGAATTTGAAACCGATTGTGGTCATCAACAAGATCGATCGGCCGGATGCGCGGCCGGTTGAGGTTGTCGATATGGTGTTGGAGCTCTTTATCGAATTGGGGGCCAATGATGACCAATTGGATTTTCCTATCATTTACGCCTCGGCGCGCCACGGATATACGTCCCTTCAACACCCCCTGTCGCTTGATGAACTCGAGCATGCGTCCGCTACAATCAGGCCGCTGCTTGAAACGATCCGCGATTATATTCCTTGTCCGACCGGGGAGCCGGAAAAGCCGCTGCAATTGCTGGTATCCAACATCGATCATGATAATTACATCGGCCGGGTAGCAATCGGCCGCATTGAGCGAGGTACGCTTTCACAAACCCAGCCGGTTACGGTATGCGGTTACGATGATCATTCCCGGCAAAACGCCAAGGTGGTCAAACTGTTTCGTTTTGCAGGATTGGAGCGAACCGAAATACAAAGCGCCAGCGTTGGCGAAATTGTTTGTGTTGCCGGAATACCGGATATTAACATCGGCGACACCATCTGTGCCCAAGGTTTTGCCGACCCGCTGCCCTTTGTCAGTATTGATGAGCCGACGATCGCCATGACCTTCAGCGTCAACGACAGCCCTTTTGCCGGTCGGGAGGGGAGGTTTGTCACTTCCCGACATTTACGGGATCGCCTGTTTCGCGAAATGGAAACCAATGTTTCCATGCGGTTGGAGGAGACCGATACAACCGAAGCATTTGTCGTCAAAGGGCGTGGCGAATTGCACCTGTCGATCTTGATTGAAACGATGCGCCGGGAAGGTTATGAATTCCAAGTTTCCAAACCAAAAGTCATCGTCAGGGAGATTGACGGACAGAAAATGGAACCGGTTGAATTGTTGTGGATTGATGTGCCGGAGGAGTACGTCGGCGCCGTCATCGAAAAACTTGGCGGCAGACGAGCAACGCTGATTAATATGCTGCCGCCGGAAAAAGGCTACGTGCGGATGGAGTTTCGCATCCCTTCCCGCGGCCTGATCGGCTATCGTTCGGAGTTTTTGACCGACACAAGGGGCAATGGTATAATGAACAGCGTTATTAGCGGATTTGAGCCGTGGATGGGCGAGATTGAAACGCGCAATCACGGTGTTTTGGTGGCTTGGGAGAGCGGCGAAGCTGTGACTTACGGCTTATATAATGCCCAGGAACGCGGCACCTTGTTTATCGGGCCGGGTACGCCGGTTTATGCGGGCATGGTGGTCGGCAGCAGTCCCAAAAATGAAGACATCGTCATTAACGTATGCAAGCGGAAACATGTGACCAACATACGGGCAGCCGGGTCGGACGATGCGCTCAGACTGTCCCCGCCGGTCATCATGAGTTTGGAACAGCATCTGGAATTTGTTGCCGATGATGAGCTGATCGAGATCACACCGCACAACATACGTCTGCGCAAACGAATTCTAGATGCCGACCAGAGGATCAAACTGCGATCAAAAAAAGCTGATGGCTAATCCAAACCCGGAGGACCGGTTATGGTTTCCAAAAAAATAATTCGCACATTGATTACTGTGCTGGTGATTTTCTTGATTCTCGGCGGTACGACTGCAGGGTTCTACTTCGGAAT
>LSQX01149160.1_pt1 | contig 12506 bp, 7 predicted proteins | sample 654561 | NCBI WGS metagenome assembly LSQX01 (sample SAMN04489861, study PRJNA283612) | anaerobic digester metagenome | isolation source: 4 biogas reactors fed with cattle manure at either 37C or 55C with and... | place: Denmark: Kongens Lyngby | collected 2014 | reverse complement strand
AACTCTATAATAAATAATAAAGTTATTATTCGCATCGCTCACGCCGACAAAAGTCTCCACTGTCGCGTCCTTTATGGCGACCCAGGTTTCCTCTCCGATCTTGACGACGGCATCCTTGGCGGCCTTTCCGCCTTTGTATATATAATCAACACCCTTTTTGCCCGCGTCCACTGCCTCGCCCGCCTTTCTCTTGGCGCCTTGATGCATATCGCTTACAAACCTGCGAAAGCCGCTGAAATGGGACGTCTCCAGGTACAGCTTTCCGTCCTCTTCGACATATACCGCTTCGGCTTTTACCCAAAGCCCCTCGAATTCGTCAAAAATCTGATAGGAGGACTGCATCGCCTCTTCCTCGTCCCGCACGTCCAGGCCGAAGAATACGGGGGCGTCAATGAACACATGCCCTCCGTCCGGCCCGGTAATCTCGTATTCATCCGTCACCGTGTAATACGGGCTTTCGTCAACGGACGGCGCGTCGTATTTGTAGACGGTAATCTTTGTTTCCACCGCTATACTGCCGGCGGGAACGATGAGCGTGAAGCCGTCCTTCTCAATCCGGTTATCCTCGGTTGGGGACAGCGTCACGCTTGCAAGCTCAGTTTTTTTATGATCCAAAAACTCGGTTTTGACGCTTTTTTTGTTAAATACGGGCGGATTCTCCAGCAGGACTTTCTTTTTGCCCGCCGTGATGCCTGCAGGCACGATAACTGTGACCTCATTTTCGCCCCAACTGATGATGGGCGTATCCTTGCCGTCTATCGTAACCCGACAGTTTTCCGGATCGTAATAGCCGAAGCCCTCTCCGCCGATGGTGATGGCCCTGCCCGCATATGGCTGGCCTGTGATTCTATCGATACCCGCGGAGTTTTGAGGTGAATCAAATAACCGGGGAACGACAATCGCAAGAGCGATGAGGATAACTAACAGGGCGACGCCCGGAATTAGCAGCTTTTTCAGCCTGCCGGTGCTTTTGCCATTCGACCGTTTAGCGGTTTGAACAACGGGCTGCGCTCCGCCATAGGGCGGCCCGATTCCTGTCGTCCCGGCTTGGTTGACCCCTTGCGTTTTTGCCCCGCAGGAGGCGCAGAACTTTGCGTTTGGATTAAGCGGTACGCCGCAGCTTCTGCAAAATTTACTCATGGATTAACCCTCCGTTTCAAAAATTACTTGCTTTATTTCAGCAGCGGGCATTTGCAATGGCGGCAATGATCCTCCCTTATATCGCAAAGTGTGCCGCAGGCGTTGCAGGGGATAAATTTATCACCCGTTTTGTCGTACTTCTCAAGGGATCTGAGCCCCGCGTGATGCCGCACCCGGTCGCCGATGTCGAAATAGCTATAGAGATCGTTGCTCCGGGTTCTGATCACATGCTTTTTCCCGTGGTCGCTGCGGACAATCACCGAATATTCCAGATATTCCTCTACCGTGTATTGATCATGACGGGTTTTCTTTTTGATCGTTTTATCCTCAACCGTTCCGTCCCATGTATTGCTGCGCTTCCTGCCGCGTATCTGAAACAGCGCGATGGCCAAAAACATGCCGCCGATCCCGAACCCAATAAAAAGTGCCCCAGGGTTGCTCATGCCTTCCGCGCCCATCTCGCCCGCGATATAAAAGCCGATCACGGCGGCGATGGCCAGAATGGTGGAAACAATGGCCGACCAACGGTTGGTGTTTTTGACATATCTAGCAAAGGCTGGATCGCTGATTCGAGGCGAGAAACCGCGCAGAACGGAGGGGATCGGCTCGCTTTGGAGCGATTGTCTGACCTCGTTTCCACAAGCGGGACAGAATCTGTCGCTTTCCGATACCCCGGTACCACAACTTGGGCAATGCATATTCTCTCCTCCTATGAGTCCATAGCCCTACGAATCATTGTTGGGCCGACCAGTCGTAATAGTAGGTTGCGGAGCCATCTTGCCCCGTAAGAGTGAAAATCATTGTGCCAACCATAACTCCTTCCGCCGTAAGCCTTCCTTTAAAGCTTGCGTTTGATGTTATCACGATTCCATAAATGCTTGCAGATTGAGAAGCAGAAAAACTTACCTGACTCCCATCGTTTGAAACAGAGATGCCCACAGAGCCACCCTCTAAATAGGCGGTTCCCTCATTGTCGTCATTAAAAACCATGGAAAAAGAAAGGGACTGCTCCACTTCAATGTCTTCCACCTCATCTCCGCCAACAAGAACGGCGGTGCCGCTCCACGAGCCGGTCAGGTCAAATGGCTCCAGCTCTGGGGGCGTCGGATCAAGGGAGAGGGTGGCGCAGCCGCCGTTGTCCCGCCTTATCGCGCGAATGAACACCGGTTCTTTGTCAAGTGTAAGCTCCCATGAGGCTTCGCCACCCGCCGCAACATTTTGCGTGCTGCTTCCCTTGATAGCATACTGTCCACCGGAGATTGCAAGCGTAATATCGGTTCTACCCTCTATGGCGGAGGGAATTCCCGCCGTAATAACATAGTTGTGCGGCCCGCCCGCGGCGCGAAGCGATACGAAGGTGTTGTTAAACAATTCGTTGAACGTATACGGCTCTTCCCCTGCAGCTATGCGCAAATCGTTTATCACCTTAAGCACCGCGACATCCACGCGAAGCACCCCGGCGCCCATACCTTCAGGAATGGGGATGGACTGGCCGATGAGCCCATCCTTTCCTGACTCTGCATAGGTGGTCACCCCTGGGGCAGCAGTCTCCTTCAAAAGCTCTTTGATATCAACCGCCGTTAACTTAGGGTTGATAGACTGGATCAGGGCGATCGTAGCCGTCACCTGCGGCGCGGCAAAGCTAGTGCCACTCCCCTTGATGGGCTTCCCATCAGCATCAACGCCCAATACCATTTCAACCCCGGGGGCCGACAATGTCACTTCGGCATCCTCCGTTGCAAAATTTGAAAAATCCGCGCGACTTCCGTCGTTTTCGATTGCTCCCACGGTGATGACATTGGGCAGCTTTAGGCCGGCGGGAAAATAGTTTTTCCCATTCAATGCCCCTTTTCTCTTATCTGCCTCGCCTTCGTTACCAGCGGCGGCAACAAATACGACACCAGGCTTGGTTTCCTGTATCTTTTTAAAGAACTTTTCGTAGGCCTTGCTGATCCAATCGTGGCTGTCACGAGCTTCTTTAGGTCCAAAAGAGCAGTTGATCACCGTTGCACCGTTGTCAACCTGCTCTTTGAGGTAGGCAAGGGCTTTAATCGTATAGGTGTACTCCACCCCGCCTATGATCTTCACTCCCTGCGTGATGTCGTCCGTATCAGGCGTTGCAGATTCAAAATCTTCCCTATCGTCAAAAAGATTCTTAACATTGATGTTAAGATTGTCTCCCAGCCCCCCAGCAATGCCCACCATGCCGTTGTTTTCGGGATCCGCACCGATAACATGGGTTACCATCGTCCCATGGCTCAGACCGCCATCCACAATCTCCCCGCTGTTGTCCTTTTCCGGGTCCTCAGTCGTATCGCCTGTCACCTTCACCTTACCCTTAAACTCATCGGATCCCGTGTAGATTGCATCGTCAAGCACCCCCACGTTTACCTTCTTTAGCTCAACCCCGCTGCCCTTAATGATGTGCCAGGCGTTTTCCATACCTATGGTATTGTAGTGTGATGCGTTGTCCGTATCTTCAAACACAGGATCCTTCAGCGGTGTGCACGGTACGCCATCTACATCCTTACTATACACCCTGACATTGGGGAACGCCGCCTCCACTCCCGCCATCTCCAGAGCGCTTTCGATGGCAGCCGTTAGTTCCGCCTCGGTAGTAAAATTCGTCTCCAGCTGATAGAGGTTGATGATTTCCATCTCACCTACAACCGTGCCGCCGATCTTTTTAATTGTCTTTTTTGCGGCGGCTTTATCAACGCTGTCCTCAAAAACGAGAACAAGCTGGTTGACTGGTACATAGCCGTAAACCTCTGAATAGACGACAGCTTCCGGTGTTGGGTTTTTATATGCCGCCGACGTAACTGTTGGGGTCGTCTTAGGCGAACACGCAGAGAGACCCATCGGTAATATAAGGCTCAAAACAATAAGCCATGCGATAGGTAATTTTCTTTTCATATTCATGTTAATCTCCTTTCAACATACAGGCGTTTGTTTTTATCGAGAGAGCCATTTTCCCATTTTTTAAGACGAAAGGATTGGCATGATCCCTGTTTCATAGCGGAATTTCTCTGAGATCTTATCCAGCTCTTCTGGATCGATTGCCGGGCGTAGCAGACGGATGTTCTGCGTCCGCTTTTCCGTGCCGTAGGTGAAAGAAATAAAATCGCCTCCGATCTCCGCGGCCCTGATCCTGATGCCGTCCTGATTAAACTTGATGACCTTTTCGCCCAGCAGAATACCAAAATAGGAGACGATCACCTCGGTGCTTTCGGTATCCGACCGCTGTTCCGCTTCGGCGGACAGGTCGCTGATGACGGAGGTGCGGATGTGCAGGATTGGATTTTCCGCAATGAGCCGCGCGATTTTCAGCTTTCCAAACTCCCGCAGCCAAAATCCCGCCGCAACCGCGCTGGCAATCATGACGCTTGCCAAGGCTATCTGCGCTCGGATTTCTGACGCCCCACCCCCGAAAACAAGTAGCATAACACCCGTCAATATGCCAAAGCAGGTCAGAGCTGCCAGAACGAAGTTTTTTCTTTTGATCGCTTTCAAATGTACTCCTCCTTTTCCGGCAGGATCTTATCTATCAGGAACAGCATAACAAAAACGCAAGCAGAAAGGATCACCCGAACCGGGTAGTTTACGCAAAAAGGCCCCTACCTTTTTCGGGTAGGGGCCTAAAATAGCGTTATTGAATCGACAGATTGATTATTTCGTCAGGGTCGCGTCCTCTTTTTTCTGGATGATGTCGATAAGTTCCGCGCGGCTTTGAACACCAAATTTGGAATAGATGTTTTTCACATAATACTTGACCGTGTTTTCGCTGATCGTCAGCTCANNCTTTCCCGTTCCGACAGGTTTCCGAACCTTGCGGCTCGCTCAATTTGTCCTGTCTGTTCCTGCTTGGGCAGTTCGGAAAACGCCGAGAGATAGGCATGGTTTTTGAGAAGAAAGGAAAGGCGCCTGTGCAGCGGCGGCAGAAGAACCAGCGTCACGCAGACCACGGCCAATGCCAGCAGCGTTGAATTGAATGTCAGCGTTTCTGTGGAAGCGATGGCGTTGCCAATCAGCCCTCCCAGCAGTACGCCCAGCACATTGGCCGACAGCCCGATCCCAAGCACCTTTGCCGGGTTTTTGTGAAAATCCAGCATCTCGCCGAGGATGCTCCACCAAAACAGGTCGTACACCCCGCAGGCTCCCAGCATTAGCGTATTGACAATAAAATAACTCGCTGTGGAGCGGTCAAGGCTTACAAAGGCAATAAAGGAAAAGCCGATCATGGCGATGCCCACATAGAGGATATAGGAGCGGTTGGTTTTGCGGGGCAGGTTCCTCATAATGAACAGGGCAACAATATACGGGATGGCCCAATACCAGCTTGTCAGCCATGTGAGATGCGCAAAGGCGGGGTTTACCACCTGATACATGAGCCCCGAGTTGATGGTGATGACGATAACAAATAAACACAAAAAGGCAAGCGGCCTTACAATACTAACCGGATTGCTCCGATGCCCGGAGGGTGCGGAAGCTGCTGTAGCGACAGCCTCCGGCAGCCGAAGCGCGAACAAAAACGCGGCTCCAAGGGTGAGCATGGATAAAGAAAGCCCCACGCGCGGCGAGATATGAATGGCCGCCATATTAAGCGCAATCATCAGAATGTTGGAATAGATGAGTCCGTCCGCCACCGTTTTGATTCGTTCGTTTTTTGGGGTGCAGCTCCACAAATAGAAGCCCCAGGCCGCCACGCAGCCGCCTGCGAGAAACGAGCTCCCAACGATTGCCGCCAGCCAAAGGCCGGAGGGGGGGAATAAAAACGCGCCTGACCCGGCGATACAAAAAATAATGGTGCCAAGCATAAACCTCTTTGCGGCCCTCATGCTTTTAATAAAGAAGCCGCATGAAAACAGTCCGCCGAAGGTGGCGGCGACCGCACCGAAAACCATCCCATGCGGTTTCGCCTGATAGTGATCCGCAAGGGCATAGAGAATCTGCCCCTCAAAGGGGAATGCCAGCAGCCAGGCAAAAAACAGGGAAAAGACGATGACGGATAACCGACGGCCATTGATTACCGCCCCTATGCGTTGGCTTTTTTTGTTTTCCGTCACATCTTCACCCCCTTTGCACAATGGTTGGCTTTTCTGCTTGTTTGCGCCGTCCATCCGCAGGTTTTGCCGCATCCTTAGGGACAACCCACATATTCCCGATCTTCTGCGCGCCTTCAATGCGTCCGGCCGCACAGTGATAATTGACCATTCGGCCTGTGATGCCCCATTTCTCCGCAGCTTCTTTTACGCTGATGTAATCCATGGCAATCCCTCTTGTGCTTTTTTCTTATTATACTTCCTGTTTGAGAAAATTTCAAGTTTAAGAAGCATGTCTTCCCCAAAAAGAGGCTTTGCTTTTTCCGCGAAAAGGCAAAAAACAGCCGGGGGCGGCGACCATAAATGGCGGCTGCGCCCGGCGTTCTTATTTCCTGCTTTGCAGCCCATTATCATCAGGGAATCTTAAAGACGTCTTTGGCCCTTTGATAATCCTCTTTTAAACGGATGGAGTAGCCGAACCTCTTCCCGTCTGTTCTGACCAAGGTAATGGCCTGAGTAAAGGTCAGAGTTTTCGCGCCTTTTATTTCCTCCCAGCCCATGAGCCGTTTGGCGTGGCCTTGCTTCAATACTTCCTGCAGGGGCAAGGTAGAAATCATTTCTCGTAGCCCATGGATGATATCTTGATAGGCCGACATCCATTGCCACTTGCCGATATCCGCGCCCGCAACAACTTTATCAACGCCCGGCAAAGGCACGGTCAGCGCCCAGATTGCTTTGTTGGTAATGAGCAGAGCATTCTCCGGGGTCAGCACCTTTCCCGTTCCAAGGACCGCAACACTGCGGGTTTTTCCATATTGCATCACGGCGGGGATGGTATCCAGCAAAACCTCTCCCGCATCCAGCTCTATATTCTGATCAACGGGTTTGTTAGGAGCGTTCAAATCCACGGCGGCGGTTCTCCTCAGGACAATCACATCGAAAGCAACAATACCTGCCACAATCACGATCAGGGCCGCGCCTACATACCACGGCAGCCCTATGTAGAGGAGAAATACCGCCAGACCAAGTAAAAATATAGCTAAACCAAGGGTTTTGATAAGCCGGAATAGACCGCCCGCCACGNNCCCTTTGCACCGTAGCAGCCAGTTTATCCGCCCTGATCTCTTTATGGGGGCCGTGTTTCATCCATCATCGCTCCTGCATTCAAGGTAACGCCCATATTGGCGCTGTTGCTGTTATCTTATGGCTGCTATATCTTGAGATCGCAGCATTCGGCCTCATACTCCCCGGTGAGCATTACTCGGTGAGGTCAAGGGTAATGAAATCCGGTATGTCGTTATGCAGTTCGTCAGCCAGGTCGATCTTGAATTTGAACTTGAGCTGATAGGGGCCGGTTGCACTGATTTCATCAAGCTCTGGTTTGATAATGTATAGCTCGCCCTTTGATGACTTATTCGCCGCGACGCGCTGATTCATTGAGGGCACCATGATTTCCACGTCGTTCAGATCTAAACGAATCATAGTAACCTCAATGAGCTGACTCTTGTTATTCTCTATCCAGAAATCTACATGCAGATCATCGGCGGGGGAGAAACCAAATCCCGTATAATAAATGTTGATGTCTTCCATTTCATAGATCAGCTTTTTGATCTCCGACTCGCTTCCGTCCGGGGAGGCGCCCGGCTGTGTGCCTGAGCTCCCGGGGTCTTTTATGTCGATGGAGATTACATCTGAATTGTTGCGGTACTTCTCCTTGGCATTCATCACGTCAAGAGAAAACTCCACCTTCTCAACGCTTGTGATACCGCTGGTCTCAAAATTTGTATCGACAATACAGATGGAATCCCTCGCCGTCCCTCCTGCCGGAACCCTCGTGTCGGAACCAATGGTGAACATGATCCCATTGGCCGAAAAATCACGTGCATAGACGCTGACCTCTATATCCTTATCGTTCTCGACGTACAGCTTGACCTGGGGACCGACAATCGGCTCGTCGGCATAACCGAGATAGTAGACCCGAACATCGTCCGCATCATAAATGAGTATCTGCACCTCGGGTTCCTCCCCCTGCGGGGAGGTCGCCGCGCTGCCGCCGGGCGGGGGGGCCTCTGTTTCCGATGGCACACCGCCTTGATTGTCAGCGGGCGCGCCGCAGGCGCAGAGCGACAGCATAGCCAGAGCCAAAAACAGCCATAATATTCTTCTCATGTTCGTTCCCTCCATAATTGTTCGCTCTCCGGGCCTGCCGTTGGGCGGGCCGGCCGCCTCTGGCGGCGCGCAATGACGATGACGCCGCCGGAGGCACCGCAAGTCAGGTGGAGATAAACATCCGGATGTTCCCGCTTCCGGGGCTCTGCCGGTTGGATATATCCAGTATTACATGCCGGCAACCCGGTCAAATCATCTCCGATCACCAGCCCAGCGTTGTGTCAAACTTCGCGTTGACCGAGCCGTCGATCGAAGTCAACCACAAATCGAGGCTGTAGGACACCTTGCAGGACGCTTCGACCAGCCAAGAGTCATAGGGGTCCGCCGCCGTCATTTTACCGTTGGCGTCAAGATAAAAGCTGATAATATTGTAGCGTCTTCCCCGCACCCGGATACCGCCGTCTACCCCGCCCTTGAGGTAAAGCTCAAGGATTATTTTGTCCGAATCAGAGCCGTCAAAGTAATAGGCCCCGTCGGCGCCCGCATACAGATAGGCGCGCAGGTATACAATGGAAATATCGACTTTAGCATCGTAACCGTATTCCGCCCGCATCCGTGCCATTCGCCCGGCATCGTCATCGGCAAGATAGCCGACGCCCATACCCACGCGCATAACGCCGATTCTCCCGCCCAGCATCTCAGGATAGCCGAGGTATACGCCAAACAACCGGGGGCTGTATTCAAAGCCCAACCTGCCGCCCACCTGCGCTACGGCGACGTTTAAATCTATGGTCGTACTAAATGAAAAGTACCGCTCGGAATGGCTGTATATAATGACAGCTGTGCCGACCTTCTGGAAGGACGATCCCTTTGTAACCATAGTAGTCACATTAAGGGGAAGATAAAGCTCGCCCCCCGCATCCACAATCGGCCCGCTCTCAAAGCCAAAATACAGATCGCGGATTTCGCAAAGCTCCATTATTACAAGCTTAGTACTGACGCCGGCGACGAAGGATGTCCCACCCTCCCGATCCACCTGCTGCCGTTTGATAAACCCGTCCAGCCCCTCATAGCTCGGGATTGTAAGCCTGCGCAGTTTATCCCTTTCGGCGATCATGTTGTAGGAAACAAGCCCGGCAAAATTGTTCATTCTGCCGACTCCGAAGGGAACCTGTACAGTTGGCGCGGTGGCGATGCCGACAACAAAATAGTAACGGCCTTTAACGCTGTCATATCCAAAGCGCGCCGAAGTGTTGACTGGCACCACATCGAGCTGACTCAGAAAAGAAAGATCTAACTGCTCTGTGTCAAATTCCACAAGCCCGTCGCCTCCGGGTGGCACGGCCTTGGGGACCAGTACGCCGGAAACTTCGATGCAGCCGTCAAAATTGGCGTTGAGTTCCGAATGCGACTGCTCATAGAGCACAACCGGGTGGGGATCTAAAACGGGACAAGCCACCACCACCGTATCAGTAGTTTCCGACGAGAGCGGAATGTTCTCAGCCAGCAGCGTGGCGCCGTGCAGCGTGAACCAAATATCGCTTTTAAGCGCGCTTCCAGTCGGATGTTCCTTATAGATCATATCCAGGGCGCGAATTTCCATGGTAAAGCCCTGGAAGTCTATATTGATGGGGCGGTCAAGCTCGACGGCGGAGTATTGGCGCTTCGCTTCGCTCATTGCGCCGCTCTTTCTTATATCCGCCGGCACGATCAGATCGGTAAAGGGCATGGGCTCGCTGCCTGTTTGAATCTCGTCGATTTCCACCACCACCGAGCCGCTGATATACATGCCCTCTTTTCTGAACCAACCCCCGTCGATGGTCATATCGACTCCCGTCGCCGGGGCATTTTTAATGGTGGTCGGAGCCACCGAGCAGAGAAAGTCGCCATTTTTGCCGTCCGCATTATCCTCTTTATTGGTATAGAGTTTTGCCTTTACCCAGTTCCCCCGGAACAGGTCCACCGCCACCTCGGCGTTGACTTCCAGGTTAACCCGGTTGGCGTAGAGGTCCAGGAGGCAGTCGTAGACCAAAACGTCTTTAAAGCCGCCTAAGCTCTCGCCGAAATCGGCGGGCACACCTTTGTCGTTGTAGAGATAGGTCTGGTAGTTAAAGCCGTTTAGGTCGTAGATCATCTCTCCCGGGGCGAGATTAAATTTGATCGCCCCGCCGCCGTCCTGCTCGAGGAACGCCGTCGGCAGCGCCACCGTCCCTCCCTTCATCACAAGACCAATCCAGAAGGGCTTTTCGGTTTCTTTGGGGGTCATGATCTTTTCGCCCGTTTCCGCATTGGCTTTTGGTATAAAGCTTTCCCGGTCCAGGTCCACGCTGACCGCGGTGGGCGTGATGGCAATGCCTTGCAAGTGCTGTTGTTCGATGCTGAGGCTGCGCTCGGCCATATTCGCGGGCGTCATCTCGGCCGATTCTATGGTGAAACCCGCGCCGCTCCAGTCGTGTACTTCTATGGAAACCGAGGAGCACTGATCCTGAAGGCCAAAATCGTCGGGCACAACTAGCAGGCCGTTTTGCTGCACGCGCTCGCCGTATTTAACAAGCGCTTTCTGCATGGCTCCTGATAAGCCAGGCATATTTTTCAGGGCGTCGGCGTTCAGCGCGCCCACAATCGCATCCAGCGCATTCTCATCGGGGTGGCCGCTCGCATAGGTTCCCGGCACGCCGGGGCCCTGCAGGCCCGCCTTTTCAAAGGGCAGCACCAGCTTGCCCAGCAGATAGGAGTTGGACTGCGCGACCCCGTTTCTTATGGCAAGGAAGGCATCCTCAACCCGCAGCGCAGCACCTCCGGGGACAATCAAACGAAGCGCCTGCTCACCATCGGTACTCAAATCTGCGTTCATTCTGCCCTGACTGTCGAAGGACAAGCTGAAGGGCTTAAACTTAAGACTCTTGTTATCCAGCGTCTCCAGATGGGATTTCATTTCCACACTGCCTCCGACCAATGTGAACAGATCCCAATCGGAATCCTTGCTTATGTTGATCCACAGCTCCTGAATGTCGCGGATCGTAAACTGTTCATGCCTGATATTGGGCACGCCGCGCCGCACGATGATGTTCCCGGGCCGCAGTTCGGCGTATTTAAACTGGATGGCGTAGCGGTCGCCCAGCACATTCAGATCGCTTTGGGGATTTTTAATATATCCGCTGATCTCCGCCTTATTTTCCGCCGGCGAGATATTGAGGCTTACCATCGTAAGACCTATATCCTTACTCTCAAGAGGCTCTGTGATATAAACGGTTCCCCCCGTCATTTTGTCCTGGCCCGCGCCGCTGCCCGCCTTCTCAACGGAGGCGCCTATAATGCTCACCGGAATGGGCGCACCGCTTATGTTCAGCATAGCCGTGCCCGAATAGCCGGTAAACAAACCCGCGGAACCCAGGGGGCGGGAGAGCTGCACTTCGGTGAGGAAGAAGCTCATGCACCGCATCTGCGCGCTATAATATGACTCCGCTCCCGGCTGTACAATTTGAGGCGTTGTTGCCAGGGTCGCCGCTGTCTGCGGCTGGACGGCGGTCAGCCGCACGATTTCCGGCCCTGAATCGGTGGAAAGACCGCCTATTTTCGGTATAATAATTCTGGCCTTTACCTCAAGAGCAATCTCTTTCGTATCAAAACCCGCGCTGTTTTCGACCCTGACTTTAAAACGATAGTTACCCATCGGAATATCTTTGCTTATCGACAATAAGCCGGTATCGTCGATGCTTGCTTCGGCAGGGATGGTCATGCGACTTGAAATCGGTTCAAGGGACCAGAACAGCGGCTCACTGCCCGACGCGAAAAGCTGCTCGGAAAAATCGAATGTGCGGGACATGGAAAAGCTGTAATCATCCTCGCGCGCTTCCAGTTTTGGAGGCGTCAGCTGCGGCGCCGCCTCCACGATCAGATCAAAGGACTTGAAGCTCTCCCCAGCGCTGTTTTTCGCCGTCACCGTCACGGTGTATACGGCGGGGCTCAGTTCGGGGCTTGCCTTTATCGTATGTGCAGCTGTGTTCACGGTAAAGCCGCCGACTGCTCCACCATCGGGACCGGCAGCTTTTACCGTAACCGTGATGGGATCGCTGCCCGTGAGAGAGTATGAGGTTTGAAACGGCGAGCCTTGCTTTATGATAAATCTTGCTCTTTCCAGGGTAAGTTCAGGTGGAGTGACAATGGGCGCTGTGGCCGTCACATCCAGCGTGAAGGACTTGGAGCTTTCCCCGG
>LSQX01111981.1_pt1 | contig 12507 bp, 8 predicted proteins | sample 654561 | NCBI WGS metagenome assembly LSQX01 (sample SAMN04489861, study PRJNA283612) | anaerobic digester metagenome | isolation source: 4 biogas reactors fed with cattle manure at either 37C or 55C with and... | place: Denmark: Kongens Lyngby | collected 2014 | reverse complement strand
AGTAAGCTGCAGATATTTTCCCGTCCATAAAGCCAGACGGAAGTTGTCATTTTGCAATGCAGCATGATGAATATTGACTACAAACGGCTCATTTCCATAGTCTTTTAAGTGGATGTATTCTTTCCAGTAGCCCGGTGTATATGCCGGCCGATCCATCCAGGGATGATAACCGTAAGTTGAATATACGTACCTGTCATGATGATCAGATGGATAAGGATAATAGCGATGATAATACATGGTGTACCCTCCTTTCGATTGATTTGAATATCATTTTTGTTTGCTGATGATGCAAAAAGATTTATGGATGTAATTTCTTAAAGCTTATTCCTATAGTTTATAATACGTGATATATATTCTGGGTGTGTTTAATTAAATATTTAAGTCATACGCATTGATAATACTTAGACCATGATAAGCCGGCTGAAAGGGGAGGAGTATAATATATAACAAGCCTCCTGAAGGATAAATTCAGGAGGCTTGTTTTTTTATCTTGGCTTAATTTTAAACGCTGTATACTAACTGCTTATCTCTAGTTCCTTGACCAAAGCCGCAGCCATAAAAGACACGGCGTAAGATGTACACATGTTAAAATAATATCGGAAATTGATACCTGAACCAGCGGAACTGATTGGTATGGCTCCTCGTCCAAACACATCTTTTCCCGTGTATTGGTGTCCTATGCACCAGTATAAAGCTTTTCTGGCACTGTTGAGATATTTGCAATCACCGGTTATCTCATAGAGCTCATACAAGAGAAAGCTCCAAAGTGCAGTCGATTTTTCACAAATACCCCCGGTGCCTATTCTTTCATTGCAGTCTTTTAAATGCATATCCCATTTTCCATCGTTCTGCTGTTCAGAGATAATGTTATCTGCCATTTTCCTTGCTTTTTCCAGATACTTACGGTCACCGAGCATTTTGTATGAATTAATAAGACCAATCATTGCCCATCCAAATCCTTTTGTATTATAAGATGTTTTCTCAATCTTCTGTATTGATTTCCACCATATTCTATTCCAGTAACCGTCTCCTCTTTCAAACACATCAATTAATCTATCGATATAATCCCTGGCAATATCGGAAATCCATGATTCAGGCAAAACTTTATACAGCTCAGCAAACCCTATCATACCAAAACCAGATTCATCCATTATCCAGTCTTTCCATTCATTTTCAGCAGTTATATAGTCCTGTTCAATGATTATGTCATAAGAATCGAGGATTCTTCCTGTTTCCTGTACCATTAATTTGGTTGCTTCAAGATATTCCTCATTTCCCGTAGCCCTATAAAGTGGCATCCAGCCATATCCTGCCATGAAAAGACCATCTGCAGGAGACAGGAATCCCGAAGAACCTTCTTCATACTGGAGATCTGCATCAAATCTGCACATAAGCAAACCATAGGCAGGGTGGCTTTTGTCAAGCATCTGGAATTTAAGACTTGACCGGCCTATTTCATCTGCGAGTTTAAGCAGTTGTCCCTTATCATACTTTGAGGCAAGTTCTCCGGATTTTTCAGCATCCAGTAAAGCCCTGATTGCGATACTCCACGTCCATATCCATGTAGGATGCCTGAATATTCTTTCATCGTAATCGTAATAAAGATAAAGTCCTTTATATGCCTTACTTCTCTTGTTTTTTACCTGTGATCTTTCAAGAAAGCCAACCGCTTCTTCCAATGCTTCAACAACGCGCTCTCTTTTTAGTGATGCAGGCTTAACAGCAGTATAAATGTCGGTGTTTTCGCTGTCATCATTAAATTCAGCTTTTCCAATTTCAATAAAGGAGTTATCAGCCTTAACCCCGATTGCAACAATCTCACCGGACCATCTTTCTGTTAATAGCCTTACCTCTAAACTCAAGCTGTCTTTTGACGAAACATCTATCTCTTTTATTACATAAAATCTTTCAAGAACATTTTTGGAATCCACAAAAAGCTGATTCTCCCAGTATTCCAGATCATCCGCATCAAAAACCACCTTACTTGCAAGGGGTTTTCTGCAGTTCCTAAACATTTTATTTAGCAGACAGTACTCCTCGTTTGTATAATTACTTCCCGAGAACTCTGCTACACCCTTCATATCGTCATCCAGATCAATATCAATGACAGGGAAGTATATCTCATGAAGAGGATATTTTTTCTTAAGATGATCGTATCTTTCCGGAATCTTATCATTGGGTGCTATATCGGTTGCTTTGGACATAGGACTGTTTTTTGTGCTTTTGAAAAGTATCCTTATTTTATCGAGGTTTGCAATGTTGTTAAAACAAATTTTAATTAGATTCCTCTCTTTTGTACAGCTAAATTTAACCACTGGCAAATCGCCTCCTTTATTATACTACTTATTGAGAGCTTCTTAATTATAAAATAGAACGGATTATTCACTGTCTTTTACATTTTTCATTTGATCTAGAATCATTAAGTTGGTGCGTTTGACTCCGGCAATAAATTCTTGCCAGGGGTTGTCATAGCGATCATACAATCCATAATTGCCCCGCAAACCTTCGCCTTCGCTGTGATAGTCATAAAGGGCAAACCAGTGTGTGCCGACCATATATGGCCGGTTAAATGCATCGGTTACAAATGCTTCATAAGCCTCAGCCCGCCTGGTCTGGTTTTTTACTATAACATTCTGTGCTCCATTTGTGTTGCGAACAAATCCATAATCACTGCCGGTACAGAAGGAGAATTCAGTTATCATAATAGGTTTTTGTGTTAATTCATATACATGATCAAGATAATCAGCAGGAAACTTCATAGAGTAGAAATTGAGAGATGCAACATCCACATATTTAGCCATAACTTTTAACACTACGTCAGGTGCACTGACACCAACAAGCCTGCAACCAAGATTTAGCTGTCCTGGAGCGTACTCATTAAGTATTGAAGAAGTGGTGGAAAAATATTTCTCGGCAATAATTTCGAGAAATTCTGTCTTGTCAGCAATAAATGCGCTGTTTTCTGCCCTATACTGCTTTGCCCATAATAAATCTTCGAAGCTGCTGTATTCACTTTGCCATACACGGTTTAGTTCTTCAATTGTCTTATGCTTATTCCGAAGGAATGAAACCCATGCTTTTTTACCTGATGCATCATGGGGAAGACGGATGTAGTCGTCTACAAGTGCAGTGCTGTTCCTGCCGGCTCCCTGATCGTCCTTTCCCCATTCGCCTACCCTGCCCCACCAATGGAGTTCATTATCTGTAAAATATCCAATCACGCTTCTGTTGTCTTTTAACGGATTTCCTGTTTCACGATCGAAAAACTCGGTCATAACTGTATAAACGGAAGATTCGAAGCTGTCATCAAATACATCAGGAAAACCAACTCCCCAAACGTGATTAACCTTTTTTGAATACTTTGTCATTTTGAGCTCGATGGTTTTCGGTACATTACAAGACCAGTAATACTTATCGTGCCATGCTCCCAGAGTGTTAAAACCCATGTCATTTAGATCTTTTAGTTTTTGACTTGCCCACTTCTTAAACCAGTCACGGTCACCCCCATATTTTTCAATAATCCTGTTTTTGCTTTGTCCGATATAGCAAACAACACAGTCTACACCAAGGGAATAAAACGGATTTCCGTCGGGATCAATGAAAAACCAATGATCACCAAGTTTTTTTACCGTGAAATACCTGGACATATATAAACCTCCATTCTATTTATGATTTGATTTTGCTAAAAGAATAAAACCGGATTTGTTATATAACAGTGAAAGGCTATAAGTAGCTTTATTAGATGATAATCCAATAAAACTAAAATAGTAAGTACAAAATTTTTGGTTAAGGGATATAATTTTGGAATCAGAAAACTTTACAGGTGAAAAATGGGGAAATCGGGTTCAGGATTTTATATTTACCAAAATATTTAACCCATATCCCAAATTTAGATACTTTATATTTTTTTGTGCATAGCTTATATTAAAAAAAGAAAAGCCCTATGAAAATTATAGAACAGAAATTCATTTTTATTTAAAGTCGGCAGGAAAAGGCATGCTTTGGTTTGTAAAAAAGCTATTATCTAAAATATACTGCTATCATTACATATTATATGGGGGAAATATCAATGAATCCTGTTAGTAAAAATGTTGCACAAATGAGAATAAAACATCCGAAATTTTATAAATTTATCAATACTTTATCTGAACAGAAATACCTGCAGGTAATGGCAATACTAGGACTTATATGGATGTTTATTTTCTGCTACATGCCCATGTATGGATTACTAATTGCCTTTAAGGATTATAATATAGTGAAACCTGTGTCCGAAGCACCATGGGTTGGGTTTGAGCATTTTATCAGGTTCTTCCAGTCTGAAGATTTCCCACGGGTTATGAGAAATACAATAGCTATCAGTTCTCTTAAGCTTATCATTGGCTTTCCCTTGCCGATAATATTTGCTTTATTTTTAAATGAGTTAACATCGTTAAAGTTCAAAAAGGTTGTACAGACTATTTCATACCTACCTCATTTTATTTCGTGGGTTGTTCTTGGAGGAATACTTCTTTCATGGCTTGCGGATACCGGTATTGTTAATCAAATATTAGTCAAGCTTGGTATATTGAAAGAGCCTATATTCTTTATTGCAAAGCCCGAGTATTTCTGGGGGATAACGGTAGTATCAGATATCTGGAAGGAGCTCGGGTGGAGGAGTATTATATATATAGCAGCTATAGCAAGCATTAATCAAGAATTGTATGAAGCGGCAGAGATTGATGGAGCTGGGAGATTTCGAAAAATGTGGCATGTCACTCTTCCCGGAATTAGTATAACAATAGCGATTTTGTTTATCCTTCAATCGGGAGGGCTTCTGCAGTCAAATTTCGATCAGATATTTGTATTAAGAAATTCACTTAACTTTGAAACAAGTGACGTTATTAATATTTATGTATACCGTATGGGAATACGGACGGGGAGACACGCATTTGCAACTGCTGTTGGTTTCTTCCAGTCGGTAGTTGCACTGGCACTGTTGCTCATCACAAACTGGGCATCTAAGAAGCTTTCGGGGACGGCATTATTTTAAGGAGGATAAAACCGATGGTGGGTATAAGGAGAAAGAAATTTGATACCTTTAATCTTTTTAACACTATAATTATGTTATTAATATGTTTTTTGACCCTTTACCCTATATACTATACATTAATAATGTCACTGAACGATGGTAAGGATGCCATGCAAGGCGGTATATACTGGTGGCCGAGGAAGTTTACACTGGACAATTATGCTGCAGTTTTTAAGAATACAGCAATATTTAATGCATTCATGATTACTATAGCAAGGACATTAATAACAACAACGCTTCATGTTTTCTTTACTGCAATGGTAGCGTATGCGTATTCAAAAAAGCATCTGATTGCCAGGAATTTCTATCTTGCAATAGGAACGATAACATTATTTTTCTCAGGAGGTCTGATTCCAACCTATCTATTAATGAAAGATCTTGGGTTGCTTGATAATTTTCTGATTTATGTTTTTCCCGGAATGTTCAGCTTCTATAACCTACTTATTATAACATCCTTTTACAGGACACTGCCTGAAGCGATGGAGGAATCTGCAAAAATAGATGGTGCAAATGATTTTATAATATTCATCAGGATTATACTACCGCTTTGTAAGCCGGTTCTTGCCACTATAGCACTGTTTGTTGGTGTTGCGAACTGGAATGATTACTTTACCGGAGTTATCTACATTCGTGATCCTCAGCTCAGGCCTATTCAGACATTTCTTTATCAGATAATAGCGGAAACCAATACAAGCTCAGAAATGATGCAGGCGATGCCGGCTGAGATGAAGGCTACTATGGGCATTACGCCTGAATCGGTAAAAATGGCTACGATGATAGTTACTACTGCGCCTATTGTATTTATCTACCCGTTTTTACAAAAGTACTTTGTGAAGGGTATGATGATAGGTTCAATAAAAGGGTGATATGGCAGATAATGTGTATCCGCACGTTCTGCGTGCTTGATGCAATATTATTTATAATATAAGTACTGGGGGGATTCAGATGAAAAAAAGAAAAAGTGTTATTAGGCTATTGAGTTTTCTTATGGTTCTACTTATGTTCACTACTCTGCTTACAGCCTGTGGCGGCGCGAAGGAACCGGAACAAGAAACTAGTTAGGAGCCAACAGAGGACCCAACAGAAGAGCAAGCTCAAGAAACTGAAACAGAAGTAGCAGAAACTCCGGAGACGCCTACAAGGCCCGAATTCAATTCAGGAACTGTTGAACCCACCTGGAAGAAAAACACTTCACCAATTACGATAGACTGGTATGTAAATCTATCATATGCCACTTACCGTTGGGGCGATATTGCAACAGATGCTATAACTGAAAAGACGGGTGTTACCGTAAATTTGACAAACCCTGTAGGAAACGAAGATGAAGCCATGAACACCATGCTTGCTTCAGGGGATCTGCCTGATGTCATCACCATATACAGGGAAGCTCCTCAAGTTATGACAATGGAAGAGAATGGTCTTGTATATGCACTTGATGAACTTGCCGATAAATACGATCCATATTTCTGGGAAGTGGCTTATCCCAGCATTGTAGGTTGGTTTACCCGTGAAGACGGTCACCTTTATGGATGGCCTTCCCATTCAACACCACTTGAGCTGATGGCCGATTCAAGCCAGGTAACAGGAAATACTTTATTCATGGTTCGCAGTGATATGTACGAAGCAATAGGAAGCCCTGACATGAGAACCATCGATGGTTTCAGGGATGCTTTAAGAGCTGTAAAGGAGAAGTTCCCTGAAGTAAATGGCCAGCCGACTCTTCTTTTTGGCGGACATGAGGCCAGTGACACATCATGGTGGGGTTTTGATGCATATCTTCAGGACTTCCTTGCAGTTCCGTGGGAGACAGAAGACGGTAAATTGTACGACCGTAGAACAGATCCTGAATATATAAGGTGGTTAAAGGCGTTCAGAGAGATGTATCATGAAGGATTAATTCCTAATGATCTGTTTATTGATAAGAATAAAGATATTGATGATAAGATTGTTCAGGGCCGCTATTTCGCATTGCTGCATCAGGCAATAGGTATAGGCAAACAACGACAGGTAATGGAAGCTACCGGTGGTGCTTACTATAAAGCAATTGATGGTATTTTTAACTCAAAACTTGAACAACCACAAATTCTTGCAGCCAATGTTATTAATGGATGGCTTATGAGCTTTATCACAAAGGACTGCAAGGATCCTGCAAGGACTATTCAGTTCTTCAGTTACCTTATAAGTGAAGAAGGTCAGAAAGATTGTGCACTTGGAGTAAAAGGCGAAACGTATGATACACAGGAGGACGGGGTAGACAGGTTGCTTCCTGAAATGAGGGAAATTAAGGAAAACAACAAGGATTTATGGTTAGAAAAGTACGGTGCCGGCGAATTCTATTATTTAATGAATCCTGGCATTTGGCAGCAGTGGAATTATCCTCTGGAAGAGCCTGAAAAGAGCAATATTGATTGGACAAAGGGTAAATCCAAGAGCCAGGCTGTGTACACTAACCTATATCCTCCGGCAACTACCGATGAAGGAATTGCATACAACGAGATAGAACATAAATGGGCACAGACACTTCCTAAGCTTATGACTGCCGAAACTGAAGAGGAATTTGACCGGTTACTACAGGAATTCATTGAATTTAGAGAAGCACACAATTGGGATGCTGTTCTTGAAATAATGAATGCAAATCTTGCAAAGAATAAAGCCAAATTGGGTATCGAATAAACCGTAAGACATAGAATAAATAGTATTAATTACCCCCGCGAACCCATCCCCTCCGGGCTCGCGGGGTTTAACTACACTTCAGCAATTGCAAAAATCCAATTAGTACTATATAAAATTTGTTTTATATATGTTATATTATTTTTAAGTAATTATACTATAACACGTGATGTTCACAAATCAAAATGGAGAGATGAATGAACATTATGGGCAATTACTTTTTTAGGCAACTGATCCTTTGGTTTAAAAACATAAAGTTTTTATCTGAAAGGTTGGGTCTTGCAAGAAAACTTATCCTCACATATGCAGTAGTACTTCTTATACCAATTACCGTATTTATTGCCAGCTATCTTAGTAATACCAGTTCAAACATAAAACAGAGTGCGTTTCAAAACAGTAAACAGACAGTTCAATATGCCAGAATGAATATTGACCGTAATATAGAGATTCTTGAAAGAGCTGCACAAAGTGTTATAGGAAATATGAAATTTATCAAGTTTTTGAGTGAGAAAAAGGAGTATCCAATTGGAGAGATTCTTGATTTTAAAAGCGGCTTGTTGCGCGAGGTTCAGAATATACAGAACTTGAATCCGGATATTAATAGGCTTAGAATATTTCTTGATAATCCATATTTTATGCAAATGACACCTACTATCTACAGTGAAATATATATAAAAGAGGATCCAATATGGGAAGATATTGTTGCACGTGAGGGAAGAACATATTGGGTGATGAACCAGGAAAAAGAGTTTATATCCAGCCTGGACGATGAGGGAGAGAGTAGCGTTACCTTGTACAGGGAAATACGCTATCCTGCCAACAAGCATCTTGGCATTCTTGAGGTTGCCATGAACCAGAAAACATTTTTTGGTAAACTGGATGATTATCAGGAAGACAAACAATCCTTTTTCTGTTTCTATTCAGCGGAAAAAAGAGCTATTGATTATAGTACGGATATAAAGTTTGCTGAAGACAGCAGTACTATACTAAAAGCAGTGGAAAATGAATTGAACAATAGAATTACAGCTGACAAAGGACATTTTTTTGCAGACATTGATGATGTGAACATGCTGGTGGTGTATGACTACGTTGAGAAGATTAACAACTATATATGTTATTTTAAGACTACCAGTACGTATGTACAACAAATACAGAGTACCAGTAGAATGATCATCGTTATGGGCTTTGCTGTTTTTGCACTGCTTGTAGTCATCAGTTATTATATAACCACTATAATTCTTAAGAAGATGAAAATAATTCTTGCTACCATGCGCAAGGTAGAGCAGGGAGCAATAAATATAGATCTTCCGGTAATGGGTAAAGATGAGATCGGTGAAATTGCATTCCATATGCGTAAAATGGTTGGACGTATCAACGGGTTGGTTAACACGCTTGACGAGATGGAGAGGGAACTTCAAAAGGGCGATAATACCGAGGAAAAAATACGGGAAGTCAACGAACTAATCTATCAGTTCAGAATTCATGAATTAAACTATATTTTGTTAAATGACAATCTTTCGGAAATGGAAATTAAGAAAATTCTGGATATCATTAAAATAGAACCACTGCAAAAAGAATCAAAACTTGCAGTTTGTCTGGCATATCATGAGACGGGAAAAGAAATCAGAGATCCGGATATATATGCACATCTTAAGGATTATACTCAAAAGTATATACAGGATAACGGGTTATCGGTATTTTGTCTTTTAGATATCGAAAAACATCTTGTATTGATAACAAATGAAGAGCGGGCCTTAAATGAACTTGCAGACAGTATTGAAAAAGACCTGGGATATGAAGTTGTAATAGGTGTAAGTGATGAGATCAAAAAAGTCACTAATATACGCAGAGCCTATATAAATGCATATGAAGCTTTGAGATATAGGGTGGTACCCGGACATGGGAATATATTATTTTATAGCGAACTCTGCCGGTTGTCTGATGAATTTTCAGTTCCGGAAGAGGATATCAGGAAGGTCCAGCATTTAGTTGCTATAAATGATATAAAGAAAGTAGAAGAGATACTTGGTGATATCTTCGACCAAAAAAACATTGGTAAATTCAATATAAGCTATATTGACGAGGTTGTTGAATTCATTTACCGGGATATAGTCCAGTATTATATGCAGTACATTCCTCACAAAGCAGATGAGTACGCCAATCTGGAAAGTATTGAAAACTTCTCTAGTGTAGATGAGTATGTGCAGGAGTTGAAGAGATTTATTGATGAAATCTGTACTCTATTTAAAGCAGGTGCTAATGGAAGAATAGGAATGGACGTTATTGATACAGCTATTCTTTATATCAATGAAAATTACCATAAGGATTTAACCATGGCTATGGTTGCAAATCATGTTTCTTTAAATTACCATTACTTCTCAACCCTTTTCAATGAGAGAACAGGTATAAGCTTTGTTGATTATTTAAAGAGGATTAGAGTAGAGAAAGCAAAAGAGTTGCTAAAAACCACCAATATGAAAGTTCAGGAAGTGGCCGTTAACGTAGGCTATGACAATCCAAAATATTTTGCCAAAGTATTCAAGAAAATGACAGGAGTTTCACCACAGGAGTTCAGAAGATGATAATATATAGATAACGATGTCTACGCTTCTATGTATATAGAAAGATATACATTATTATAGAGCATAGACTGGTAGTTGTATAAATGGAGGATGGTATCAATATGAAAGCGGAAGAAATATTAGACAGATTTCTAAGTGTGGCCAGTTGGGTGGACAGGGCAAGTACTGTAGATAAGATTATTATGGGTGATCCGCAAAAGAATATAAGAAAAATTCTGGTTTCCCTGTATCCCGATTTGAGGGCGGTGAAATATGCTATAGATAATAGCTTTGACATGCTGATTACCCATGAGCCTACGTTCTGGAACCATAGTGCTGAATTAGAAAACCTAGACAAAATGGAGGATAACTCACCTAAAAAGAGGGCGGGACTCATGAAGAAAAAGCTCATCGATGACAGCGGCCTTGTTATATTACGCAACCATGATGTATGGGACAGAATGCCCGGGATAGGGATACCGTGGGCATGGGCGGAGTTCCTGGGATTTGAGGGTGAACCGGCAGTAATTGGTGCTGCCGGCTACCAGCACAGATATGACATCAGGCCGACTACACTGGATGATTTAGCTGCAAATATCGCGAAAAAGACTGCTCTTATAGGTGAACCGGGGGTACAGGTTATAGGTGACGGTGGAAGGAAAGTATCCAGCATAGGAATTGGTACCGGATGCTGCTGCGTTCTGGAATCATTCGTGGATATGGGATGTGATGCGGCAATAGTATCCGATGACGGCTGTATATACTGGAAGGATATCAAGTGGGCTATGGATATTGATTTTCCTATTATCCGTGTCAACCATGCCACAAGTGAGGAACCCGGTATGATTACACTGACAGAGTATATTAATAAGAACTTCGATGGAGTGGAAGCGGTTCACCTTCCTCATCGGAGCAGTATAAGGATTATCAGCTATTCCTGACTTAAGTTGGAGTCATACAAGTAATGGAATTTACTGGCCTGGTTTTTGGGGGAGCTTTATACTCGGAGTTGACTTTCTAATAAGGAGTGTTTATATGAGGTGGTCAAGGGAAGAATACATTGAGCTAATGACTTTCGGCAGTGTAGAACGTCAAATGTTTGTAGAACTTTTTGGACCTCTGGTTGGTTTGGAAGAGGAGTGGCGAAAACAGGGAGCTACCCAGGGTGAGATAGATTTGACGGATTTTGATTGGGATTACGTTCCAACAATTAATTGCGGAGGCAATACAGGGATAATGGGTGGTTTTACACCACGCATAATAGCGGAAGATAGTCAATGCATCATCCAAATTGATGAGTATGGGAGAAAAACAAAACTATACAAAGGTGTAGCTACCATCCCTCTTCCCCTGGATTATCCTGTTACGGATATGGACAGTTGGCTAAAAATCAAACCTTTTTTTGAATTTCACGAGGATCGTATAGACTGGGATAAGGTGGCTGAGGCGAAAAAGGCGCAAAAGAGGGGAACATTGGTAATAGCAGGGATTCCGGGCGGGTTTGATCTTCCCAGACAGCTAATGGGAGAAGAAAGAGCATGTCTTTGCTATTACGAGAATCCGGAACTTATGAAAGATATTTTGGAAACTATCGGTGATACTGCCTTTCGAGTGTTGGATAGGATTAGCGATTATGTAACCATTGATCAACTTTGTGTTCATGAAGACTTAGCGGGGAAATCCGGATCTCTTATAGGACCTAACCTGATTCAAGAATTTATTAAACCCTATTACAGAAAGGTTTGGGATATGCTATCCTCTAAAGGGACTAAAATTTTTTCCCAAGATAGCGATGGTAATATAAATTCTGTAATAGATGCCTTTCTGGACTGTGGTGTAAATATTATGTACCCCATGGAACCCGCAGCAGGAATGGATGTTGTAGAATTAAGAAAGAAGTATGGCCAACGAGTTGCATTTAAGGGTGGTATTGATAAACATGTACTAAGAAAAGATAAAAAAGCCATCCGGGAAGAATTGGAATATAAGATGCAGCCTATTATGCAGCAAGGTGGAATGGTATTTGGTTTAGATCATAGGATACCCAATGGTACCCCTTTGGAAAATTACCGGTACTACGTAAACACCGGACGGGAAATTTTAGGGTTGCCACCTATAGATAAAAGAAATAAAGGCTGGAAACGCATGGCATTTTAACTTCCCCGCCGGGAAGTCCCCACCCGTGAGGGTGGGGATGAGAGGCGGGCA
>LSQX01201964.1_pt1 | contig 12508 bp, 11 predicted proteins | sample 654561 | NCBI WGS metagenome assembly LSQX01 (sample SAMN04489861, study PRJNA283612) | anaerobic digester metagenome | isolation source: 4 biogas reactors fed with cattle manure at either 37C or 55C with and... | place: Denmark: Kongens Lyngby | collected 2014 | reverse complement strand
CAAATTCAATTGAGCCAACATCCAGTCCCCTGGTGGGTTGTGCAGCAATTAGAAGGTCTGGTTCTCTTTGAAGTTCCCTTGCTACTATTACTTTTTGTTGATTTCCTCCAGACAATGATTTTAACAAGTTTTCTTTAACAGCTGGTCTTATGTCATAATCCTTGATCAGCTTATTGGCATATTCCTTTATTTCTGGAGGATTTAAAAAACAACCTTTAACAAAAGGTGGTCTGTAATGGCTACCTAACACCAAATTTTCTGCCACTGAATAATCAGCAATAAATCCTCTTTTACGCCTATCTTCCGGTATGTGGGCGATATGCAACTCTCTAATTTTTCTTGGATTCAAACCGGTTATATCCTTTTCATATAGGAATATTTTTCCACTAAAAACTGGTCTCAATCCGGTAATGGCTTCTACCAATTCTGTTTGGCCATTTCCTTCTACTCCGGCAATCCCCAATATTTGACCTTCTTTCACTGAAAGGTCGATATCTTTTAACACAGGGTATCTATGTTGGTTAAAAGCATTTACCTGCTCCAATCTCAACACAGTCTTCCCAATTGCCTGTTCTGTCTTGCTTGTTATTAACAATACTTCTCTGCCAACCATTAGTGTAGCAATCTCAGAAGTATTGGTTTGAGAGGTTTCTTTAGTACCCACAACTTTCCCGTCTCTCATTACTGTCACCCGGTCTGATATGGCCATCACTTCATTCAATTTATGGGTTATAAAAATTATTGTTTTACCCTGCCCCTTTAAAGAACTTAATATCTTAAATAATTCTTCTACTTCCTGGGGGGTTAAAACCGCAGTTGGCTCATCTAATATCAGTATTTCTGCCCCTCTGTATAGCACCTTTATAATTTCAACTCTCTGCTGTATGCCGACCGAAACATCTTCAATCCTGGCCCATGGATCAATTTTGAAACCATATTTATCAGAGAGTTCTTTGATATCACTCGCTGCTTTTTTTAAATTGATAAAAAAATGGTTCTTTCTGGGTTCCATGCCCAGGATTACATTTTCTACTACAGTTAAAGGAGGAACTAACATGAAATGTTGATGGACCATTCCAATCTTATTTTCTATTGCTATATTGGGATTTGAAATATTGGTCTTTTGTCCATCAATATATATCTCTCCTTCATCTGCCTGGTATAAACCATATAATATACTCATTAGAGTGCTTTTCCCTGCCCCGTTCTCTCCAACAAGAGCATGGATTTCTCCCTTTTTTACCATGAAGCTTACTTTATCGTTTGCTTTAACCAGGGGAAAAGTTTTTGAGATATCTATCATTTCGATCAGGTATTGAGCCAATTTTTCTCACCATAATTATATTAATAATATTATTTAGCATAAAATATTAATCATCAGGAAATGCAATATTGTAATATTAATTTCCTGATGATTAACTTATATTCTATACTTCGTGAGGTACCTTAATCTCTCCGTTTATTATTTTTGCCTTGGCCTCTTCAACCTTTTGTATCATCTCCTCTGTTATCAGGTCCTTGTTGTATTCATCCAAAGCATATCCTACCCCGTTATATTCCACATCATTAACCACGACAGTGGTTGCTAAATCGAATAATCTAATTCCCGGTTCAAAAGTACCCTCTAAAATTGATTTGATGGTCAGGTATACCGATACATCAACCTGTTTTAACATACTGGTCAGCCCGAAATTCTCACCAGTCTCTTCGATATAACCTAAATAGTTTTGGTTAGAATCTACTCCAATAACATATCTCTTTCTTTCTTTTGCTGCTTCATAGACTCCTGCACCCGTTAAACCAGAGGCATGATAAATAACATGGGCACCATTGTCATATTGTGATAAAGCCAGCTCTTTCCCTTTCACTGGATCTGCAAAGGCGGTGGGAGTATCTCCTGCATAAGCTGAAAGTATTTTGCAATCAGGATAAGCATATTTAACGCCAGCTATATAACCAGCTTCAAATTTTTGAATTAATGGAACATTCATTCCTCCAACATAGCCTACTGTATCTTTTCCATCCTGAAGCGCCTTTAATCCAGCAATCATACCAACCAAAAAAGACCCTTCATGTTCTGCAAAACTCAAAGAAGTGACATTTGGTTTTCCCAGAACAATTCCATCAACAATGGCAAATTTAGTATTGGGAAAATCATCTGAAGCTGGCCCGATGCTGTCTTCAAATAAAAAGCCTACCCCGATAATCAGGTCATACCCAATACTGGCTAAGTTTCTTACATTTACCTCTCTATCTGCATCTGCTCCTGGCTCAAGCTCGATTCTCTTTATACCAAAATCCTGTGCAGCCCAACCTAATCCCCGTGAAGCTGAATCATTGAATGATTTATCCCCTTTACCACCAATATCAAATACCAGTCCTACGGTTAGATCATTCTGAGCAAATCCACTCATCATTATTAATGAGAATAACGTAATAGTAATTAACAGTAGAGTGATAATCTTTTTAATATTAGATTTCATAGGTTCTTAGACTCCTTTCATTTAATCTATTTTCACACCAACACTTTAAATACACCTTGCTTTTATTTTGTTAGCAGTAGTTATAGCCCCTCCTTTCTCTTTTTTTATTTAGTTCTAACCATTAATGTAATAATAAAATATGAATATTTTAACTATATATAACTTATTATATTATTATGATAATACGTTCTCCCTCTTTATTCAATCAAAAATATTTTTTTAAGAGAGACCATAGTGGCCGATATTTATTATTGGTATTAGAATAAACAAATTATTCTTTGGAACTAGAAATAAAATCTTCCCTGGAAAACAATATCTTTCTTGGATTGCGCCCATCATAAGGACCCACCAATCCTCTTTCTTCCATTAAATCTATCAAACGTGCAGCCCTGGTATATCCAATCCTTAATTTTCTCTGTAAAATAGATATCGAGGCCTGATTATTACTCATTATAGTTTCTACTGCCTCTTCAAAGAGCTCATCCTCCTCTTCGCCTTCCATCTCTTTACTTTCTATGTCTTTCTGTTCTAAATGTTCAATTATATGTCTATTATAATCCGGAGGGGGGTTATTTTTCACCAGAAATGATACTACACCCTTAATTTCTCTTTCAGATACAAAGGCACCCTGTGCTCTTATAGGCTTGGAAGCATTTATAGGAGAAAATAGCATATCCCCGTTCCCCAGTAATTTTTCAGCACCATTTACATCCAAAATTGTCCTCGAATCAACCTGGGTAGATACTGCAAAGGCTATGCGCGAGGGAAAATTTACCTTTATAGAACCGGTAATAATATCCACAGAGGGCCTTTGAGTGGCTATGATAAGATGAATTCCAGTAGCTCTGGTCATTTGAGCTAATCTGCATAATGCCTCTTCAACTTTCACTGGAGAAGAGAGCATTAAATCAGCTAATTCATCTATTATAAGTACAATATAAGGCAAACTTGCTTCTTCTTCTGACTTTGTACTTTTAATATATTCATGGTATCCCTTTAGATTACGAACCCCAACTTCAGCAAATATTTTAAACCTTCTCTCCATCTCAGAAATTGCCCAATTGAGCACCTTATCAACTTTTTTAGTATTGGTAATAATGGGGGAGATTAGATGTGGTATTCCATTATACATATTTAATTCCACTCTTTTTGGGTCAATTATTAATAATCTTACCATTTCGGGACCGAAACGGTAGATTAAGCTCAATATAATAGTATTCAAACAAACACTTTTACCCGAACCTGTTGAACCAGCAATAAGCAGATGTGGTAATTCAATCAAATCTGCCATAATACTTTTTCCTCCAATATCCTTTCCCAGCACTATTGGCAAGATAAAAGAGTTATCTTGATATTCTCTGCAACCAATAATTTCTCTTAAAAAGACGGTATTTTTCTCTTTATTTGGCACCTCAATGCCAATTGCGTTTTTTCCAGGAATAGGGGCCTCTATTCTTACCGAGGGAGAGGCAAAGGCTAAGGCGATATCATTGCTGAGATTAGTAATTTTTGATACTTTCACTCCTGGAGCGGGCTGTATCTCGTATCTGGTTACTGTTGGTCCCTGAGTTGCACCTATTACTTCACCCTGAGTATTAAAATTATCAAGGGTTCTCTGCAGTAATGCAATATTTTCTCTGATCCTTTCCAGATTACGCTCTTTAAATTCCCTTTTTGGTTCATTTAGTAGATTAACCGGTGGTGCAACATAACTGTAAGATAAGCTCTTTTCTCCATTTCTAGCTGTAAAATCTATCTGTCCCTGTACCGCTGTTGCTACTTTCTTTTTTTCTTTTAATAGAGCATCTTTTTTAAATATTGGTTCTGGCTTTGGCTTTCTCTTTTTTTTACTATCATCTGATGTGTAAATCTTAATTGATTGTTTATTTTTTCTTCTAGCGCTGTCGCTTTCCTCAATCCTCTTAAAAGACAAAAGGGGTTTTAGATTATGGTATACACTGGCTACTCTTTTAGAAATAAGATTCACTATATAAAGAAAAGAAAGATCAGTTGCGAATAGCAGTGCGATCAGACCTAGTGCGATGAGGAATAGATAGGCACCGGTTAAACCGAAATAGTTATTTAAATGGCTTGCTACATGATATCCATAAAGACCGCCACCTATTCCTTGTATTGACAAAAAATAGGAGTTTTCAATATATAATAATCTCAAATGGATAAAAACTAATAAAATCAGCACTAAGGATGTGGCCCCAAACATCCTATTATAAAAATTGGGAATATTAAAATTCAGTAGCAGATGGACACCCTCAATCATTAAAAAGATAAAGATAAAGTATTTTCCGAGTCCAATCAGCTTGTTGATAGTGTAGGTTATACCATATAAATAAGTATTTATTTCTCTGGGAAAAATGAGTATATAGAGGTAAAAAAGGGCAAATATTACCAGGGCAATACCAACTATTTTTCTATTAATAGGTTGATTTGTTTTTTCAGCTTTGGCCATCTCGTTTCCTGTTTTATTTTTTTAAAAAGATTACTATTATCGCTAAAATCCATAGGTAGTAGCTAAAGAAGCGCAGCTTAAAATTAACCAACATCCTGGTAAAAAACTTCATTGCTAAACATCCGAAAAGGAAAGAAGCTAATCCCGATACAAGGATAATATAAATATTTATATTTATATTTAGCTGGAATATTTCTTTAATTTTATATATTGAAGCACCCATAATAATGGGAATTGACAAGATGAAAGAATATTGTGCGGCAAATTTTCTTTCCAATTTCCTGGCCAAGCCCATCATTATGGTAAATCCAGCACGAGATATTCCAGGAAAAATAGCAAAAGCCTGGGCTAAACCAATAAGTATGGCATCAATCCAATCGATCTCTTTAATAGTTTTACTACCCTCAATGAAAGATTTATCTGTCAAAAAAAGGCATGTCCCTGTTGTCATCAGCATAAGACCGATAAATAAGGAATTATCAAACATCTGTTCAATTGTGTTTTGCAGCAGAAAGCCAATTAATGCCCCTGGTATGGTACTGAGTAACAATAACCAGCCATATTTACTATTATTATCTTCTTTGAGGTAATCCAAAAATGATGGCCAGTGATTCAGTCTTAAAATACTTTTAGTAAATGAATATAAAATTTCTTTTATTTCTTTTTTGAATAAACAGATTACTGCAAGTGTTGTACAAAAATGGACAAATAATTCGAAAGCTACACCGGGTATTTTAATCCCTAAAATATTTTGGCTAATTGTTAAGTGGGCGGAACTACTGACCGGGAGGAATTCTGTTAACCCTTGTATAATACCAAGGATAACGTAGTACATCAACTCCCTCCCTCTTCTGTTAATATAGATGAATGTACTTTCATGATAGCGAATATTGAGGTAAAAAGCACTTATTCAGCTGCCCTGATTCCGGTATGACCAAACCCACCTTCTCCTCTTTCAGTATTATCAAGTTCTTTTATTTCCTTTAAAATAGGTTGGCATACCTTCTGGAAAACCAATTGAGCTATCCTGTCTCCTCTATTTATATAAAACTTCTCTTTACCGTGGTTTATCAAAATAACTTTGATCACACCACGGTAATCAGCATCAATTGTTCCAGGTGTATTAAGCACTGTAATACCATGGGTATAAGCCAGGCCACTTCTGGGTCTTACCTGTGCTTCATAGCCTGGCGGGAGGGCAATCTTTATACCGGCTGAAATTAATTTTCGTTCACCCGGTCCAATCTCAATTACTTCGTTTTGAGCAGAATGCAAATCAATGCCTGAAGCATGCTCACTGGCAGCTTTTGGCAAAGGCAGGCTTTCGCAACCTTTTTCCTTTTCGATTTTTACTTCAACTTTATCAATATCTCTGTAATTATTCATTAGGTGATGGATACTTTATTTAAAAGTAGATTTTTTACGGTAGCGTTCTCTAAAATTTCTATCATTCTTTTCCGGCTTTGGCATCAACTCTTTTTTGCTCAAGTCGATTTTGCCCTGATGATCAATTCCAATAACCTTTACCTGTACTTCATCATCCATATTTAAAACATCTTCTACTTTGCCAACATGTGAATAAGATATGTTTGATATATGCAAGAGCCCCTCTACCCCGGGAAGAATCTCAACAAATGCCCCATATTTGGCTATTCTTTTTACTTTCCCATTATAAATCTCTCCGACTTTTACTTCCTTAACCAAGCCCTCAATATGGTATTTTGCTTTTTCTATCTTATCCATGCTATCAGCGGTAATAAATATTTCTCCATTATCTTTTATATCGATACAGGTATCAGTCTCTTCAATTATCTTCTTTATGTTTTTGCCACTTGGCCCAATTATATTTCCAATCTTATCTGTGTTGACCTTTATAATAAGCATTTTTGGAACATAATCAGACAGCTCTGCCCTGGGTTTGGAAATTGTTTTATTCATCTTTTCAAGTATATATAAACGGCCTTTTCTTGACCTTTCAAAAATATCCCGCAATATATCAATAGATACACCATCTATTTTGAGGTCCATTTGAATGGCTGTTAGACCATCTACCGAACCAGCTGCTTTAAAATCCATATCACCATAATGATCTTCAATACCAAGAATATCGGTTAATATTTCATATTTATCATCTTCTTTAATCAAGCCCATGGCAACACCGGCTACCGGCTTACTTAAGGGAACCCCTGCATCCATTAGAGATAGACTGGCTCCACAAACGCTAGCCATCGATGATGAACCATTTGATTCCAGAATTTCAGATACCACGCGAATAGTATAAGGGAATTCTATCTCTTCAGGAACAAGGGCCTTTACAGCCTTTTCAGCCAGGGCACCATGACCGATCTCTCTCCGTGATTGAGATCTTCTCGGTTTGATATCCCCTACCGAGAAGGGTGGGAAATTGTAGTGTAAATAAAATTTACGGGTGGTATCCTCTTCTAATGTATCCACAGACTGCTCATCTCTAACAGAACCCAGAGTTGTAATAACCAGGGCTTGTGTTTGTCCTCTGGTAAAAAGGGCACTTCCGTGGACTCTCGGTAAAATACCTATTTCACATTCAATATTCCTAATCTCATCAGGTTTACGATGATCAACCCTTAACCCCTTTTTAATAATCAAGCCCCTCATTAGTTCCTGGCTTATACAATCATATACTCTATCAATAAGCGAAACATTGAGTTCTTCATCACTACTCAGGCCATCATTTAACTTTGAGATGATTTCTTCTTTCAGGCTTTCTAATTTCTCTTCTCTTTCGGCTTTGTCTCTAGTAGTAAGAGCTTTTTCTATCTTCTCGGAATAATTCTCTTTTATCTGTTCATAAAATCTATTTTTTTCTTCCAGCAAAGATTGCTCCAATTGCCAGGTCTGATCTGTTTTTTCGGGATTTACCTCTTCAACAAATTTAATTTGCATTTCCACAATTTTTTTAATCTCTGCCTGAGCCACCTCAATGGCTTCCATTACTATTTCTTCAGATAATTCTTTGGCTTCCCCTTCTAGCATAATGATTGAATCTTTTGTTCCAGCAACAACTATATCGAGCTCACATTCATCCAGCTCTTCAACCGTGGGATTGATTAAGAAATTACCTTCTGAATAGCCGACCCGTATTGCTGCTATAGGTTTATAAAAAGGAATATCAGAAATATAGAGGGCGCAGGATGCACCAATAATGGAAATAACATCTGGAAGGTTGTTCTGATCATAGGATAGAACTGAAATGATTATCTGGACATCATTACAATAGCCTTCAGGAAACAAAGGACGTATAGGTCTATCGATCAGCCTGGAAGTCAGGATGGCATTTTCACTTGGTTTTCCTTCACGTTTAAAGAAACCACCTGGTATTTTACCAGCAGCATAAAATTTCTCTTCATAATCTACAAGTAGAGGAAAAAAATCGGTCCCTTCCCTGGGTTCTTTTGAGGCAACCGCAGTAACAAGTACTACTGTTTCACCACAAGTTACAGTCACTGAGCCATCAGCCTGTTTTGCCAGCTTGCCTGTTTCTATTTTTACCCTCTTACCACCAATTTCTATTTCTTTACTATGGACAATGTTATCAGTCATAAATTAAGATATCTCCTTGCATTGGTATGCATTATTTTAAAATTCATTACTTTCTAAGATTCAATTGCTCAATTAATTTGCGATATTTTTCAACATCATTACTTTTTAAGTAGTTCAGGAGATTTCTTCTTTTCCCAACCATTCTCAATAATCCATATTTGGAATGCTTGTCTTTCTTATTCTCATTTAGATGCTTGGTCAGACTATTTATCTTCTCAGTTAGAATAGCTACCTGGACTTCAGTTGAACCAGTATCCACCTCATGGTGCTGGTATTCTTTTATTATTTTATTTTTTCTTTCTTTATTAACCATTTTTGTTAAACTCTCCTTCTGCCTAATGGTAATTATATATGTTGACTTTTTCAAATCACATATATTTTAGTCAAATTTATTTGAATCATTCAATTTTTTAGCTAGCGCAAGTATGATGTTTGCGAGATTGGCAGGAAAGTAGATTTTATAAATGGTATTTCCTAAAATAGTATTATCTCCCTCTTTACACTCTTCTGCAATCTTACATCATTTAAATATTTTACCACAATTAACAAATTCATTCAAATATATTTTAAAGGTACCACAGTAAATTTTACACTAACTTATAAAATTCAATAATTGAAATCATCTGCCCTTAAATGACAAACAATTCATTTAAGGGCAGATTAGAATAAATAATTTATGAAATATATCTGTTTGTAATGGTAGTATGTCCTATTTTCTTATTCCATCAATTATTTGCCTGTTACACTAAACAATTCCTTCGTTTGATTGTCTTCGAAAAAAGCTTGAGCAAACAGACCATCTTTTCTGATTTGTTGAGTTAAACTTGCGGTATCGACAAACCTCTGCTCATCTCTTATTCTCTTCAGTACAAATATGTTTATCCTTTTCTCGTAAATATCTGCCCCATAATTAAAGATATGTGCTTCAACAGAAATCTCATCTCTTATGCCAATCGTTTCATTTTGAAAAGTAGGCCTGAAGCCAATATTGACCAATCCTTGATATTTTTTCCCATCAATTTCTACCAGGGCAACATATACTCCGTTTTTGGGTAATAGTTTCTCTGGCGGTAATTTTATATTAGCAGTGGGAAAAGATAGGACCTTTTTCCCTCTTTTATAGCCATGTACAACTTCTCCGCCTATATAGTAGGAATAGCCTAGCATGTGATTAGCTTTGTCTAAATCTCCTTCTCTTATAAGTTTTCTAATAAGTGTGCTGCTTATTATTTTTCCATCATCTGTTTTTACTGGCTCTAAAATAAAATGTTTAAAATTGTATTTTTTGGCTAGTAATTTTAAAAGGTTTGCATTACCCTTTTTTTGATAACCAAAATGATAATCATATCCCACAAAGACAGCACCCATATGGAACTTCTTTAATAAAACTTCCTTAATAAATCCTTCACTACTTATTTCCCTGAATTCCTTTGAAAAATTAAGAACATAGACCTTTTTAATTCCCAAACTCTTGATATGTCTTACCTTTTCTTCTAATGTGGTAAGAAGACAGAAGTCATCATTTTTGTTTACAATTATCTCTGGATGAGGATCCAGCAGAATAACAGAACTCATGGTATTGTCTTCTTTTGCCATATCAACACATAATCTTAGTATGGCCTGATGTCCTAAATGTACTCCATCAAAGAACCCCAAAGCTATATATGATAATATATTTTCACTATTGAAAAAATTATTATTAACAAAATAATCATATGATATATATTCCATATTAGTCTTATTTGCCCCAATTCTAAACGATATTGCCCACAACTAATTGTTGTATTCAAAAAACTATTTAATAAAATTTTGTTTTATAATTATTCTTTTTTAGATTTACAATTTAAAAAATTACTAACAGGCAATATTAAAGATTCCTGTTTTTCAGGTGGTAATTCCATAAGTTTATCCAGAGAAATAGATTGATTGATGGAAATATTGCCCACCTGGATCCTTCTAAGGCTGGAAAGATATGCACCAAATCCTAAATAATCACCGATATCATTACACAATGTTCTGATATAAGTCCCCTTGGAGCACTTTACTTTAAAAGAAATACTGGGATAAATATCCTGTCTTATCTTCAATAGGGATAATTGGTGTATGGTCACCATTCTTGGTTCAACCTTTATCTTGATACCCTTTCTGGCTAAGCGATAAAGTGGCTTCCCCTTTGATTTTATTGCAGAATACATGGGAGGAGTCTGCCATATATCTCCTTTAAATTTTCTAAAAGCACTCTCTATCCCATCATGTGTTAATCTTTTTTGGCTATTTATCCTTATTGCCTTGCCTGTTAAATCTTGTGTATCGGTTGAAATACCAAGTATCATGGTACCAGTATATGTTTTATCAAGATTAATAAAATAAGCTGCTTCTTTAGTACTTCGGTTTAAACATAAGACCAGTACCCCGGTAGCAAAGGGGTCCAGTGTCCCAGTGTGTCCCACTTTGTCTAATTTTAAAAGTTTTTTTATTTTAAAAACAGTCTTTGCTGAAGAAATTCCTTCAGGTTTATCAATAATTAGAATACCATCTCTCATCTTTAAAGCAGTAACCTTAATAATATTAATAAGTAGTGTTATCAGACATTAAGCGCTTTTGTAACTTCTCTATTACTGTTTTTACAATATCATCCCTGTTCCCCTCTAATTGACAGCCAGCTGCATTGGGATGTCCACCACCACCAAAAGCCCTTGAAAAATGGTCAACATTAAAATCATCTTTAGAGCGGAAACTAATCTTAATCTTCCCTTCTGCAGTCTCTCTGAATAATACTGAAACCTGGATATTTTTGATAGAGAGCATCCTATCAACTATTCCTTCTGTTTCTTCTTCCCTGGCATTATTTTTTTCAAACATTTCTCTTGTTACAATAGACCAGGCAATATTTGAATTTGGATCAATCTCTATCTTGAGAAGTGTTTCACCTAATAATCTTAGAGCAGATATTTTATTATTGTTATAGATTTGATTGGCAATTAAGTGAGGATTTGCACCAGCTTTTACTAAAAAACAGGCAGTCTGGAATGTTTTTGCTCTTGTATTGGCATATCGAAAGGAACCGGTATCGGTCATAATTGACACATACAAAGAAATGGCAATCTGTTCATCTATTTCACAATTCAGCTCTTTACTCAATTGGTAGATTATCTCCCCCACTGATGAGGAGTTAGCATCAATATAGTTAATATGGCCAAAACTTGTGTTACTGGAGTGGTGGTCGATATTCATAATTAGTCTAAATTTATCAATTTCAACTGGAATATTGCCAATTCGCTCTAAGTTGCTGGAATCGAGGACTATCAGCACCGCATCATTTTCGATCTCTAATGTGAAGTCTCTGCCTAATTTGGCACTACAAAGTATCTCTTCCACACCTGGCATAAATTCATAGATATAAGGCACCTGGTCTTGATTAACAATTTTTACCTCTTTGCCCATCTGTTTTAAGATAAAGTAGAGGGCCAATTCGGAACCTAATGCATCTCCATCTAAATTTGTATGTGAAGTAATAATAAAATTATGGTATTTTTTAATTATTTTTGCAATTTTGCTGATTTGAGCTTGTTGCATCCTGGTTTTCCCTGTCTCTATTTTCTCTGCTTAAATCTTCTATTTTCATCATAAGTTGATGCACTTTTTCCAACTCCTTATCGAAGTGAAAAGATATAGAAGGTGTAAAACGGTATCTTTTGAGCTCATGGGCTAATTCTGATCTAATAAAGTTCGTGGCACTGTAAAGACCCTTCAGGCATTTTTCCTGTTCTTCTTTGCTCCCCAATACAGTTATATATATTTTGGCATTATGTAAGTTATTAGATAGAGATATTCTAGTTACTGTGACAAATCCTATACGCGGGTCTTTTGTTTTTCTATGGATTATGTGACTAATATTTCTTTTCAATACTTTTTCAAAATGCTTCTTTTTTTGTTCTAAAACCATCTGCTTCGTCTAACCTTTTTATTCTTTATCTTT
>LSQX01031761.1_pt1 | contig 12508 bp, 6 predicted proteins | sample 654561 | NCBI WGS metagenome assembly LSQX01 (sample SAMN04489861, study PRJNA283612) | anaerobic digester metagenome | isolation source: 4 biogas reactors fed with cattle manure at either 37C or 55C with and... | place: Denmark: Kongens Lyngby | collected 2014 | reverse complement strand
TGGAAAATTGAATTGTTCTTCAAATAGTTTAAACAGCATCTTCGTATAAAAGCCTTTTACGGTACAAGTGAAAATGCTGTCAACTGTCAGATCTGGATAGCGATCTGCACTTATCTTTTCGCAGCAATTGCTAAAAAGAAACTGGGCATCCCTGTAAGTTTATATACCTTCACTCAGACTATAGGGTTGGCTTTGTTTGAAAAAACGAATATCAAAGAACTCTTTAGTGGCAATAATAATTTAAATAAACAGTCCGATTATCCCTTCCTGCCACTTTGGGAAAATTAAACCGGACAGTAGTGATAAAAAGTAATAAGTTATTGATCAACAAACAGACGAGGAGTCTTTCCAAATTCCTCATTGAAACATTTGGCAAAATAGGAATGGTTGGAAAAGCCTACTTTATACATGACTTCGGCCACGGTAAAATTTTTATTTGACAGCAGGATGGCAGCTTTTTTCATCCGGATGGATTTGATGTAATCAACGGCTGTCAGGCCGGTAAGGCTCTTAATCTTCCGATACATCTGTTTTTGTGAAATGTCGGCCTGCTTGCAGAGGAAGCTGACATTCAGGTCAGGATTGGCAATTTGATCTTCTATGATTTTTGTAATGTGGGCCAGAAATTTTTCGTCGGCTGAATATACTTTTTCCTTTGTTAGGGTGGAAAGGTTCTTAATCCGTATTTTTTTCTCCAGCTGTTTTTCTGTCTCAAGCAACTGTTTTACCCGGTAATATAAGATATTTGAATCAAAGGGTTTCGAAATAAATGCATCGATCTTCAGTTGTATACTTTTGAGTTCTGTCTCCTGATCGTCTTTGGCTGTCAGTAAAATCACCGGGATTGCGGAGGTGGGCATGTTCTTCTTAAGACGTTGACACATCTCCAGTCCGTCCATCACAGGCATCATGATGTCGGAAATGATGATATCGGGTTTTAGGTCGGTGCAAATTTTTAATCCGGTTTTCCCATTATGGGCTGTAACACACTGATATTCGCCGGCAAAAATATTGTGGATAAATTGGGCAATGGCCACGTTGTCCTCCACAATGGCGATAAGTGGTTTTTTGTTGAGTTCGTTGTCCTGCATCTCTTTTGGTTCGATGTGTTCCTCAGAATCATATATAATAACGGGCAGGCACACCAAAAAAGTTGTTCCTTCATCCGGATGAGAAACGACCTCTACCGATCCACCGTGAAGCTCTGTATAACTCTTCACCAGGTACAATCCGATGCCGGTTCCTTCCCGCTCCACATTGGAAGGTGATTTAAAAAATCGTTGAAAGATATAGGGCTGGTCCTTTTCCGGAATGCCGGCGCCTGTGTCTGACACTTTGATTTTCAAACTGTTTTCCTTTGGTAAATACTCCAGTGACAAAATGACGGTGTCACCGTCACCGGTGTATTTACAAGCATTGGACAGCAGATTATTTAATACGGATTCAATTTTCAGCACATCAACATCAACCACTATTTTTTCATGATTTGTATGAAACAGAAAGACGGTTTTCCGACATTTCATGTTCTCTTCAAACGTTGAAAAGATACTCCGGGCAAATTCCACAAATTCCACCCGTGACAACAAGAGTCCCATCGGTATTTTACTGTCATCCCGGTAATAGCTGATCGCCTGCTGGACCAATGAATTAAGCTTCATAGCATTCTGATTAACCATCTTAAGGGCATCTTTCTCTTCGCTACTTTTTACTTCCTGAATCAGCCGGCTAAGTGGTGCGATAATTAGACTCAGCGGGGTTTTAAACTCATGGGCGATGTTGGTGAAAAAATCAACCTTTATTCTAGCCTGTTCTAGTGTTTTCTCCTTGGCAAGCCGTTCAAACTTCAGCCGGTTACGTTGAGTGAAAAACTGAATTGTCCACAGAATGAATCCGGTTAGTAGGAGAAGATAGATCAGTTTGGCTAACATGGTTCCATACCAAGGGGGATTGATGATAATCCGGAATGTACTTAACACCTCCGGAGAGGTTTCCTCCAATCCCTGCATGGCAATAGTCAGGTCGTATGTACCCCAGTGAAGTTTATTCAATATCAGCGTATTGTCGATTGATTTCAAATCCAACCAATCATCCTTCTCTTTCAGTTTGAACACATAGAAGTTGCTCCTGTTTTCTTTGGCATATTGTAAATCTGAAATCTTGATAGTGACATTGTTTTGATTATAGGGCAGCTCAATTTTATTGCTAAATCGCACAGCCGGTTCATCCGCAGCATTCACATAGCGCTTATTATTCACTATGACAGAAGAGATGATGACTTTACGTGGTTCATTGAGCATTTCATGAACAGAAGGGGAGCATGTGGCAATTATGTCGGTTCCTCCAAGTAAGATTTGATTGGTTGATTCGTCATAATAAATGCTGTAGAACACGTGGTTATTGACCGGTACAAAATGTGTTGTATATTCTTCTTTACCAACTACCCAGAGTCCCTCTGAAGTAGAAACCCAAATGTTATCTCCCACCTGCAACATAGAAAACACTGCAGCATTTTCTGCTTTTTCCAAGGGGATAGTTCGAATCTTACCGGTTTGGGGGTCAATATGCACCACCCCGTTTCGGAATCCAACCCAGACATGCTGATTGGTGTCTGTGATCATATAGTTGGGAATGTTGCCGTTGGTATATTCCATGATGGGAAATTGGGAGACCGCGCCGGTGGAGTCATCGATGACATCAATTCCCCTGTTCTGGTTTAGTGCCCAGATGTTTCCCCGGCCGTCCAGGACAATTTGATCGATGTTATTGCTTGTCAGTCCGTTTCTCTCCGAAAAATGAGCGTCTGCCGTGATGTTGCGGTCATCGTCTGACAACCGCTCTTTGGAAATTTTAAAAATGCCTCCGTTGAAACTTGAAATCAATAAGTTTTCCGATCGATCTTCAAGGAAATCATAGGCCCAGCCGGCACTGTAGTTTTTATCTCTGCTGAGAAAATGATAGCTGATGAATTTTTCAGTTCGTTCGTTATATCTGAACGTACCCCCATCCGTTCCAATCCATAATTGATGTTCAGCATCTTCATAAATGGTTCTTATGTGGTTATGTGGCAGACGGAAACCTTTGTTATCCAGATTATACCACCTAAACTCCTTATCAGCAGACGTAAGCTGACGGGTGCGAATGAGTCCATTGTCACCTCCGAACCAGTAAAATCCTTTCGAATCGCGGATGATGGAGTAAAACTGGTTTCCCTCCTCCAAACCGGTAAAATGGAAGATGGGTAAGAATTCAAACTTACGGTAGTGCGGAGCCATTGAAATTCCATAGTCGGTGCCCATCCATATATTGTCGGTGCTATCCCGGAAGACATTCCAGACCACATTGTTGGTAAGTGAGTTAGGTTTCAGGGTATTGTGCACAAAATGTTTCGTTTCTTGCTCGTTGTAGATGTATATTCCGTTGTCGGTAGCTAAAACGAGGTTGTTGTCCCTGTCCATCTCCATTGATTTCACCACCGGGAAACCCGGTATAAATTGAAACAAACCGGATGCCGGTGAAAACTTGGACAGCCGCCGTCCTTCCCCGATCCATATACAATTGCGTTTTTCATCTTTTAGCAGGGAATTGACAATGCCTACACTGTTATCATTCGGACGGATTTGCTCAAAGTGATAGTCGTCCACCGAAAACCTGCCCAATTGTCCGATACCTCCCATATAAACGAAACCGTTATCTCTGAGCAAGGAATAGATGATCCCGGATTTTCTCTGTCCGGAAGAATCGGCAAACATTTCGATAATCCTCTGTTGTTCGAAGTTATATCGATAGAGACCGTCGGTACTCCCGATCCATAAATCGTGTTCCGTCAATGTCATGGTCCGGACGTCCTTTATAAATTCAATCTCAAAGGGTATATATTTTTCGAATTTATAATCGTACATCAGGATGCCTCTTTCCGTGCCCATCAGCAGGTAATGCGATTTATAGAATAAACCACAGTGGATCAACCGGCTTTCAGAGCTTCCCGGAGTAAAATGGGGGATCGATTCATATCCGTCGTAGCTAAACAGTCCCTTGTTTGTTCCGATCCACAACAAGTCTTGTTCATCCTGAAGAAAAAAACGGACCGAGTTGGCTTCCCGGCTTAATGCAAAATTATCAAAGGATTGGTAGTTCATGCTCTGTCCGGTGACTGTCAATGAGCCGCAAATACCTATAAATGCCAGGATCAATCTATGTATCATCTGTTGTGCTGTATTGAAATCGATTTTTTTTTAAAAATTATCACTTCAGTCGTCTCCGATTCAAAATTACCCCCTTTTTCTCATTTTAAGAAATCTAGGATAAATGAAAAGTGGTACGTATCATCAGACAACCGGTATTTGGGATGAGCTGTTGACTTTTCCGACCAGGAATCGTCACCACCCAGTCCCATTTGCTTATAATCGATGTTTACGGTGTATGCATCCCTTGTCTCCAGTTCGTTGATGTGCGTTGCCTTTTCTAGGTTTTCGGGGGACCATGACCAGACGGAAAAATCGAAGGAAAAGATGCCGATAACCGTGAGCTGACCTTTCTTTCCCTGCAGTTGTAACCACCGCACATCGCTGTGGTTCCCGTTTTCCTGGGGACGCACATACAGGTAAGACAGGTCATTGACCGGTATATGATAAAGTCCCAAGCGAGCACCCTCCTTCCGATCCCAGTACGATTCATGGGGCCCTTTGCCATAGAATGCAGCCTCTGTAAAATCATCGGCTACTGCGAACTGCATTCCCAGGCTAGGTAGCGGAGGTGTCTCTTTCCCTTTGTTGATGGTCATCTCTGTCTGCAGTGACCCGTTGCCAGATATCTTATACGTGAGTCCGAGCGTACTGTTTTCCACCGGAAGCCGGTATCTTCCGTGGATCTCGGTCAGACCCTCTTTTTCTGTCACTTTCCAGCTGATCAGTTCCGTTTTGCCGGCTGCGTCTTTCCATACACGCATGGAACGAAATAGCTGGTTTCCTGCCGCCAGATCGTTGTCGGTAGGCACCCGCCAGAAATTGGGAAGAAGGGGTTCTTTCAACATCTCTGTGCCGTTGTTCAGATATGAGATCAGGGCTCCGGAAGATTTTTGGAAGGTGGCTGTAAAACGCCTGCCGCTAACTCTTATGCCGTCGTCCAGTATCTCGGTTGTCAGGTTTCCTTCCGTAACCAGCGTGGGGACGGTGGACGGGGTATTAACAATCATTTGATCCCACGCCAGCTCATACCCTTTTGGTGCCCATAAGGTTTCGCTTTTCAGCAGATAATTAACTTCCAGTATGTATTCTCTCTCAGGATCCGGATGGTAGGATCGCACTCCTAAGGATATATCCATACTGGCACCCGGCAGGCAGGGTGGTATTCTTTCTGTTCCGGACTGCACTGTTTCGCCGTTTGCCAGCAGTTTCCAGTGGAGTTCGAGGTGTGACAAATCGCTATGGGAATACCTGTTGAGTATGTTTACGTTAAATTGTCCTTTGCTACGCAGAGTTGTTGATACATCCTGAAAGATTTTTTTTACTTCCCACAGGGCCGGATGAGGTGTCTGGTCAGCTGCCACAATGCCGTTGATGCAGAAATTGGCGTCATTGGGTGTATCGCCAAAATCGCCGCCGTATGCCCAGTATTCCCTTCCGTTTTCATCGGTCTGGCGCAAGCCCTGATCCATCCAGTCCCAGATAAATGCACCGATCAGATTGGGGTATCTGTGAATGATGTCCCAATATTCCTTCAGGTTTCCCAGGGAGTTTCCCATTGCATGGGCATATTCGCAGGCTATAATGGGACGTTTAATATAGGGACTGACAGCGAGCCCTTCCAGTTGTGCAGGCGTGGGATACATGCGGCTGAGCACATCCACGTAATTGGGATCAGTCGGATTGGCCATATATTGTGGTTGTTGCTGTGCGCCTGGTTTGATGTATGCCGGATGTTCGGGATTGCCTTGGGCTCCTTCATAATGTACATAACGGGTAGGATCAAAATCCTTAACCCAGCCGGCAGCAGCAGCATGATTCGGTCCGCAGCCCGATTCGTTACCAAGTGACCAGAAGATAATGGACGGGTGGTTTTTATCGCGCTCCACCATGCGGATTACCCGGTCGAGGAAGGCATAAGCCCAGCGGGTGTTGTTTGAGAGCAGTCCGCCTACCCCGTGGGTTTCGATGTTGGCTTCATCGATTACATAGAGACCGTATTCATCGCATAAATCATAAAAATATGGATCGTTGGGATAGTGAGATGTTCGCACGGCATTAATGTTAAATCGCTTCATCAGCAGCACATCGGTTCGCATCTCTTCCCGGGAAACTGTTTTGCCATTAAGCTGACTGTGGTCATGGCGGTTAACGCCTTTCAGTTTTACTTCCTGTCCGTTTACCAGCAACCGACCCTCCTGCAGCTCCACCTCACGGAATCCTATTTTTGAGGCAAAGGCCTCCACCTCTTCGCCTGATCCATTTTTTAGGCAGAGTGACAGGGTATACAGGTAAGGATGTTCGGCTGACCACTGTCGGGGATTTTCAATCAGTGTTTCCATGATTCCGAAGTACACAGTGTTGCGGTGTGGATACCTCTCCTTATAAATGCTGTTGGCCGGTACCGTCAGAGGTTGCTCCAGCACCTCCCGGCGGTCGGCATCGTAAAGACGGGCTTCCACGGTCCATCCATCCAGATTAGTCTGGTTCAGGTTTTCAATGACAGGCCGTATCTGCAGCCAAGCATTCCGGTAAGTATCGTCGAAGCGGGTACGTACAGTAAAATCTGCCAGGTGAACCTTGGGGCGCGCCATCATAAAGACCTCACGGTGGATTCCACTCATTCGCCAATGGTCCTGGTCTTCGAGGTAACTGCCATCGCTCCAGCGGTACACCTGTACTGTTATCCGGTTATTATCTGCGTGCAGAAACGGGGTGATGTTAAACTCCGCAGGCAGGCGGCTATCCTGACTGTATCCGGCTTTTTGTCCGTTCACCCATAGATTGAACGCTGAACTGACCCCGCCAAAATGAAGAATTACCTCCTGGTTATCCCATCCCTCCGGAATGGAGAACTCTTTGACATAAATGCCTACCGGATTTTCGCGTTCAATGAACGGGGGATTCACCGGGAACGGATATACGGAGTTGGTATAAATGGGAGTACCGTATCCCCGCATTTCCCAGCAGGAGGGAACATCAATGTCATCCCATCTATCAACGGCAAACCCTGCTTCTGCAAACCCTGCAGGAACATAAGCCGTATCGGGAGAAAAATAAAATTTCCAGTCACCATTCAGGAATTTTATCCACGGAGACTGTTCCCTGTCACTAGCCAGGGCCTCTGCTTCAGAAGGAAATGTATAATAGGTGCTGTGCGGTTCCAGCTTGTTTTCTGAAATGAATCTCGGGTTCTCAAAATTTTTAGGCTGTGCCTGTGTAAAGAGAGTCGTAATTAGCCCCCAGGCCAATAAGTAAATGTTGTATTTCATCTGAATGTAATTATAAAAGTTTTCTTCCCTCCCTGTCGGGATCGTTTCTCACTTCACAGGTGTCATTTAAAATCATGATTTCCCCATTTTCTTTTGTATAAACCGGCCACTTTGGCAATCCTTCCACGTTGGGATCCCCGGTGATCATAAACGTCAGCAGGTCATTATCCTTTGTTTTGGAGGCACAGGAAGTCAGCTGAAAGACCGGGACCATGCCAAGTCCCAGCGTACCGGCCCCCATGGTTTTTAAAAAAACTCTTCGATTTGTTTTCATTATTGATAGAATTAAAATCGATTTTATGTTTCAATCCTTATAAACGGATGTTGTATTTTACTTTAAAGCGCAAGCCGGCTTCATCCCAGGAATAACTATTTAAGGTTTTTAAAAAGCTGGAGTTCCATACGAACAAAATTTCATTGCCCGGAGACAAAATCCATTGGAAACGACTTTGCCATCCAGCTATTTCTGATAGGTTATCATACTGAAATGAATTATAGACGGTGATATCCGGACTAAACAACCAGTTCAGATTGAATTCGAAGATATGGGTGTTAAATTTCCCGTCCGGCAGTTTGATTTGATTTGTAGTAATTGAACTGCTTATCATGAACGGAACGGCAATCTTCCAATTCGCACTTACGCTGAGATTATTCTTTTGTCCGGTGTAAAAGTCTCCAAATCCATATGACAAACGTCCAGATAATTTACGGCTCCCTTCCGTGAACAAAGATAGTTGATTTTCCCACCATTTATATTCATTCGCCGGAATAATAAAATGAGAGAAAATATTAAAGTCCTGATCAAAATGATCATACCTGCGATTCAAACTATAGGTGAATCTTTCTCCAGACTCAAAGAGTATGCTGAAAGGAGTAAATCCGAATGATCTGGTTTCCGGCTTATGACTGAAGTCCGTCACATAGTCAAAAGATCCTCCGAAAAAAAGCTGTCTTACACCCATACTGTTTAACCTTGGTTCAATCATGAGAGATCCAAAGGTTTCTTTAATATTTGTACGAGAAACGTACCCTATACCTGTATGAAAATTTTTTCCAATTTGCACATGCCCCAACTGAAAATCAATTAAATCATTCGGATAAGCAAATGTGGCTCCCCAGGAATAGTTTTTTCCATGTAATTTGTCGGTAACTGATTTAAGAATAAACAGATCCAGGGAAACATTCTTATCTCTTTTAAAGGTAGAAGTGGCCAGTTTCAGATCAACACCCGCCACTCCGTTTTGTATGGAATCATTCGTATTTCCATAGGTGCTGATCAGACCCACCGTAGATTGTTTCCCAATGTCATAACTCATTCTTGCCACACTGAAATTAGTATTGCCATAGTCCCTGTCGTCACTCATATTCAATAATCCAACATTGAATCGACCTATTTTCCCGGTCAATTTCGCTCCATAATTTACCGGGATGGGTTTTCCGATGGGATCCAGACCAATCCTTCTCGAAAAAAAAGGCTCTATCTTTCCTGAAGGTGCCGCAGTACTACTTCCGGAACCGAATGAGAAATAATTTGCACCATCAAGAAAAAATTTTCGTTTCTCGTTCAGGCGGAGGCTAAAGCGGGTGAGATTTATCTGACGGCTGTCAGCTTATGTTTCAGCAAAATCAGTGTTAATTGATAAAGCAGCCTTTAAATTTGGAGCAATTTGGTAATACAAATCAGCTCCCGCATTTAATTTCATTTCAGGTTTTTCACCGTTTTTCGCATCAAATCCGGTGATAAAATATGGAGAGAAATCGATGCCCACCCCATGGGTTATTCCTGTTAATCCTTTTAACATCCCTGTTTCGGCAATGGAAAACTGCGACGCATTAATATTGGCAACGGGCCAGGAACCCCATTCTCTTTTCTTTGTGATAAACCGGTTCATTACCAGTCCCCAGCTGTCGCTTTTCTTATCAAAACTGAGTGATCTGAATGGCAGAGCTATTTCAGCCTCCCAGCCTTCTGATGTGATTTGGGCTTTACCTTTCCAGAGTCCGTTCCAACTGCTATTCATCGAATTGCCTTGAATGATGGCATCTTCTCTTCCTCCCAAGGCATTTATTCCTATAAAATAGGCCGTTCGATGATCAGAATAGGTATCTAAGATGATGGCGAAACGATCGTCTGTATAATAACTTTCATCAAACTTCATTTGTTTGGCAAAAACTGTTTCTTCTGGCTGATAGCATTTTATGCCAAAATAGAGAAATTGTGAATCGAAACAAACAAACACCTCTGTATTTTCAGATAAAGGCTCTCCCAGCATGGGTTCTCTTTGCAGAAATGTATCAATCGAAGATAGATGATCCCACGTTTCATCATTTACAAATCCATCTATTAAAGGTGGTGTTTCCGTTTTATAAATTTGAAATGTTTTTTGTGCATATAAATTTCCAGTAACGATTTGTATCAGTATAATTATCCACCACGATCTCAAGCATTTTTTCATAGAGGTTACTGTGCTAATTTGCCTCAGGATACAGACTGATTTCAGTCTGTATCCTGAGGTTGTTTGATAAACTATTTCTTTCAATTTATTGAGCAATATCTATTTTGAAAGAAGCACTTCTTAATCCGGGTGAACTTACTTCGATGACAGATTCACCTGGTTTGGACGGAGCTTGAAGATAGCCGAGAATAAGGCCATTAAAAGCTTTTTTGGTTTTAGATTTGGGAGGTGTTAAATCTCCTGCGTTTCCATTTTCAACCCCGATCAGTGTCATATCTCCTTTTACATTAAACCGGATTTCGTTGTTTGCTTTCGGCACGACGATGCCGTTTTCATCAACTATTTCAACCGTTAAATGGACGATGTCATTTCCATTGGCTTTTACGGTGTTTTTATCACCCGACAATCTAATGGCTGCGGGCTCACCGGCAGTTGTCACGATGGTGGTGCTGACTATCTCGTTGTTCTTTTTGCCCACAGCTTTCAACTCTCCGGATTCATAAGGGATTTGCCATGAAAGATGCAGATCACCGGTCGTTCCATTGACGGGTGGTTTGTCGTAGGTATTCCACGACCCTGAATTTCCCGGTCTTGGAAATTCCAATCGTTGTTCACCATACGATTTACCATTGAGGAATAATTCCACTGCATCGCAGTTTGAATAAACAATGACCGGAATAATCTCTCCTTCTTTCCCTTCCCAGTTCCAGTGAGGGAACAGATGCACCATGGGGTCTTTTGTCCACTGACTTTGATAAAAATAGTATCCGTCTTTAGGAAATCCTGCCAAGTCAATAACTCCACTGTATGAACTTCGGTACGGCCAGCGAGCCTCTCCATGATAATCAATCCCAGTCCACATAAAATCACCGCAAACATAATCGCGGGTAGCCGTGAATTTCCAAAGTTGTTCTGCACGGATCATGGAGGTATTATAAGGACGACTTCTGTAATTCCCGTCTTCCAAAGAATATTCCCCTCTGGCACCCCCGATGTTAGAGTTTTCTGTGCCGATCATTTTCCAATCAGGATGATTGATCTTATCCACACTGTAAAACTGCTCTCTCCTTTCGTGCCAACGGTCAACATAGTTATAACCAACCACATCCTGCAATTCAAGGAAAGGGAGCAGTGCCGGAGAGCCATCCGAAGCAATCCGGTCATTGGCCTGAGTTACCGGTCGGGTTGGATCTTCCGCGTGAAAAACATCAAGCAGATTTTTTAACACGATCTGTCCCCGCTCAGTACTTTGGTCAGGCACCTCATTACCGGCACTCCAGATAACCACAGAGGGATGATTCCTGTCGCGGTGAATGAAAGAGACCACATCATTTTTCCAATTATCTTTAAAATAGAGGTGATAGGCTGAAGTGGTATTAATTTTTGCTTCTTCCCATTCATCAAAAATCTCATCCATTACAAGAAAGCCCATTTTGTCACACAGGTCCATAAACTCAGGAGCCATGGGATTATGGGAAGTTCTAATGGCATTACATCCCATTTCTTTCAGTATTCGAAACCGACGTTCCCACACCTGTTCGGGAACTGCAGCACCAAGGCATCCGGCTTCATGGTGTAAGCAAACACCGTTCATCTTGACTTGCTCCCCGTTCAGCAGGAATCCTTTCAGAGCATCATACTCGATGGAGCGAATGCCAAAAGGTGTGTCAAACTGATCCTTAGTGGATTGATTCAATACTACCGATGAACGCAGCGTATACATCGCAGGAGAATCAGTGGACCACAGATGAGTATTTTTCACACTCAATGTCTGCGTAAACTCTTTTTGTTCGTTGGCCCGGATGGATACAGGCGTTTCAATTTCAGTTACCATATTTCCCCGGAAATCAATAATCTGAGATTTCAATACCGCATTTTGTGTGTTTTCGTAATGATTTTCTACGCTGGTTTTTATGTTTACGGAAGCAGTCAGACTATCCACCGCCGGGGTGGTAATGTATGTACCCCATTGAGAGATATGCAACGGATCAGCGAAGTTCAACCAGACATGCCTGTAAATGCCCGATCCGGAATACCACCGGCTGTTTGTCTGGATTGAATTGTCTACTTTCACGGAGATCACATTGCTCCCTCTTTTCAGGTACGGGGTAATGTTGTAATAAAAGCTGACATAACCGTTGGGATGTTTTCCCAGATAGTTTCCATTAACCCAAACTTCGCTATTCATGTAAACCCCGTCAAATTCGATCCAGCATTCCCTAGAAATATCAGAAAGGTCGAAATGTTTCCTATACCAACCTATTCCTGTCGGCAGATATCCACCGCTACCTCCTGTGGCTGCATTTTCGTCGTATTCACCTTCCATGCTCCAGTCGTGTGGAAGATTCAGTAACCTCCAGTTGTCGTCGTTAAAATTTGCACTTTTTGCATGCTCAACGTCTCCTATATGAAATTTCCAGTTATCATCGAACAGAATCCTTTGACGAGAATCTGTGTTCGGATTAATCCGGGAGGTTTGAGCTTGACTTTGAATGCTTATAATAAGCATGCTCATCAGAAAAGGAATAAAAATGATCCATGTTTTTTTTATCATAGCTTTTAATTTTATTATTGATTAATTCAAGTTTCGCAAGTAAAA
>LSQX01290195.1_pt1 | contig 12510 bp, 10 predicted proteins | sample 654561 | NCBI WGS metagenome assembly LSQX01 (sample SAMN04489861, study PRJNA283612) | anaerobic digester metagenome | isolation source: 4 biogas reactors fed with cattle manure at either 37C or 55C with and... | place: Denmark: Kongens Lyngby | collected 2014 | reverse complement strand
ATTCTCATTCTTATTGTCGCATGGAGACACTATGTTCAAAACTTCTTCTCTTATAATTACCTCTATTTTGGCTCTTGCATCTTTTAATGCGGTTGCTAATGAGGTCAATATCTACACTACTCGCGAACCGGGTTTGATTCAGCCTTTATTAGATGAATTTACTAAGGTGAGTGGGATCAAAGCAAATACAGTTTTTGTCAAAGATGGACTGACTGAGCGCGTCAGCTCTGAGGGTGTTAATTCTCCTGCAGATGTATTGATGACTGTTGATATAGGTCGTTTATTAGATGTTGTTGATGCCGGGTTGACCCAGCAGATTGTTTCACCCGCCTTAGAAGAACATGTCCCTGCTGCATTTAAAGATCCTAATAAACATTGGTATGCTTTGTCTTTGCGCGATCGTATTGTTTATGTGTCCACAGATTTGGACATACAAGAAATGACTTATGAGGATTTAGCTGATCCTAAATTTAAGAATAAGCTTTGTTCACGTTCAGGTCAGCACCCATACAATACAAGTTTAATTGCCGCAAAAATAGCTCATGATGGGACTGAGTCTGCGGAAGAGTGGTTGCGAGGACTTAAAGCTAATCTGGCACGCAAGGCGGCGGGTGGTGACCGTGAAGGTGCGCGTGATATTTTAGCCGGTATTTGTGATGTCGCTATTGGTAATGCTTACTATGTAGGTCGTATGAAAAATGCAGAGCCTGGAACTGATCAATATCAGTGGGGTGAGGCGATTAAGGTGATTCGTCCTACCTTTGAAAATTCTAAATCTAATGGTACCCATGCAAATATTACGGGTGCGGCAATTGCAAAAAATGCCCCTAATTTAGAAAATGCCTTAAAGTTATTGGACTTCTTGATTTCAGAACAGGGCCAATCGATGTACGCTAAGAGTAATTATGAGTATCCAGTACGTGCTGGTGTTGAGTTAGATCCGGTCGTAGCAAGTTTTGGTGAGTTAATTATAGATGATCTGCATATTCTTGAGATTGCTAAGTATCGTCAAGAGGCAAGCGAATTAGTAGATAAGGTTGGTTACGATCAGTAAGTAATTTATGGTGAGTAATCAATCTAAGCTGCAAAGAGTGCAAGGTTGGAGCGTTAGTTCCGGCCTTGCACTTATCATAGTGCTAATCGTTTTTTTGCCAATTGCAGCACTTGCTGTCCAAGCGATGAGTTCAGGCGTAGAGCATTGGTCAAATTTATTGCGTTATGTTTTGCCTACAGCGACCAAAAACACGCTGATTTTGTTATTCGGTGTGGCTATTGTCGTTTCTATTGTAGGTACTACAACCTCATGGTTAGTTACTGCTTTTTCCTTTCCTACACGTAAACTCCTGGTCTGGGCCTTACTACTGCCTCTTAGTTTGCCAGCCTATATTATGGCCTTTGCTTATGTGGATTTATTACATCCCTTAGGACCTATTCAAGGCTTTATCAGAGAATTACTTGGTTATAGTTCACCCAGAGAGTTTAGATTGCCGGATGCTCGTGCGATGTGGGGTGCTATTTTGGTGATGAGTATGTCACTTTATCCTTATGTTTATTTCACCACACGAGCAATGTTTATTAATCAACCAGTCAGTCTGATTGAAGCGGCACGGATTTTAGGCTGTAGTCCACGGCAGGCATTTTTTAGATTAATACTGCCTTTAGCTAGGCCGGCAATTGTTATTGGCGTGGTTTTAGCTTTATTAGAAACGTTAAATGATATTGGTGCGTCTGAGTTTTTGGGTATTCAAACCTTAACTACGTCGATTTTTAATACTTGGGTTGCCCGATCTAATTTAGGTGGCGCAGCTCAAATTGCTTGTATTATGCTAGGTGTTGTCGTGTTACTGATTTATGTTGAGCGTCATGCGCGTCGACGCCAGCGCTTTAGTAATACACAACGTATGACAACTGTGCGTCGACATGAACTTAAAGGGTGGCAGGGAATTATAGCGATGGTCTATTGTTGGATTCCGGTAGTGTTGGGTTTTATTGCTCCCGTGTGGTATCTGATTTGGGAAGCATATAAGCGTCTGTCACAAGGACAACAGATCTCTGCAAATTTATGGCATAGTGCATGGAATACGCTTTATGTGTCTATTGCAGCGACGCTTTTGACTGTGATGGCAGGGTTACTCATCGTATGGGTGATGCGAGATCCTCGCTTTAAGTTTAAAAAGATTTTTAGTCGTGTAGGCAGCTTAGGCTATGCTATCCCAGGTACCGTTTTGGCAATTGGCTTATTAACTCCTTATGCTTGGCTTGATGGGGTGATTGCGAAGTTTATGAGTGGTGTTTTTAGTTTGTCGCCACAACTTTATATTATGGGTAGCGTCGCTGGCCTAGTGATTGCCTATACGGTACGTTTTTTAGCGATGACTATCGGTTCTTTAGAAGCAGGTTATGAGCGTATTCCTCAACAATTGGATACTGCTTCACGAAGTTTAGGGCAGAGTTATTTTAAGACTTTTTTTCGTGTGCACCTACCTTTACTTAAACCGGCTATAGGTACCGGAGCTTTATTGGTTTTTGTCGATACGATGAAGGAATTGTCCGCGACGCTGTTATTGCGTCCAATGAATTTTGAAACCTTGGCAACTTGGCTTTATGCTGAGGCAGCTCGAGGGACTTATGAAGAGGGAGTAATTGCGGCCTTGCTTATTGTTGCAGTCGGATTAATCCCTGTGATCATCTTGGCTCGCACTCAAGACAAAATAAAGTATTAATGATGAGTTTATTGACATTAGAACAAATTGATGTGGTTTATGGCAGTGGCAAAGAAGCTAATCGGGTGGTGCGCGATTTTAGTATGACCCTGGAGACTGGTGAAATAGTCTGTTTATTAGGTCCCTCGGGTTGTGGAAAAACCACTGTCTTACGTGCTATTGCAGGTTTTGAGTCGATCAGTGCAGGGCAAATTTTATTAGGTGCTCAAGTACTTTCAAGGCCTGATAAGATGCTTGCGCCTGAAGAAAGGCAGATAGGAATGATGTTCCAAGATTATGCGCTTTTTCCTCATTTGACTGTTGAAAAAAACATCCGCTTTGGTTTAAATAAATGGAATAAAAAAGTTGCAGATCAACGTGTGGAAGAAATGCTAGAGCTAGTAGGGTTAACGCAGTTTATTAAACGCTATCCGCATGAGTTATCAGGTGGGCAGCAGCAACGTATAGCCTTAGCTCGTGCTATTGCACCACAACCAAGACTGCTACTCCTAGATGAGGCTTTTTCTAATTTAGATGTTGATACACGTGAACGCTTAGCGATGGAAGTGCGCGATATTCTTCAGAACAATCAATTGTCAGCTATTTTGGTTACACACCATCAGTCAGAAGCTTTAGCGATGGGAGACAGGATTGCTTGGATGCATTGTGGTAGTTTAAGTCGTTGGATTAATAATCAGGAGAAAGAAACAACACTTGAGGATATTCAGGAGTTAGCAGTATCCAATATCCTATAGAGTGCTTATCCGGTCCTTATATCTGATTATTGTCCTACTGATTTGATGAGATTTTGATGGCTTAATTAGCTGACAAGGGCTTGTTGCTCTAACTCGTGGTCATAAAGTTTTTTTATGGCAAAGAGCCTTTCCCGCTTTAAAAACTCAGGAATAGTCAATTCCGGTCTGCCTACTTCCAGGGCATCAATGGTGAAACAACCAAATAAATCCATCATTAACTCCTTATGCTCAGGCCATAACATGGCTAATAGCTGATCGGGGGTATAAAGATAGAGACCAAGTTCTCTAATTTCACGTCTGGCAAAATCCTTTAGGTTCCAAGTAATAATAGAGATATTTTGATTAGGTGCTTTTTGCTGCATGCTCAGGGCGCAAGCGATCACGTGGTGATCCTTGGCGTCACTATAGCGTAGATCCTTTTCAAACTCGTGCACTAAGCCCATATTAGCCTCGGGAAATTGTCTTTGCATAAAATCCCACTCGCGCTCAGCAAATTCCTCGCTAACATCCCATATTTTGGGAATGTTGCGACGCCACTCTTCGCCGATATAATCTCCCCAAACAGGTGCAATGCATTGGTGCTGCGCCATGCGGATTAATAACTTTCTAACTGTATTGGAAATTAATACGCAAGTGTCAAGAACAACAAAGTAAGGAGGTGGGAAGTGCTTGTGCATAAAAGATGAAATATAATGACTATTAGTTTTGAAAATTCTCTAGAGTGTAGCAAAGTTAGTTTAAATTCTCAGTAAGGGCACTTGAAATTTAACAAACTTGCCTTATATTTTTATCATAGCAGGGAGTGCAGTGAAGCTGATTTATAGGCTCAACAATATTATGGCTACTCCCAAAATTTAATTTTTAGGGTGTATATCAAATATGAGATTTGACAAATTAACAACCAAATTCCAGCAGGCTTTGGGTGATGCTCAGAGTCTAGCTGTGCACCATGATAATAGCTACATTGAGGCAGTTCACGTCTTAATGGCATTAATTTCAGATCCTGATAGTGGGGCGGGCAGTCTATTAGCCCGCGCTGGAGTACAGGTTAATAGCTTACGCAGTGCCTTGGATCTGGAGATAAGCCAGTTACCTCAAGTCACAGGCAATGTAAATCTACAGATCAGCAGAGATCTAAATAACTTGCTTAATCGTACCGATAAGGAAGCACTTGATCGTGGTGATGAGTTCGTAGCCAGTGAACTTTTCTTATTAGTCTTGGCGGACGATAAGGGACCGGCTGGTCGCGCCTTGAAATCCTCCGGTATGAATAAAGCTGCTTTGGAAAAAGCTATCGATGATGTACGTGGCGGCGATAGTATTACTGACCCTGAGGGTGAATCGAACCGTGAAGCACTAAAGAAATATACTTTGGATCTAACAGAACGTGCTCGTATGGGTAAACTAGATCCAGTGATTGGTCGTGATGATGAAATTCGTCGTGTGATTCAAATTCTGCAACGACGTACAAAAAACAATCCCGTCTTAATTGGTGAGCCTGGCGTCGGTAAAACTGCGATTGTTGAGGGCTTGGCTCAGCGTATTGTTAATAACGAGGTACCTGAGACCTTACGTGGCAAGCGTGTATTATCACTCGACTTGGCGGCTCTATTAGCCGGTGCCAAGTTCCGTGGCGAGTTTGAGGAGCGTCTAAAAGCCGTTCTCAAAGAGCTCTCTCAAGATGATGGTCAAAATATTGTCTTTATCGATGAGATTCACACCATGGTTGGTGCCGGTAAGGCTGAGGGTGCGATGGATGCGGGTAATATGTTAAAACCTGCACTAGCACGCGGTGAGTTGCATTGTGTCGGCGCGACAACCCTGGATGAGTATCGCCAGTATATCGAAAAGGATGCTGCATTAGAGCGTCGCTTCCAAAAAGTCTTGGTCGGTGAGCCGGATGTAGAGTCAACTATTGCGATTTTACGTGGCCTAAAAGAGCGCTATGAGGTTCACCACGGTGTGTTAATCACTGACCCCGCGATCGTTGCGGCAGCTGAATTATCGCATCGTTATATTACCGATCGCTTCTTGCCGGACAAAGCTATTGATCTGATCGATGAAGCCGCTGCGCGTATCCGTATGGAGATTGACTCTAAACCTGAGGTTATGGATAAACTTGACCGTCGTATTATTCAATTAAAAATTGAACGTGAAGCGGTTCGTAAAGAAGAAGATGATGCATCTTTACGTCGCCTCAAAATTATTGAGGATGAGTTAGAGGCGTTGCAGCGTGAATATAACGATTACGAAGAGGTTTGGAAGGCTGAAAAAGCAGCAGTTCAGGGCACTCAATCCATTAAAGAGGAAATTGAAAAGGCCCGTGCAGAAATGGCTGAGTGTCAGCGTAATGGTGAGTTTGAAAAATTAGCTGAAATTCAATACAGTTTACTACCTGATTTAGAGCGTCGACTTAAAGAAGCAGAAAGAGCAGAGTCTGAAGAAAAACCACGATTATTACGTACAGAAGTTGGTACGGAGGAAATCGCTGAGGTGGTTTCACGAGCTACCGGCATTCCTGTGGCTAAAATGATGCAAGGCGAACGCTCTAAACTTCTTACGATGGAAGAGAAACTGCGTGAGCGTGTGGTAGGACAGGATGAGGCGGTTGGCTTGATTTCTAATGCCATTCGCCGTTCTCGTTCCGGTTTATCCGATCCGAATCGTCCTTATGGTTCCTTTTTGTTCTTAGGTCCTACGGGTGTGGGTAAGACTGAGTTAACTAAGAGTCTAGCTAATTTCTTATTCGACTCAGATGATCATATGATTCGTATCGACATGAGTGAGTTTATGGAGAAGCATTCCGTAGCACGCTTAATTGGTGCTCCTCCAGGTTATGTAGGTTACGAAGAGGGCGGTTATTTAACTGAGGCGGTTCGACGTAAGCCATACAGTGTGATTCTGCTTGATGAGGTGGAAAAAGCACACCCTGATGTCTTTAATGTGTTGCTACAGGTTTTAGATGATGGTCGTTTGACCGATGGACAGGGTCGTACGGTCAGCTTTAGAAATACCGTGATTATTATGACCTCTAACCTCGGTTCTGAACATATTCAGCAAATGCAGGATCAACCTTATGAAGCGGTCAAGGCCGTGGTATGGGAGGAGGTTAAGCAATCTTTCCGACCGGAGTTTTTGAACCGTATCGACGAAGTAGTTGTATTTCACTCACTTGATCAGAAAAATATTGAGGCGATTGCTAAAATACAAATTGATCGATTGATTGAACGTGTTCAAGCAATGGAGATGGATTTAAAAGTTACTGATTCTGCTTTAGCAGTATTGGCACAAGCAGGTTTTGACCCGGTATTTGGAGCCAGACCTTTAAAGCGTGCGATTCAACAAAAAGTAGAAAATCCTCTCTCTAAACTTATTCTTGAAGGTAAGTATGGTGAAAAAGATGTTATTTTGGTCGATGCAAAAGACAATCAGCTTATTTTTGAATAATTTAATTAGTGCTTATTGATCAAAAACAAACGTTTTTATCAGGAAAACCCTTAATTTTAATAATTAAGGGTTTTTTCGTATTTAAATTATTGCTAATTCATGTAAACTGACATTGATTTCTAGTTACTTTGACATCGATAGTTTTTAATAATGTCAATTCATTTGTCTGTAGTCATATTATCGTAATTTAAGTAAATTAGAATTCATTTTGTTATTTAGTTTTACGAGAGTTTTTACATGTCAAAAGAAAACGGCGTTGTTAAGTGGTTTAACAATCAAAAGGGCTTTGGTTTTATCAAACCTTCTTCAGGTGGTCAGGATCTATTTGTACACCACACTGATATCGAATCAGATGGATACCGTACATTAGAAGAAAATCAGGAAGTAACTTTTGTTGTTGCTGATGGTCCTAAAGGTCCACAAGCTAAAGAAGTTAACCCGGTATCTAAGTAGTATTTAAATTAGTTATTGGTTTATCCTGATTTTTTCATGATGAATTTAATAACTGTTTAAAATTGCTTATATTAAACACCCAGTTCGAATTTTTCGGACTGGGTGTTTTCGTTTGTAAAAAAATAATTTAATTGAGTTACTTCTAGTAGACACCGTTAATGATAATTGTTATCATTTGCTTTTAAGATTATTGTCAGTAAGAGTTGTCATAGCCAACTTAAGTGAAATCAAAAGTGCAGCAAGAATCAAATTATATCCATCCCGAATCAACCTGGTCGGTCCGCTTATTAAGCGCTGTATGTGTCGGCGCCTTATTTGGTGGTTCTATTATGCTGATCAACTATAGCCACGCACAGAACATTATTGAGCCAGTTGATGCAGGCTTGGATGTTGTAGAGGTGGCATTTGTTGAAGAAGGGCCTATGCCTTTAGGTGAGCAATTAGATGACCCCTTTGCTGAGCCGGAACCTGAACCAGAGCCGGAGCCAGAACCTGAACCGGAGCCAGAACCGGAGCCAGAGCCAGAACCTGAGCCAATACCTGAGCCTAAACCCGAACCTAAGCCAAAACCAAAACCAAAACCAAAACCGCAGCCAAAGCCTCAGCCTAAACCTGTAGCTGAACCTAAGCCACAGTTGCGCTCTTTGAGCAGCAATAACAAGGCTTTTGGTACACCGACAGGGCAGCAGGGTGCACCGGTTGCAGCGCCAAGATCTGGTGAAGCGGTTAATGTATCTGCTTTAAATTTCCGTCGTCGGCCAAATCTTGTGGTAGATAGAAGTCATGGCTTTCGCCCTGGCGAGACAGTAGCTATTCGTGTGCGTGTTACTGTTGATGAAAAAGGCAAGTTGACTGATGTCAATATTCTTTCAGGCGGTAACCCGCGTTTAAATCGCGATTTAATGCGCCAACTACGTCAACAATTATCCTTTAATCCTCATAAGGTTAATGGTGTTGCTCGTAAAGCACGTGGTGATTTCAGTATTAATATTCAAGTTAGATAAAAATCTATTTTTGTGTTTTATTTATTATTTTGTAAGTGCGTATCATGAACCTACTAAAAACTATCCTAAATCAAATTTCAGAGCCGGCTGCTGAGGCAGTGCCGCAAGGGTCAGCTCTGCCTGACTCAGCTGCATCTCAAGCGGTTGAGCAAGTAGCGGCTACTTCAACAGCAAGCCAAGTAGCTGCTGCTGCCTCTCAATCTGCAGAGGTTGTAGGACAAACAGCAGAACAAGCTGCGGGGGCTGCTGAAGGTGCTGCGCAAACAGTTAATCAAGTTGCTGAACAAGCCACCTCTGTAGCAGGTGTAGTATCTCAAGCAGCAAGTGAAGCGACAGCACAAGTGGCTGAGCAGGTAGCAGCTCAGCCTGGTATGTTCAGTTTTATTGAACAAAGTGATATGGTAGGTAAATCGTTATTTGCGATTTTATGTATTATGTCGCTAATTACCTGGTATTTGATTTTTGTTAAAAGCATCTCTAATAAAATCCAAAGTACACGCAGCAAACGTTTCTTGAAACGCTTCTGGAATGCCAATTCTTTAGAAGAGGTTTCTAATCAGCTAAACACTTATGGCTATAATAATCCCTTTGGTCGTTTAGCTTATCATGCGATTAAAGCGAGTAATTATCACCAGCAATATGGTTCTTCACGTTTATCTGACGTAGGTACTGGTGCTGACTTTACGATTAGAAATATGCGTCGCGTGATTGATGAGGAAACAGCACGCATGGAAAATGGTTTAACGATCATGTCTTCGATTGGTGCAACCTCTCCATTTGTCGGCCTGTTCGGTACGGTTTGGGGTGTTTACCATGCTCTAATTAATATTGGTATGTCCGATGGAGTTAATATCAGTGAGGTCGCAGGACCGGTTGGTGAAGCATTGATTATGACTGGTTTGGGTCTTGCCGTTGCTATTCCTGCTGTATTGGCTTTAAATGCCTTCGTGCGCAGAAACCGTGTAATGTTATCTAAAATTGATGGTTTTGCTCACGATGTATTTGCCTTTGTTTCAACTGGCACAACGATACAAGTTGCCGACGCTGCTTTATTCCGTCAAAAGGGCACAGATACAAAAGCCTCACTTACTGAGCCAGTAAAGTTAGCAGGTGGTGCTAATCCTTATCCTCAATCTGAAAAGGAAGAATAGGTCATGTCATCTTTCGGAGGTTTTAGCTCTAATCGTCAACAAATGGGCACAGTATCAGAAATTAATATGATTCCGCTCATTGACGTGATGTTGGTGCTATTAATTATCTTTATGATTACCACACCATTAATGACGCATTCTATTAAGATTGATGTTCCTCGCGTCACTAGCCAACCTGCTGAACAGGATCCGGAAAGTATCGATCTAGCGATAAAAGCGACTGGTGAAATGTTTTGGAACAATGAAGAAGTGACGATGGACTCCTTGCGTGAGAAGATGCGTCAGTTAGTTGTTACTCAAGAAGAGAAACCCGTTAATTTGCGTATTCGTGCTGATGGTGAGGCCTATTATGAGCAGATTGCTCAAGTGATGGCCGCTGCTAGAGGTACGGGTGTGAGACGTTTGGGCTTTATTACTACGCCTGATATTAGTAGAGCAGATAGTACAGCGGAAGAGGCTGCCAATGCAGCCAGGGAAGCCGCCGCTGCAGAAGCAACGGCAGAAGGCTCTGCAACAGCTACTAACGCGGAGTCAGCAAATACTCCAGTTAACGCAGACGCTGCTGCTCAAAATACCAATGCAGTAGTTCCGGGAGCTGCCACCTCGGCTGCGACTGAAACAACAGGCACTAGCCCTGTCCCTGCTGCTACAAATTAAAGATTTTCTTCTTTTTTGAGATCGTCGTAGGTATAAAACTTTACGCCGATCTCAATTTTATCTCTGCCACTTTGGCGTCTGTGGTGATTAGTATCTCGAAGCGAGTAAATACAGCCACAATACTCTTGCTGATAAAACTCTTCGCGTTTACTGATTTCAATCATGCGAGCTGAACCGCCACCTTTACGCCAGTTATAAGTCCAGTAAACTAATTCAGGATAGCGAGCAGCAGCGCGCTCGCCACAGTCATTAATTTGGGCCATATTTTTCCAGCGTGAAATACCCAATGAGCTACTAATGGTGTCAAAACCATTTTCAGCGGCATACAATGCAGTACGTTCAAAGCGCATATCAAAACATTCGGTGCAGCGTATACCACGTTCAGGCTCCCACTCCATGCCTTTAATACGGTCGAACCAATTGTCCATATCGTAGTCTGCATCAATGAAGTCGATACCATGGGTCTGGGCAAAGCGGATGTTTTCTTCTTTGCGGATCTCATATTCGCGCTTAGGGTGAATATTCGGATTGTAGAAATAAATACTGTAATCAATACCTGAGGCTAACATGGCCTCCATGACTTCGCCTGAACAGGGAGCGCAGCATGAGTGTAATAAGACCTTATTGCGACCTTTAGGTAAACTTAATTTAGGACGATCGATCTCAGTAACACGTGGCTTAGCCGGTAATTCGGGCTTCGCAATGATGTTGTCATTTAACTGCGGACGATTGATTTTATTCATTAGAACGTAACTCCGGTAAAACTTTTTTGGCATCAGAAAAAACAGTATTCCATAAATCAATTACTGCTTGACGCTCTGTTCTCATTAATTGTGGTTGGGTGCGCGCACGGTCGTCACCCTGTAAGCGCAGACTATGCTGTTTAGCTCTATAAATTCGATAGGTATCAGCCACTGTGTGGGCGAGACTTTGAGGTAACAAGCCATATTGACCGGCCATCTTCAGGAGGGCGATATTACCCAGGTTTTTGATTAGCTCAGGGTATTGGCAGCTATAAGCTAAGACAATATATTGCGTGATAAATTCAATGTCAACCATACCCCCAATATCGTGCTTTAGATCGAAAAGCTCACTATAATTTGGGTGGCCATCGTGCATGCGTTGACGCATGTCTATGATACCTTGTCTTAGTGTATCTAAGTCACGCTTGCGTATCAAGATGGATTCTCTAAGGGCTTCAAAACGTTGGCCAATCTCTTTATCGCCGGCACTGAATCGTGCTCTGGTAAGGGCCTGGTGCTCCCACTGCCAGGCAGAGTTTAATTGATAGCTCTCAAAGCCTTCTATACTTACTGCTAAAAGTCCTGCATTGCCATCAGGGCGAAGCCGTGTATCAATGTCGTATAAGCGACCCGAAGAGGTCATGGTGCTTAACCAGTTGGTTAAACGACGCGCAAAACGTGTATATATTTCAGTACCTTCAACTGATGCATCATCAAATAAAAAGACAAGATCTAAATCTGATATATAGCCTAATTCTTTACCACCCAAACGGCCGTAAGAAATAATGGCGAATTTTGCTTGATCAGGGGTGCACTTGCGGTCATAACGTTGGCAGACTAATGGCCAAACCCGTTTCATACTTTCTTCTAATAATTTATCAGCTAGTAACGACAGTACATCAGCTAGATGCTCAACGGTAATAACGCCCTCAATATCTTGAGCTAGTAACTGGAAGGTGATTTGTTTTTTTAAATCGCGCATTAGATTCATCTGTAGCTCCATGTCGGGGCTACCGTCTTCTAAGACGCTGGCATCTAGATTATGCTGTAGTTGAATGATGATTTCATCAATATTGATGGGTTCTAAAAGCTCGTGCCAATCAATCAGTCTATCTAAAACAATCGGATTGTTAGTGATGTAGTTCGCAACCCATGGACTAGTATTCAGCATTCTGGCTATTCTACTGAGAACCTCCGGATATTCATTGAGCAGAGCCATGTAGGAGCTTCGTTGAACCACATTGTCTATCAAGTCCATTAGTCGAGAAAAAGTACTGACTGGTTGTTGTGTTTTGGTTGCTGCTTCGATCATTTTTGGGATCAGCGCATCTAAACGGTTTTTGGCTTGAGGGTTCAGGTTTTTAATTTTATAGCTTTGTCGGAGACTTTCTAGCATGGGCTCTAACTCCCTGAGAAGGGCTTTATCTTCTATAGTCAAGCCGTTGGCACTTTGCTCTGTTTGTTGGCCAAGCTTTGTTTTTTGAGTAGTGAATTTTTGTTGTTCAGCGGACTTGATGTCATGTGTGTCAAGTATAGGCTCTATCTTGGGCGTTTGTTCTGCTTCAACGCCAACGATTCTGAAGGCTTCTTTAAAACTA
>LSQX01076671.1_pt1 | contig 12510 bp, 10 predicted proteins | sample 654561 | NCBI WGS metagenome assembly LSQX01 (sample SAMN04489861, study PRJNA283612) | anaerobic digester metagenome | isolation source: 4 biogas reactors fed with cattle manure at either 37C or 55C with and... | place: Denmark: Kongens Lyngby | collected 2014 | reverse complement strand
CCCTCTGCTCCGGCCGGAGTCAGGAGTCCTGCTTGTTGTGATGAGGGTGCAAATGAACTTAAAGGTTGTCCTAAAGCGCCAGTTAATCCTCGCTGCTGCCATGTTTGAATACTTCGTTTGTTGCGGCGACCCTCACCAGATGTATTAAAGCCTTGGGGTAATTTAACTTCAAAGCCCCAAGGTTGACCTGTTTGCCAGCCATTACGCTTAAGATAATTAGCAGTAGAGCCTAAAGCGTCAGCGGTATTGTTCATTAAGTCACGGCGACCATCACCATCGAAGTCAACTGCTAAGCGTTCAAAGGTGGTGGGCATAAATTGGGTATGTCCAAAAGCACCAGCCCAGGAACCTTTAAATTCTTCTATAGGAATATCACCTGCCTGAACTATTTTTAAGGCTGCAAAAAACTCTTTTCGAAAGAAGGCTTGACGACGACCGTAGCAGCTGAGGGTGCCTAAGGCCTGAATAATAGGATAGCTACCAAAGTTTTGACCAAAGTTGCTTTCAACTCCCCAAACCGCTACCACTGTTGCGGGGTTTACACCGTAGACTTCTTCTACACGTTTTAATATTTCACTATGCTCAACTAGTTTTGCTTTGCCCTCAGCAACTCTTTGCTCGTCTACGAGGGCTGCCATATAATCCCAAATGGGTTGACGGAATTCTGGCTGATAATTCAGTTTGTCTAAAATACTTAAGTCAGGCTCTAAATGCTCAGTTAATCTCGTATACGTGGTCGAATTGACACCTGCTCGTGTTGCTTCTGCTTGTAACGCTCGTAGACAAGGGGCGAAACTTGTTGCAGACTGAGCAAATGAATTAGTGTTGACGGCAGCAAGCATGATGGTCATGCTGAAAATAGCTAGTTTTGGCTTAGAGAGTGATTTTTTAAGCATTTTAATACCTTCCGACACGCAAAATTAAGGGAATTTTTCTGCATTTTAACAGTCTTACAGAAAGATCGCTAAAATGATAGGGTTGTAAATTCTGGCTTTGAGGGCTTTTTACCAAATGATGTTTAAAACACGAATTAGATTGTTAACACTAGTTATTTCTTCATGCTTTGTAGTTAGTGCATGTGAGAGTTCAGTTCTACCCGAGCAGCCGAGACAGTCAATTGCTCAGGTCGGCTCTGTAGGTACCCCTTATTTAGCTGCATTGGAGCAAGCTAATGAGGCTAGCGCCGAACATCAAGATAGTGAGATCTTGCCAAAGCTTTCTAGTCGTTCTGATTTTTCTCGGGCTTCGATAATTACAGGTAGAATTTTATCGAGCTTTGAATACAGTAAGGAGCCTCTAGATGAGGCCATGGCTGGGCGTATATTTGATGCCTATTTTGATGCCCTTGACCCCCAGCGCATGTTTCTGTTGCAGTCGGATATCGAGCGTTTTCACCCGCAACGCCTTGCTACGGCTCAGATGATCGCGCATGGTGAGTTAGATATGGCATTCGAAATTTATACTTTATACCGTGAGCGAGTACAGGAGCATTATCAGTATATCTTCAACTTACTTGATTCAGATTTTGAGTTTGATTTTACAAAGGATGAGGTTTTTTCTCTTGACCGTAAAAAATTGCCATGGGTAAAAAGTCAAGCTGAGCTTCAGGATTTATGGCGACAGCGTGTTAAAAATGATTTTCTTCGTTTGAAGCTAGTTGACCGTAGCGATGAGGAGATTTTAGACCGTTTGCGCAGACGCTATACCAATAATCAAAAATTAACTCTTCAAGCTAATAGCGAAGATGTTGCGGAAATGTTTTTAAATGCTTATGCGGATAGTACGGATCCACATACGACTTACTTTAGTCCAACCTCTGCCAAGAATTTTAATGTTCAACTTAGTTTATCAGTTGAAGGAATTGGTGCAGTTTTGCAAAAACGCGATGAGTATGCACAAATTCGCGAGGTGGTTGCTGGTGGTCCAGCGGATAAAACCGACCAGATTAAGCCAGGTGATAGGATCGTAGCGGTAGGACAAGGTGAAGAGGGCCCTATGGAGGATGTCATTGATTGGCGTCTAGATGATATTGTGGCCAAGGTTCGAGGGGAGCGCGGTACTGTCGTTCGGGTTGAAATCCTGCCTGGTGACGAAGGTGTTGAGTCACAAAGTAGAATCGTCCGTATCGTACGTGACAAGGTCATGATGGAAGACCAAGCTGCCAAAGTGAAAACTCTGGATGTTGAGACTAACGGCGTAGAGCAAAAAGTAGGCGTCATTACAATTCCTAGCTTTTATGAGGATTTTGAGGGTAGAACTAAGCGTCAAGCGGATTATAAGAGCGTTACTCGTGATGTTAAAAAAATCCTTGAAGAATTAAATGAGCAGGATGTGGCTGCTGTCGTGCTTGATTTGCGTAATAATGGCGGAGGCTCTTTAACTGAAGCGGCTAACCTTAGTGGTCTTTTTGTAGGCCCTATGAATCATATTGTTCAGGTTAAGGACAATAACGATCGCATTTCTCATGTTCGTAGTAATCATCAAGCTATTGTTTGGGATAAACCAGTTGTGGTGATGGTTAATCGTGTTTCTGCTTCGGCATCAGAAATTTTTGCCGCAGTGATGCAAGACTATGGTCGAGGTATTGTCGTTGGTGATGATACTTGGGGTAAAGGTACAGTGCAAACATTGACCAATTTGTCAGATTTTATTAATAAAGACTTAGTTGCAGATCCAGAGGTCGGAGCCTTAAAGTGGACGATTCAAATGTTCTTCAGGGTTAATGGCTCCTCAACCCAATCAAAGGGAGTAGAGCCGGACATTCATTTTCCATCACTGTTTAATCATGAGGAGTTTGGGGAGTCGAGCTATCCGAATGCCTTGCCATGGACTCAGATTGAACCCGTAAGACATCGTCAATTCAAAAATATGGAACCTATCCTTAAGGGAGTGAAAAAACGTCACGCAGAGCGCACTGGTGAGTCTGAGGCATGGCAGTTATTAGTCGATGAGGTTGGTTATAGTGCCAAGTTATCTGAGCGCAAGGAGGTATCTCTAAATTATGAGACGCGCCTTCAGGAGCGTAAGGATATGGAAGCACAGAGACAGCAATTTGATGAGCGCCGTAAAGCACTTGGCCAGTCAGACGTCGGCATTTTCCGACTGGATGATGGTTTATCCTTTGGTGAGGGTAATTTGCAAGAAGAGTTAGAAAACGAGAAAAAGCGTAAAGAAAATATTGATACGCCGACTCGTGAAGCTGCTAATATTGCAGCCGACTTGGTTGATTTTTATTAAATCTTAAATTAATAGAGAAATTAGAAAGCAAAAGGCGCTTGTAGATACATATTAAATACTACAAGCGCTTTTTTTAAACGACAAAATGTACTTTAGAAAGATCTACAACCTTAAATAGTTCATGACCCAAGTCGGTATGAGTATTATCTTCAGATGGTTTTTCTAAAAGTTTATAGGCATTTTCTGAGGCTTCAATAATATTGTCGATCAATTCATTAGTCAGCTCTGCTGAATACGCCCAACAATTTGTGGGATAGTGCATAAGTGTTCGTCCCTTCTCATTTTGAGCCTGACTTGTGATAGCTTTTTTAAAAAATAATTTATTCTTAATAATGTCAGACTTAGCCAGGAAATTGATGAAGTCAAGTTCAAGAGTGGCTTCGCTCTCGATGATAAATACGTAGTCGATATCTTTAAATAGATCTGCGCCGTGAGCATTTTGCAGAAACCAGTTAAGCGCAATTATTTTTAATAACTTTTGATATGTTAAGGGATCAATGGGATTACCCATTGCTAAACGCTCATTCTTTAAATTGCTTAATAACTCATTAGGACGAAACTCGGCTAAAAGATCGGATTGTTGCAGTAACAGCTGTTTTTGTTCTGCACTAAGTGGCTTTTCACTATATTCAATGACGGCGTTTGGACTATGTTCAAATTGACGCTCGAGAGTTAAAAGGTGTTGTTGTAGCTGAGTCAAAGCACTAGCGGCATCAACAGAGTTTTGATTAATGGCAGATAAAATTAGAAACGCAGCTTTCATGAGATATGAGGAAGAGTTAGCATAAATAGCGCAGCGGAAAAGCTGTTCTATATGATATATAAACAACCCTATATCTTAACCTAATGCGTCTAATTCGAGGTGTATCTTGATAGTTTTTAAGGATTTTGATATACTAGATACTAAGCTGTATATCTGATTGACTGACAGTTTTCTGGACGCGGGTTCGATTCCCGCCGCCTCCACCATCAGTACATTATGTACTGTAGTGTATTTATGAGGGGGGCGTCATTGGTTTCGACAGGGAAAAATAGGAAGATTGGCAGCCGGTAGGCGAAGACCGTTAATCTAGCAAACTCTATAAATGCAAATGACGAAAGTTACGCATTAGCCGCCTAATATTGGTGTTGCTAGGAGCCTGATCCACTTGTCAACAGAACGGATTAAAAGGGGCTTCGGCCCCTTTTTTTATTTTCTAAGTGTATGTCTTTATCTTAAACGATAGAGGTATAGTTCGATGCGGCGGTTGATGAGTCGATTCTGTCTTGAGTCATTACTCACTAAGGGATCAATTGAACCTCTACCTTCTAGTTCAATTCTGGAGCTTCTTAAGCCTTGAGCGATTAGGTATCTAGCTACACTATTTGAACGATTAAGTGAAAGGATTTGGTTTTGTATATCATCGCCACTGCTATCGGTATGTCCTACAATTCGAACACGTAACTCCTGACGCATATTCATTTCTTCAACAAGTTTGTCAAGAATGATATGGGATTTACGATTGATTCTCAGCGAATTGCCTGAAAAAATCTCAGAAGCAGGAATTAAAAGACGTAAGCTGCCATCGTGCACTTGATTAACTTCGATTGGTAGGGCAGTGGTGTTAGCGCTTTTGATTGCGTTATTTAGTTCCTGCCAGTTATCAGTAACCCACGCGATACGCTTGTCAGTGGTTGGTTGACCATCTTGATCTACTCTAAGGCTACCCTTGCCTTCTTGATTAGTACCCCCTAAAGTTGTACAAGCGCTTAAGAGGATAATACTGGAGATAGCACTTAATCGAGAGACTTTCAAGGCGATAGGATAAGAGATTATATTACGCATGTATTAAACCTTTTGAATGAGTATCACCAAATAAAATTGCCATTATCTCTTTTGGATGGTGGGCAATCGCATCAGGTTTACAAGCAATTGCTGCGTCTTTATCTAGACTGTAGCCGTAAGTGACTGCAATTGTTTTCATACCTGCCTCCTTACCTGCAATAATATCACGTTCATCATCACCGATATAGATGCATTGCTCTGTTTTCTTGTCAATTTGTTCGGCTGCATAGATTAAGCCGCCTGGTTCAGGTTTGAAGTAGGGGGTGGTGTCACCGCATACGTTAATGCTACTGCGGTTGTTTATTTTCAAATAGTCGAAAAGGGGGTGGGAGAGCGCTTCACTTTTGTTGGTGACAATGCCCCAGACAATATCACGCTGCTCAAGAGCATCAAGTAGTTCAGGTATATTTGGAAAGAAATGACTATTATCCAACATGCAGTTGCGATAATCTTCTAGAAAGCGATCTCTAAAATAAGGATAAACTAGATCTTCTTGTTCAAGCTTCAGGGCTACTTTTAATAAGCCCCGTGTGCCCATGGAGGCCACTTCTCGAAGCTGTTCGAAGGGGAGGTTTTCAAGAAAACATTTTTTTCGCTGTAAATTTGCCGCTAGGGCAAGTCCTGGTGCACTATCTACTAGAGTGCCATCTAAGTCGAACAAGACAGTATCAATCATTTTTGTGCTGCGATAAAGTAGTTGACTGTAGCATCTTGAGTGAGTGAATAAGTCTTACTAAAAATGTTGTACTCAAGGCCTTTAATATCTCTAATTGACAAGCCTGATTGCTCAATGGTTTGTCTGAGTTCGCTGGGTTTTAATAGCTGCTTGTAGCTATGAGTGCCTCTGGGAACCATGCCTAAAATGTACTCTGCTGCCACGATAAGTTGAAGGAAGGATTTAAGGTTCCGATTGATGGTTGAGAAAAAGACCCAACCCCCAGGTTTTACCATTTGTGTGCATGCGCGAATAATAGAATGTGGATCCGGAACATGCTCAAGCATCTCCATGCAGGTGACTACATCGAAGTGCTCGGGGTATTGTTCAGCCATTTCTTCGGCAGGTATTTTTTTATAGTCAATTGAAAGTTGACTTTCAAGGCTGTGGAGTCTAGCTACTGTTAAGGACTTTTGAGCCAGATCGATGCCTGTGACATTAGCGCCTGCTTTTGCAAGGCTTTCTGCTAAAATGCCACCGCCGCAGCCTACATCAATTACTTTTTTGCCTTCTAGTTTATTAGCATGGTCGAGAATCCACTGGGTGCGCAGAGGGTTGATCTTGTGCAGGGGTGCAAATTCACCTTCCATGTCCCACCATTTTGAGGCAACAGCGCTAAACTTTTCGATTTCAGAGGGATCCACGTTAAGAGATTTTGGATTGTCACTCATAGTAAGGCCTGTATTATCAAATAGAAGGGGTCAAAGTAAAAAGGCTCCGATGTTAACGGAGCCTATTGCAAAATCAGTTGTATTTCTGCTATATGAATCTCTGAATCATGATAGCAGAAATAAACTCAATGCTAATTAGTTAGCGCGAGTACCAACGATTTCAATCTCAACGCGACGGTTGCGAGCGCGACCTTCACGAGTTGAGTTGTCAGCGATAGGCTGAGTCTCACCACGGCCTGAAGCAATGATAGAGTCAGCAGGGATACCGCGAGAAACTAAGTAGTTCTTAACGGCAGCAGCACGACGCTCAGATAAACCTTGGTTGTATTCTTCAGCACCAACGCTATCAGTGTGGCCAACAGCAATGATTGACTCAAGTGAAAGCTGCTGAGCTTGCTGAGCAACCTGGTCTAGGATGTTACGACCTTCAGGTTTGATGGTTGATTTGTCAAAATCAAAGAAAGTATCTGCGTTAAACGCAACTTTGTTTGCAACCATTTCTTGGGCTACTGGAGCGCCACAACCTTGAGCAGCAGTGGCTGGTGTCCAGTAGTTGTTACGCCAGCAGTGTTCGTCTGAGCCGTTCATCCAAACGATACCGTAGTTATTGACCCAGTTATCGATAGATTGAGCAGATGCTACGCCAGTAGTTGCAGTGGCTGCAACGGCGAATGCTAATGCGAATTTAGAGGCTTTGTTCATGTTTCTCCTCGATGAGCTAAATAAAGCTAAAAAGTTACTCGCAGCGAAACCGCCGCAGAATGGAAATCAGGTTTAGTATAGCAATCAATGAAACATCATTCAAAGTGTTTTGAGTAGAATTTCCCTGATGCATGTTTAAGATCTTAAATGATTTCCTATTTTTTTGCTTAAGTAGCTTGCGTAAGTGCATGTATTTTAACGATAAAATGCTTTTTCTTTGAGTTGATGTTGTTTAAAACATACAGTTTGTTGTTTGTGAGTTCAAGAAAACAAGCGCTTTCTCTCTACAACATGTTGTAAAAAAACAAAAATATAGAGGGGATTTGGACAATTTGTTTAAGCATAAATTTGTATCAGCAAGGACAGCTTAGTTGTTGTTTGCTGATAAATGTTAGAATAGGGGGTTAATTTTATGAATTTAAATAGCGTTTTTGCTGTTAGCGAGTAAATATGGAATCTTTTGCTAAAGAAACGATTCAAATCTCTTTAGAACACGAAATGCGTCGTAGTTACTTAGACTATGCGATGAGTGTAATTGTTGGACGTGCGTTACCCGATGCGAGGGATGGTTTGAAACCGGTTCATCGTCGCGTGCTCTACGCGATGAATGTACTGAATAATGACTGGAATCGGCCTCATAAAAAATCAGCCCGTATTGTCGGAGATGTGATTGGTAAGTATCACCCGCATGGTGATAGTGCTGTTTACGACACGATTGTCAGATTAGCGCAGAACTTCTCGCTACGTTATACCTTGGTTGATGGTCAGGGGAACTTCGGCTCGATTGATGGTGATGGCGCAGCGGCTATGCGTTATACCGAGGTTCGTCTGTCAAAAATTGCACATGAGCTACTTGCTGATATTGAGCAGGATACAGTCGATTTTGGCCCCAACTATGATGGCTCAGAACAAGAGCCATTAGTGCTACCTACTCGTTTGCCTAACTTATTAGTTAATGGTAGCTCTGGTATTGCTGTTGGTATGGCGACTAATATTCCTCCTCATAACTTGGCCGAGGTGGTTAACGGTTGTTTGTTTGCACTAGCTAACCCAGGTTGTACTGTAGATGAGTTAATTGAGATTATCCCCGCACCAGATTTTCCAACCGGTGGCATCATTTACGGAACGCAGGGTGTAGTTGAAGGTTATCGTACAGGACGCGGTCGCGTTTTGATGCGTGCTAAAACACATTTTGAAGATATTGAGAGAGGTAATCGACAGGCCATTGTGGTTGATGAGATTCCTTATCAGGTTAATAAGAAAACCCTTCAGGAAAAAATTGCTGAGCTGGTTAACGAAAAACGTATTGAGGGTATTTCCGATATCCGTGATGAGTCTGATAAAGACGGTATGCGTTTAGTGATTGAGCTTAAGCGCGGAGAGATGCCAGAGGTAGTCCTAAATAATCTCTTCAAGATGACTCAGTTACAAGATACATTTGGTATGAACTTAGTTGCCTTGGTGGATGGACAGCCTCGTTTGCTTAATCTTAAGCAGCTGGTTGATTATTTCTTACAGCATCGCCGTGAAGTGGTGACGCGCCGCACTGTGTTCCAGTTACGTAAGGCTCGTGATCGAGGTCATGTTTTAGAGGGCTTAGCGGTTGCTTTAGCTAATATTGACGAGTTTATTCGTATTATTCGAGCTGCCCCTACGCCTCCGGTAGCTAGAGAAGAGTTGATGTCCAAGGGGTGGGATGCTTCTTTAGTGCGCACTATGTTAGTAGCAGCTGACGAAGGTGGTGTGATGGGGGGGGCAGCAGCTTACCGCCCAGAAGATTTAGACCCTGAGTATGGCTTGCAGGATGATGGTCTTTATTACCTGAGCGAAGTGCAGGCTCAAGAAATTTTAAATATGCGTCTTCAGCGCTTGACTGGTCTGGAACAAGAAAAGATCGTCGGCGAGTACGAAGAAGTGATGGTTTTAATTGCTGACTTAATTGATATTTTGTCTAAACCTGAACGTATTTCAAAAATTATTGCTGATGAGTTAGAAGCAATCAAAACAGAGTTCAGTGTTAATGCTAAGGATGTTCGTCGCTCCACTATTGAGGTTAATGCCTCAGAGATAGATATGGAGGATTTGATTACGCCGACCGATATGGTTGTCACTCTTTCTCAAGAAGGCTATATCAAGAGTCAGCCTTTATCAGAATATCGTTCACAACGTCGTGGTGGCCGTGGTAAGCAGGCGACTTCGATGAAAGAAGACGATGTAATTGATAGTCTATTTACTGCTAATACTCATGACTATTTATTGTGTTTTTCCAATCATGGACGTATGTATTGGTTGAAGGTGTATGCCGTTCCGCAAGGTGGCCGAAACTCTCGTGGCCGTCCTATTGTTAATCTGTTCCCCTTGGCAGAAGGTGAACGCATTAACGTGATTTTACCAGTCAAAGAGTTTACTGAGGATCAGTATGTCTTTATGGCGACTTCGCGTGGGACAGTTAAGAAAACCAAGCTCTCTGACTTTTCTAATCCACGACGGGGTGGCATTATTGCAGTTACCCTAGATGAGGGTGACTTCCTGATCGGTGCGGAGCTGACAGATGGTCAGCACGACGTCATGCTTTTCTCTGATGAGGGTAAGGCTGTACGCTTTGATGAGGAGGATGTGCGACCTATGGGACGTAATGCCCGTGGTGTTCGTGGTATGAACCTAGATGAGGGGCAGTTGCTCATCTCCTTGCTGGTTGCTAATGATGAGTCCAGAAGCGTTCTTACAGCGACCGAGCATGGTTATGGTAAGCGCACCTCTATTGCTGAGTACCCACGTCATCGTCGTGGTAACAAGGGGGTGATCGCAATTCAGACCTCGGAGCGTAACGGTAAGGTTGTTGGTGCCGTATTGGTTGATGAAGAGGATGAGATTATGCTTATTACTTCAGCCGGTGTCTTGGTTCGGACTGAAGTTGAACAGATCAGAGAGATGGGCCGTGCAACACAGGGTGTCACGCTGATTAGTTGTGACGAGGATGACTTCTTGACAGGGGTTAAGCGTGTTGTAGAAAGTGATCTAGATGATTCTGATGATGAAGAGGATATAGACGAGAGCATTGTCGACGAGTCAACTAATGACTTACCTGAGGAAGATTCTTCAGAGTCAGAGCGTTCTACGGATAAGGAATAATTAACATGAAGCAATTTTGGAATTTTTCTGCAGGCCCGTCTGTATTACCTAAAGAGGTTTTACAGCAAGCTGCAAATGAGATGCTTGATTGGCAAGGTAGTGGTCAGTCTGTTATGGAAATGAGTCACCGCGGTGCTGAATTTACACAGATTTGTCATGAAGCAGAGGCTGATTTGCGGAAGCTACTTGGTGTCGGTGATGAGTGGGCAGTTTTCTTTATGCAGGGTGGGGCTACGGCGCAGAATGCTATTTTGCCAATGAACTTGNNGTAAAGCCGGGTCAAACAGCTGATTATGTTTTAACAGGTTCTTGGTCTAATAAATCCTATAAAGAGGCTGTCAGATACGGTCAAATGCGTGTAGCAGCTACCAGTGGTGAGGCGCGAGAGATTGCCGGTGTCGAGTATAAGCCTTGGCATTGGGCTCCTGATTTTAGCGAATGGGAAATTAATCCCAATGCTTCTTACCTGCATTACTGTAGTAATGAAACCATTGGCGGGGTCGAGTATAGTGAGCTACCCGATAAAACGGAGATAGGTGCAAATGGGGTTCCACTCATTTTGGACACGTCTTCTCATTTTTTGGCTAGAAACTGGGATCTTAACAAGATTGACATGATGTATGCTGGTGCCCAGAAAAATGCAGGGCCAGCTGGTATTACTATCATGGTAGTTCGTCGAGAGTTATTGGGTAAGTGTCAAGCAACTTGCCCTGATGTGTTTAATTATAAAAACGTGGCTGAGGCTAATTCGTGTTTTAATACGCCGCCAACTTATAGTATTTATGTTGCAGGCCTTGTTTTTAAGTGGTTATTGTCTCAGGGTGGTTTAGCGGTTATTGAGCAAAAAAATAAGGTAAAAGCTGAGCTTTTGTATGATTACATCGATAGTACTGGGTTTTATCATAACTTTGTAGAGCCTACTAAGCGTTCGATTATGAACGTGCCATTTGTTACTGGTGATGATGCTCTTGATGCTAAGTTTTTAACTGGTGCCAAGGAGTTGGGCCTATTAAATCTTAAAGGACATAAGTCGGTTGGTGGAATGCGAGCCTCTATTTATAATGCGATGCCTTTAGAGGGAGTGCAGGCCTTAGTCGATTATATGAAAGAGTTTGAGCGTCAAAACGGGTAAATAATAATGAGCAGTGAATTAAATCAGTTACTTAAGCCTTTGCGAGACAAAATTGACGCTCTTGATCATGAGATTCTGGATTTGTTGAATCAGCGTGCTCAAACAGCTATCGAGGTGGGTAAGGTTAAGCACCGTTATGATGCGGATGATGCGGTGCTTAAGCCTGAGCGTGAGGCTCAGGTTATTCGTGCGCTACAAAAGGACAATCTCTATGGCACTTTTCCGAACTCATCAGTGGAGGCGGTGTGGACTGAAATAATTTCCGCTTGCCGTGGCTTGGAGCGGGGGTTGACTATCGCTTATTTAGGTCCTAATGGCTCTTTTTCAGAGCAGGCGGCTTACGAATTTTATGGCCACGCGGTACAACTCTTGGAGTGTCCTTCATTTGATGAGGTCTTTAGGGCAGTTGAAGCTGGGCAAGCTGATGTTGGTATGGTGCCGGTCGAGAATTCGACGGAGGGTGCGGTTAATCGTACTCAGGATCTTTTGCTAAGTACTACCTTAAAAATTCATGGCGAGCGCACCTTGGCTATACGTCATAATCTTATGACTAAATCAGGTGAGATGAAAGGGGTGGAGCGTGTATTAGCGCATCCACAATCATTAGCCCAGTGTCATCAATGGTTATCAGTTAACTATCCGAACTTACCGCGCGAACCCGCTGCTAGTAATTCAGATGCAGCACGTATTGCGGCAGAGGATCCTAGTGTAGCAGCAATAGCAGGTATGCATGCTGCAGCCGCATGGGAGCTATCAGTGGTAGCAGAAAATATTCAGGATGATGCCAATAATAAGACCCGTTTCTTGGCAATTGGTCATGTTGTAAATCAGCCAAGTGGTGATGATCAAACGAGCCTTATTGTTGCGGTGCCTAATAAAGTCGGTGCTTTGCACGATCTATTGACCCCTTTTTCAACTCATGGTGTGTCTATGTGTCGTTTTGAGTCTCGACCAGCTCGTACTGGGCAATGGGAATACTACTTTTATATTGATATATTGGGTCATCAGGACGATGAAAATATTCGTTTAGCTTTACGAGATTTGGAGTCTCAATCTTCTTTCTTGAAGTTATTGGGCTCATACCCTCGTCAAAGCG
>LSQX01324795.1_pt1 | contig 12511 bp, 9 predicted proteins | sample 654561 | NCBI WGS metagenome assembly LSQX01 (sample SAMN04489861, study PRJNA283612) | anaerobic digester metagenome | isolation source: 4 biogas reactors fed with cattle manure at either 37C or 55C with and... | place: Denmark: Kongens Lyngby | collected 2014 | reverse complement strand
CATGACCCGCGTCTCGGGGGCTTAGGTGCCGGACAGGGTGAGGGGGTCACCTACCTCTCAGGAAATGGGCCGCTGGTTCAGGTGCTTCGCGAGGCACTGGCCCGCGATCAGGCGGAACGCGAGGGACTGCGGCTGCAGGAGGCACGACGTAACGCTGGCAGATCAATTCAGAATGTCCACGGTTTCATCTGGGATAGCTTTGAGCGCGAGGATGCACCTTGGGAGCATGCGATCATCTTCGATGAAGCTCAGAGAGCATGGGATGCACAGCAGGTACGTCGGAAGAGGAGAGAGGAACTGTCAGAACCGCAGCTGATCGCCCGAATCATGTCACGTCATCAGGATTGGGCCGTAGTGATCGGTTTGGTCGGTGGTGGTCAGGAGATCCACGATGGGGAAGCGGGTCTGCAGGAGTGGGGCAGAGCGATCGCTGAGTTGGATGGGCAGTGGGAAGTCGAGTTGTCGCCGGAAATGGTCTCCGGTGGTGCCGCGAGTGCAGGCAGCACGCTATTTCCCGATGGCGCACCTGCTGGCCTTGTGATGCGCACAGCGGACCCTCTTCACCTATCTGTGCCGCTGAGGACATTCCGCGCCGATGCCGTCTCCTCATGGGTGGACCATCTGCTGGCAGGCGACGCAGCCGCAGCCAGAGCAGACATGGCCCGTCTCGGCGAGTACCCTATCATCGTGACACGTGATCTTGATGAGGCCCGGCGTTGGCTGATCTCAAGAACGGCTGGCCAACGACGTTGTGGTGTCGTTGCGAGTTCCGGTGCCCGGCGGCTGCGACCCTGGGGCATCGACATGAATTCGCGTCCAGACGTCGTGCATTGGTTTCTCGGGCCACCGGAGGATGTTCGCTCATCCCATTATCTAGAGTTGGCGGCGAGCGAGTTCGAAATACAGGGGCTCGAACTGGACCACATCGGCCTCTGCTGGGGCGGAGACCTGACGTGGAACTCTCATCGTCATGGTTGGCGTCACAGGCGCTTCCGTGGCACCATCTGGCAGAAAGTCCTCAACGCTCGTGACCAGGAGTACTTGCTCAATAAGTACCGCGTCCTGCTCACGCGGGCGCGTGAAAGCATGGTGATCTGGGTCCCGCCGGAGCGTCCAGAGGATCCGACGATCAACGGAGATTATCTGGACGAGACGTGGGAGTATCTCCTCCGGTGCGGCGTGCCAGAACTGTCGGACGCGTGACAGGAACCGCTTGCGGCGCTAACGACAACCGGAAACGGCACAGGCCGCCACGGGGGGCGGCCTCTCCAACAGCAACAGCAACAGCAACGGCAACGACAACGGCAACGACAACGGCATCGGCGCTTCGCGCCGACCCTCGCGGGGGCGCGAGAGCCACAACGACCACGGCTGGGCCAACATGTTAGCGAGACAGGTCCCGCTCCCGCCGCCGTGGAATAGGCCACAAAGCCAAAGCATCTACCGCAGGAGGGGACTTCATGCGTTCATACACTCCACTCGCGATCATCAGCTGCATGGCGCTCATTAGCAGTGCCTCAGCGCAACTTCCGGATTTCATCAACCTCGATCACGCCACCCGGCCGCTCGTGCAGGAGCAGTCGGAGAGCCTACTCCCTGAACTGCCGCCCGCCGATCTGCAGGGATGGAACCCGCGTGGAGATGTGTCCGTCGCCGAGGTTGGCGGCGAGCAGGTCCTGCGCTTCGGCCCCATGCAGGGCGAGCAGGAGGCATTCGCTGAAACGTGGATCAAGGGCGTGAAGCCCAACACGCTCTACCAACTCACCTACGACCTGCTGATACCCGCCGACGCCGCGATGTCGAAGGGCACCCACTCGGGCTTCTACGGTTGGCTGGCGCACTACAGCGAAGACGGTGGCCTGCCGGGGCCGCTGCGCATGGCCGATCGGCGCCGCAGCGATGAGTGGATGCCGCGCGAGGAGTATCTCTTCACCCACGGCGACGCGATCAACCTCCGCCTCGAACTGCGTTGGTACGCCGATGCAGGGGACATGCTCGTGCGCAACCTGCGCCTCATCGAGGCCCCCGTGAGCGCCGAGGAGGGGCGAGTAGTGCTGCAGACGCAGGCGGGTGAGTGGGGAGAGGCGCGCGACGAGGTGCCCGCTGGACAGGCGACCGATGAGCCGGTGTTGTGGCCCGTGCGCGACATAGATGCGCTGCGCCCTCATTCGCTGCCGCCGGCAGAGAGTGGGCCGCAGGCGCTCGAACTCGGCGGCACGCCGGGGGAGATGGTCGTCGGCGCAATCGGCCTCTGGACGCCTCGGCCGCTTGATGGCCTGCGCTTTTCCATCGAGCCGGGCGATCAGGCGACCGCGGCGCTGGACGAAACGCCGGAGGTACAGCGTGTCGTCTTCCTGCCGCGGAAGACAGACTACTACGGCCGTGGCCGCACCTTCCACTACGTCCCCGATTTCTTCCTCGCCAGCGATACCTTCGACTGCCCGGCCGGGGAGGCCAGCGGCCTGTGGCTGAGCTACCGGATTTCCGACGACGCTGGCCTGAGGCCCAACACGCGCTGGCTCCTGAAAGTTGAGGGCGATGGCTTCGAGGCGTCCCTGCCGGTCAACATCCGCGCATACAGCTTCGATCTCGCGGACCTGAGCGACAAGACGCGGCATCTCTACCTCGATCCGAGCCGGTGGCGCAATCGAAGCGATGAGCAGGCTCTCGCGGAGATCGCCGACGTGCGCGATCACGGCTACGAGTCGGTTCCGCTGTCCTCGGTGGGCAGGGTTGAGGTGGAGGATGGCAATATCACCGGCTTCACGCTCAATGATGAGTCCCTGCGCATCATCCGTCTTGCACAGGAGGGTGGTCTGGAGGGGCCCTTCGGTTTCTGGAACGGTCGCTTCCCCGGCTATGTGCGCGCGGCGCTGGGGCTGCCTGAGGATGTGCTGAGCGGATATGCCGATACCTGGCCGGAGGAGGTCTTTGAGGGAGAGGTGCAGGCCCTGAAGATGCTCAAGGAGGCCGTTACTGCCGCGGGAATCGAGGACCCGTTCATCGTGGCCATCGACGAGCCGGGCTACTGGAAGGCCGGCAGCCCTGCCCACTACGCCTGGGACATGCGCGTCGCGCAGGAGGCTGGCTGGGACACCTACTGCACCACCTCGACCGCGCCGCCCGATCCGCTGGGGCTGCATGTGACCTACCACTGCTACGGCGGCGGGCAGATGACCAACGACCCGCAGGCGGCAGCCGATATCCTTGCGGTCACGCACGCGCATGGACAGCAGTGCTGGTACTACTGCACGGGCTCGTATTCGGGGCAGGTAGGCAACATGCTGCGCAATCGCTACCTCGCGGGCTTCATGTTCTTCCGCAGCGGCTGGGATGGCACCGCAAGCTGGACCTTCCAGCGCTACCGAGGCGACGCGTTCGACGACTTCCAGATCGATGATGCGGGCAAGGAGCGGACGGGGCAGGCCTGCATCACCTACCCCGATCCGCGTGCCGATGCCGCAACCGCGACGGGGAACCTCGACACGCCCCAATGGGAGGCGCTGCGGCAGTCATGGTATGACCACCGCTACGCCGCCACGCTGCAGCAGGCGATTGATGACGCGCGCCAGCGAGATCCTGCCGCCGCCGAGGCCGCTCAGCAGCGCATTGACGCCCTGATGGCTGCACTGCCGTGGAATGGCGCGGCCTTCGCCTACGAGGGCTTCCGGAACTCGGCGCTCGATGAGACCCGCGCGGCGATTGCCGAGGAGATCATGAAGCTGCGCTGACAGAGGTACGAACGACGGCCTGTCAGTTCACCGCTGACAGGCCGTCGAAGTCCTGGTAAAGCAGAACTACGGCAAGTTCCGGATGGCTCCGGCGGACGACCTCCCGCGCTTCACGCAGGCGTTCGGCATGAAACTGCCTCTCCGCCTCCGCATCTTCGAAGCGCTCACTGCCGCCGTATGCGCCGCAGTCAACGTGGTCTACGATGACCAGACGCTTCACGCCATGCAGCGAGATCGCCAGTTCCAGCGCATTGAGCACCTGCTGCCGCGTCGCCTCGTCGAGCAGGGACAGCGAACCGCCACAGCCGCCGGGTGAGTCATGGTCGAATCGCTCCACGTTGAAGTGATCGGCCAGCAGCCGCGGCAGCTTTGCATGGAAGCGGAAGTCCATGCAGCGGATTACGATGTTGTCGCAGCAGTTTGCTGTTGCTGTCATTCCTCCATTGCCCAGACGCGCTTGTAGATACCGCCTCCGCCCGAAGAGTCGCGTACCATGACCGCCAGGTTGTTCGTCTCGCCGAATCGCACGTGGTCGCTGATTTCGATGGTGAAGGGGCGCTTCCAGCCATCGTCGCCCTCCATCGGGTGATCGGCCACCAGTTCCCCGTTCAGCCAGATCTTCGCATCCTCATCCACCGAGCCGAAGAAGAGGACAAGCTTCTTCCCCTGGTACTGCGGCTCAAGCGTGAACGTCGTCCGGTACCAGCCCAGGCCATCGTAGCCGCGGCCATCATGGTCCTCGGCCCACTGGCGGCCCAGCGCCTGGTCCTCCCAGTACATGTCGGTCCGCATGGTGCCCCAGCCATCGGCGGAGCCCCGGAGCTTGAACCACTCTTCATCCTCGCCGACTTCATCGGGGTCGAAGCGGAAGCGCCAGTCGCGCGGCAGGAGCGTCACTGCCTTGCGGTCGCCGATATCCTGCAGCAGCTTGTACCCCGCGTAGTCGCCGAACTTCGTGTCGCGCATGATCGCCCAGTAGGGGTTGATGACACCATCGCGCCCGATCGCCATCCGGTAGTCGTGCATCTGCTTGATGATGGCGACATCCGCGGCGAGGTCCTCGGTGGTCCCGGCATTGATGCGCTCGGTCGCGGCGATGGCCTGGGAGGTCAGTTCGGCATGGCGCAGTGCCCGCAAAAGCTGATTCACGCGCTTCTGCACGATCTCCGGCTCATCGGCTACCGCCCGGCGCGCCTCCATCAGCAGGTCCTTCGCGGGCGCGAACGCCTGCTCCGTGTAGATGTAGGGGATGATGCGCACCGCGCCGCGGCCGTAGTTGCGGTAGCCAAGCTCGTACGAGAGTTCGCTCCACTTCGGCGTCTCATCCCGCGCGTAATCATTCCAGTACTCAAAGTACTCGCGCACTGTCGGTGCGGCGGCCCCGAATGCCGAATAGTACTCGTCAAGAAGCTGCTCAGCCGATACGGTGGTGTCCCAGTGCAAGCGAGCAAGCACGTAGTACACAGGCCCCTGTATAAGCCACTGGCCCGAGAGGGAGTCGAAGTCGGTGCCGATCATGCCGTTGTCGGCGGCGAAACGGAAGTCCTCGGCCATCCGGTCAAGCGGAGCGCGGGGGACCGAATGAAGGCTCCCCAGCCAGTTGGGCCGGAGGAAGAGCTTCTCCGCCTGCCGGTGCCATGCCATCCAGTCCTCCTGGAATGCCTCGCTGCTTTCGCCGGTGTTCGGGTAGCTGACGCCGGGCACGAAGCCCACGATAATGTTCGGTTCGAGCTGCGTCTCCTTCGGCGGGAAGCGGTAGCGCGAGTAGGCGTAGACGGCCACCTGCGCCTCGGGATCAACCTCCCTCACGCGCGTGGCTACCTCGTTCCAGAACTTCGCGTAGCGGTCAGAGAGAATGACCTCGGGCCCCTCCGGCGTCTCATTCACGTAATCAGGCACATCCCATGCGGTGCACAGTTCGCACTCGCAGAAGCCGCCGCCGTCGTTCTCGCAGGCATTAAGCGTCTTGTATGCGACGGGGTTCTGTTCCCATGCCGTCTTCCAGCGCGCAACTACCGCGTCCCACAGTGCCGGCTGCGCCACGCACATCTTCACCCGCTCGGGGTTGCGCGTGGTCCGGGTGCCGTCGTAGAGCGCGAAGTACTCCGGATGCTCTTCGTGATACTCCTCGTACCAGCGAGTGAAGGCATGGCCGTAGTTGATGAACAGAGAGCGCCCCATGCGCATGTGGCGCATCCAGGAGTTCTCCTCGGCGGCCATCCGTGACGCCATCTCGCGGTTCATCGGGCCAGCGGACTGCTCGATCGATTCGATCATGCTGGTGCGCGTGCCGGTGCGCAGTTTGCGCTGCTTGAGTTGCGGCACCTCGTGGATGTCAAGGTCGCCGATGGTGATCGTCGGCATATCCGGGATGACGGTGCCGGTCTCGCCCGGCCAGAGCCAGCGCACCCCAAGCTGGTCCTGCAGGAAGTCGTAGACCGCGTAGAGGGTGCCAACCTGGTTATTGACGCTCATGGCGTCATCACGATCCCCGGGGCCGATGCGATCTCCGCCGAGGATGAAGAGATCATCGCCCATCGTGCGTATCACGATGGCCTCCGGCTCCAGCGCGTCCACGTCTATGCCCATCGCTCGCGCCGCGGAGGTGTCGCCGACGTAGATGCGGTTGATGCCGATAGGGCGTTCGCTTTCAGGCCGAATCGCGATCTCGGCGCCGCTGATCGCCTGCAGGTAATGCTGAAGCTCCCTGGCCGGGAATCGCACGATCTCCGGCGCATCCTCTGCAATGAGGATGATGCAGGCAGCCTCGCCATCCACCGTCAGGTCCACGGCTGCCGCGGGCAACGTGCAGACGAGGCCGACCAGCAGTATGCTCAGATGTCTCATGACTGACACTCCTTCACGGGCACGCATTTGAGCTATCCAGGGGAATTGTTGACTGGCAGTCTACATCTGGCAGGACGTTGACGGCCATGCGGTAGTTCCCTTCCGAGGGATGATCTTCCTCCACGGAGGCCTCGACCGGTGCGGCGGCGAATGACATGCCCCACCACAGTGACACACATGCAGCTCGGTAGGCAATACAGCATTCCTTTCGCAGCCGAGGACTGATCACGTTGGCGGGCGATGACAATCTGCTGGAGATGCTCAGGCGGTCCTACTTCGCCGTGGATGGCCTCTGGTTCGTGATGCTCGAGGAAGAAGACGGCCTCGAGCGCGCGATGGAGGTGGATGAGCGGGTCTGGGAGATCATGCCGAAGATCCAGGCGCGCAAAGCGCGCGAACTGCTCGGCATAGATGGGCATTCGACCGCCGACCTGGTCCGCTGCCTGGCGCTGAAGCTCTCCGCGGAGGGGCATACCTACGAGAGGCGCAGCACAAACCCTCAGCACGCCGAGATCGTCGTAACAAAATGCCCGTGGCGCAATGTGCTGGAGAGCGCCGGCCGCACCCACCTCGGTCCGGAGATCGCAGATCGCATCTGCTCCACGGAGGCCGCCGTATGGGCGCGCGAGTTCTCGCCCGAGGGCGGACCGGCCATTGAGGCCACGCTCGTCGAGAGCATTTGTCACAGGGCAGACAGGTGCAGGTTCGTATTCGAACAGAGAATGAGTGATTAGACGATGCCGCAGGAGCCATTGACAGTTCTGATCAAGCCCGCCGGACCTGACTGCAATCTGGCCTGCAGCTACTGCTTCTACAGCGACAGGAACGCGCTTTATCCCGACACCCCTCGCCACCGCATGTCCGACGAGACGCTGCGTGAGCTTGTCCGCAAGTACATGAACTACCACGATCGCGTGGTGCCCTTCGCATGGCAGGGCGGGGAGCCGACGCTGATGGGCCTCGACTTCTTCAAGCGCGCGGTCTCGTACCAGCGGCTCTATGGGCGCTCGGGGCAGACGGTCTCCAACAGCCTGCAGACCAACGCGGTGCTACTCGATGACCCGGCATGGGCGCGCTTTCTGCACGACTATCACTTCCTCGTCGGCGTGAGCCTCGACGGGCCTGCCGAGGTGCATGATGCCTTCCGCGTCGACCATGCCGGAAAGGGGTCCCACTCTCGGGTAGTAGCAGCCATCGAGACACTGCTGGAGCACGAGGTAGAGGTCAACATCCTCTCGATGGTGCAGCCAGAGAACATCCACCGTCCGACTGAGACCTATGAGTATCTGCTCTCACTCGGCGTGGACTTTCTGCAGTTCATCCCGCTGGCCGAGCCGGCGGGAGATGGCGGTCTCATGGACTTCTCGATCAGCCCCCGCGACTACGGGCACTTCCTCTGTGAGTTGTTCGACCTGTGGGCGGCGGCGAAGCCCCGCGAGGCCTACGTGCGCATGTTTGATGACGCGCTGGCGGTTGTAATGGGCTATCCGCACCCGACGTGCATGTTCGGGGAGCACTGCGGGCCCTACTTCGTCGTGGAGCACAATGGCGACATCTACGCCTGCGACTTCTTCGTCGAGGAACAGTGGAAATACGGAAACATCCATGATGTGCAGTTCCACCACATCCCGCGGATGGAGCTTTACAAGACGTTCCGCGCGCGGAAGACTAAGGGGCTCGACGAGTGCGCCCGCTGCCAGTGGTTCTCAATGTGCCACGGCGGCTGTCCGAAGTACCGAGTCATGCTCGGTGACGCTGCGCAGCCGACGTACTTCTGCGAGGCCTACCGCATGTTCTTCGAGCACTCGTATGACACGCTGCAGAGCATGGCAAGGAAACTGCATGCGCGCCGGCAGGCCGAGGAGCAGGCTGTCAAACCGAAGGATCCCTGTCCCTGCGGCAGTGGCCGCAGATACTGCGACTGCTGCATGCCGTAACGCACGATATCTTCAGGAGGCAGAGAATGGAACCTGCCGTCAGCTTCAGACACAGCGATACCGTCCTCAGGTACCTCAATCGTCTCTATGCTCGCGATCTGCGGCAGTTCAGCTTCACCGGCGGCTCGGTCGCCGACTGGCAGGCAGAGGCGCGGCCAGCGCTGCGCAGGCTGTTGGGCCTCGACGCGATGGCTGAGGAGCTTGCCGGGCATCAGCCTTCGGTGGAGCTGGAGGAATCCGAGCAGCTTGAGGGCTTCTCTCGTCGACTGGGACGCATCTACACCGAGCCGGACTGGCCGGTTGAGTTCTGGCTGCTGCAACCTGAGGGCAACGGGCCGTTTCCGCTGGCGATCCTCCCGCATGGACACTCTCCACGCGGGCATGACATCTACGCAGGTGTGCATCATGGCGACCCGGATCGCATCCGGCGCATAGAGCAGCGTGATGCTGACGTGGCGGTTCAGGCGGCGAAACACGGTTTCCTCGCCATCGCGCTAAACACGCGCGGCTTCGAGTGCAACTGCGTGCCGGACCTCAATGCCCGCCACGACGGCCGAGACTGCCACAGCGAGCTGATCCACGCCCTCCTTGCCGGGCGCACCGCCATCGGTGAGCGACTCTGGGACATGGAGCGCGCCCTCGACTGGGCGAGCGGCCTTCCGAACGTGGATGCCACACGCGTGCTGGCGATGGGCAACTCAGGCGGAGGCGTAGCTACCTCCTACGCCGCGGCCTGCGATGAGCGCGTGACTGTTGCGGTGCCGAGTTGCTCATTCGCGACCTACGTGGGGGAGAACGGTCTCGCGCATCACTGCGACTGCAACGTGGTGCCGGGGATCTACCGCTTCGGCGAGTTCGGCGATGTCGCCGGCCTGACCGCGCCTCGCCATCTGCTGATCGTCAACGGACGGAAGGACACGCTCTTCCCGCCGGGTGAAGTCGAGCGCGCGGTTGAGGGAGTGCGCAGCATCTATCAGGCAGCCGGTGTCCCGGAGCGCTTCGAGCACAGGTGGGGGCCGGAGGGGCATCGCTTCTACTCGTCGCTGATGTGGCCGTTCGTGCAGAGCGCGATCAGCGACGGGACTGCTTGAGCGCGATCCGCACCATCTCCAGCCGCATCGGCCGCCTGCGCTCGTCGAGGTAGACCTCGGCGACCTCGAAGTGATGCCGGACACCGGTTACGCCTCGCTTGCGGAGGTATGCTCGCGCGCAGCGGCCGATCTGTCCCCGCTTCTTCCGCCTGACGGTCTCCACCGGTCGCATCATGCCGTTTTCGGCGCGGGAGCGCACTTCGATGAAGACGATCTCATCGTCATGCTCGGCGATCAGGTCAATCTCCCCGGGGCCGATGGCCATGTTGCGTTCGAGAATGTGGTATCCGCGGCCCACCAGCATCTCGGCGGCGTACCTCTCCGCGCGCCAGCCGATTTGGTGGCGCTCATGCCCGCCGTGGCCGAGCCACCCAAGGGGGCCCTCGCGGCGCGTCGGTATTCCCAGCAATCTGCGCAACTGCTCAATCAGCGTGGACATCGTTCCCCCCGCATGGGTGGCTAACGCAGCACTCGCTCCATGCCGTCGGTGGCTATCTCGGCAGCAACTCCGCGCTCGTCGGCATAGTCGTGCAATTTCTCTACCGCCGCATCATGGTCCTTCACGATCTGGTTGCCGCAGTGCGTTACGATCATCTTCGGGACGCCGAGTTTCTGACACCACGTAAGCTGTGTGCGGACAGGCGCATGGCCGATCAGTTCGCCCGTGTCCTTCTGCTTACGCACGAAGCTGCGATCTATCGTCGCGCCATCGCCGATGTAGACGTCACAGCCGCTGAGCGCCGCCTCGCGGTCCTGAATGTAGACGAGATCCGGCACATAGAAGACCGTCACCCTGCCTGCGGATATGCGGTAGCCGACTGCCGGGCAGCGCGTGGAGTGCTGCACGGGGAAGCACTCCACGCTCATCCCGTCGAACTCCACCGTCTCCCGGTCCTCGATCGTGCGCTGGTCCTCGATCGGCCAGCGCTTCATCTCCTGCCAGCTTTGGGCGCTGGCGTAGACCGGGCAATCGCAGCCGCGCTTGAGCCCGAAAGCGTGGTCCGGGTGGCAGTGAGTGATGAAGAGAGCATCAGCGCGTATCTCGCCGCACCGCCCGAGCCAGTCCTCGCCGCAGTCAATGCGGATGGACTTGCCCCGGTAGGAGATAAGCGCGCTGGTGTGCATGCGATGCAGGTCGGTCGGCTCCTCGATGTAGCCCTTCGTGCCGATAAACGTGATCTTCATGCCTCAGACTTCGCCGCCTGAGTTCGGTTGCCTGCCCACGCGCATGCCGTCAGCAGCAGCGACAGGCCAAGACACAGGTGCGGTAGCCACGGCCACGCGGTCCGCGGTCTCTCCACGAGCGGATAGGGCGCCACCGCCAGGCCCTCCTTGCCGGCGGGTATGCTCGCAAGAATGTCGCCACCGGGCCCGATGATCTGCGATATGCCGGACATTGCGGGCCTGATGACCGGCCGGTTGGCCTCAGCGGCCCGCGCCTGCGCGATGCGCGCATGTTGGACGTGCTGCATCTCCGGCCAGTCCTCCGAGTCCACGGTGGGCACAACAAGCACCTCCGCGCCGCCCTGCACGAGCTTCCGCACGGTGGCTGCGTAGTCGAAGTCGTAGCAGATGGCGACGCCGAGACGGCCGGCGGGTGTGTCGAAGACTGGGAACTCGCGCCCGGGGACACCATCGGCGAAGAACTGGATTGGGTGCGTCTTGTGGTAGCTGCCGAGGATCGTGACATCCGGTGCGATCACTAATGCCGAGTTGTAGAGCATCCCCTTGCCTGCCGCTTGCATGGCATGTCGCCGCAGCCTGTCGATTGGCGCGTCCTCGGGAGCGGTCTGCCATCCGCCGACGACTAGCGTCGCCTCCACCTCTCGCGCGAGGCCGCTCAGCCATTCGCGCAGGTCAGGATCGTCGAGCAACTCCGACTGCACGGCCGTCTCAGGCCAGGCGATGAGCGTCGCGCCCCGGTCGGCCGCCTCACGCGTCATCGCCGCAAGCTCATCGAGGCCGCCATTCCCGTGCTGGATGACGGCCGCGAATTGCGGGTCGGCAGCGAGGTCACGGGGCGCGTGAGGCAGGAGGCCCAGCGCGGCAATCGCCGCCGCGCCGAAAGCGACACTCGATCTCCATGCGGGCGGGCGAAGGATGATCGCAGCGAACATCGCGTTTACCAGCACGATGGCGAAGGTGACACCATAGACACCGATGAAAGGGTACAGGCCGGAGAGGGACTGAACCGGGGCAAGCCCAAGCTGCGCCCACGAAAACTCGAAGTACCAGCCCTCGGAGCGGATCCAGTCCACCGCGAGCCAGAGGACCGGTGTTGCGATAGCGGCCAGGGCCGGCAGACCCCGCTGCACGAATCGGTATCCGAGGCCGAACAGGTACCACGGGAGGGAAATCAGGACGAAGATGGCGGGTACTGCGCTACCGAAGATCGCCGCCAGCCACTGGACCGACGTGGCATGGAACGCGATGCCCCAGATCAGTGCCAGCCATCCAGCGGCGCGCAGAGCGGTGGTTCGGTGCAGGGCGATCAGCAGCGGCACAAGGCTGACCAGCGCCACCGGCCACCACTCCACCGGTGCGAACGCCAGGGATGTCAGCGCTCCGGAGCCTGCCGCGAGCAGTACATTGAGCCCTGCGCCGCGCGCGAGTGTGTGAGCATCGCTTGTGCCTGAGGAAGATCCGATGCCGCGCACCCCCTGAAGAGGCGGTGAACCGGTAGGGCATCTGCGTCGTCAGCTTGACCGGGAATTCTTCTGCACCTCCTTTCGGGGTGCAGAAAATTGCATTGACATGGGTGTGCGCGTCTGGTAAAGTACCAATCCGACGTAACGACATCAGGTTTGGGTGGGGCTGTAGCTCAGCGGTTGAGAGTGCCAGCCTGTCAAGCTGGAAGTCGCGGGTTCAAATCCCGTCAGCCCCGCCATTTTGATTGAGACGCTCT
>LSQX01288349.1_pt1 | contig 12511 bp, 11 predicted proteins | sample 654561 | NCBI WGS metagenome assembly LSQX01 (sample SAMN04489861, study PRJNA283612) | anaerobic digester metagenome | isolation source: 4 biogas reactors fed with cattle manure at either 37C or 55C with and... | place: Denmark: Kongens Lyngby | collected 2014 | reverse complement strand
AGCCCCAACTATATGGTGCAGGATGTTGGTTTCTTTTTGCAGAAACTGGGCGTAAAGATTGAGGGAATTGGCACGACTACTTTGAGGATTAAGGGCCGAGCCAAGATTGACTTGGCCGTCGATTATTCTCCTTCGGAAGACCCGATCGAGGCGATGTCTTTTATTGCGGCGGGCATTGTGACTGGATCGGAGATCGAGATCAAACGGGCGCCGATCGAGTTCCTCGAGATCGAGTTGGCGGTGTTAGAAAATATGGGCCTGGAGTTCGAGCTGTCCAAAGAATATTTGGCCGATAATAATAAAACGCGGTTGGTGGATATAAGCTTGCGGAAATCTGAGCTGATAGCGCCGATCGACAAAATTCACCCGATGCCCTTCCCGGGGCTGAATATCGATAATCTGCCGTTTTTCTCGCTGATTGCGGCTACGGCTATGGGGCAAACACTGATTCATGACTGGGTGTTCGAAAACCGCGCCGTATATGCTACCGAATTGGCACGTCTAAATGCCGACGTGCGCCTACTGGACGCACACCGAGTAATGATTAGCGGGCCGACTAATTGGCGTCCGGCGGAGTTGGTGGCGGTGCCGGCGTTGCGCCCGGCGATGGTGGTGCTGCTGGCGATGCTGGCTGCGCCAGGCAAATCGGTGCTGAGGAATATCTATTCGATTACGCGCGGCTATGAAGATTTCGCGCAGCGGCTACGGTCTTTGGGGGCGGATATTGAGCCTTTGTCGGGGATTTAGATTAGAGATTGACACTGTTGACAATAATTTAGTTATTTGTTATACTGTGTTCACAATTCCCGAAAGGGCTGATCGCTCCGTTTTAGAAAAAGGCGGAGCGAAAAACTTTGTTAAAGTATTCCCAGTAGGCTGCAGATAATTTTTCTGATATTATGAAGTTCTTTTTTAGAAATTTTCCCGATTGATTTTGCATTATTGCTTAATCTCGAAACATCAAAAGCCCGCATTTGCAGGAGTAAGGCTGTTGATGTTTTCCCGTCGATACTACTGCATATTTTATAAAAATAGCTCCCAGTTTTTTTCTGAGAAGTAAGTGGAATCCCCCAAAACAAATTACGGCTAAATCCTTTGATTATCAGCACCGGTCGCGTAAAAAGTTCGCCCTTACCATCCTGCTCGCATCCTATGTTCTCGCCCACGGAAAGCCAGTAGACCTTGCCTTCCTTGTATGTTGGGAGAATCCCCCTGTTGTGGATTTTTGCCTTTACGCTCATCCAGTTTCGATAGTCTTTTTGCATACTTCGGATTATTGCTTTTTTATAATCTCAAACAAGCTAGACCATTTTGGGTTTTTCATAGGCTGATAGCTAGAGATTGACACTGTTCGGTAGGGGGCGAGTTTGGTATAATCGAATTATGTCAATTTCGCGCGAGGAAGTATTGCATTTGATGGAGTTATCTAATTTATCTCTGTCGGATACGCAAATAAAAGATCTGGAGCAGGATCTGGGCGGTATCGTAGACTTTATTTCGCAGCTGGATGAGCTGGATACGGAAGGGGTGGAACCGACTTATCAGGTGTTCGAGATGGAGAACGTTTGGCGAGAGGACGAAATCGAAAAATTTGAAGCGGAACGCGAAGAATTGTTGGCGCTGACGGCCGAATCTTATGGTCAACAGATAAAGGTGCCGAAGGTTTTATGAAAATTGCGGATAAAAATAGGCGGGCGGTGGATCTGGTGCGTGCAGCCCTGGATAAGGCGAAGCAGTTCGAGGAATATCATGTTTTTATATCCCTGAATGAAGAAATGGCTTTAAAAAAGGCGGGCGAGATCGATCAAAAAATCGCTGCCGGTGAGTCGGTCGGTCAGTTGGCTGGAGTGCCTTATGCCCTAAAAGATAATTATCTGAGTACCGAAGGCTGTACGACTGCGGCGGCTAGGATGTTGGATAATTTTCATGCCCCAATTACCGCAACTGCGGTGAAAAAACTCGAAGATGCCGGCGCTATTATGATCGGGCGCACGAATTTGGATGCTTACGCCCAGGGCGCTAGCACCGAAAACTCTTATTTTGGACCAACACTGAATAGCCATGACAAGACACGCGTGGCAGGAGGTAGCAGTGGTGGTTCGGCAGTGGCAGTGGCACTGGGCATCGTGCCATTTGCGCTGGGAAGCGATACCGGCGGCTCGATTCGTCAACCAGCTTCTTTTAATGGTGTGCTGGGCATGAAGCCGACTTATGGCACCATTAGTCGATATGGCGTGGTGGCGATGGCGTCTTCGACCGATTGTATGGGTTGCTTTGCAAAGACTGCAGACGATGTCGACTTGGTGATGGGTGTAATGGCGGGTAAAGATGCGAAAGATGCTACGAGTTTGGAGCGTTTTTGGGATGAGGATCCTATAGATCAGAAATTAAAAATTGGCATGATTGCTGATTCGATGGGCGAGGGTGTGGACAATGCAGTGCGGGAAGCGATCTATAATTTTGGCTCATCTCTATCTGACAAAGGTCACGAAGTGGCAGAAATAAACATACCGATTTTAAAGTATGGACTACCGATATATTATATTGTGCAAAATGCTGAGGTGGCGAGCAATCTTAGTAGATATGATGGGGTGCGTTATGGCCATCGGGCGGATGAGATCAAGAATCTGGAAGAGCTGTACGGCAAGAGTCGGGATGAGGGCTTTATGCCAGAAAATAAACGTCGCATTATGCTGGGGAATTTTGTGCTGTCTTCGGGATTTTTTGATGCCTATTATTTGAAGGCACAGCGAGCGCGGACTTTATTGATAGATGCTTATAATGAGGCTTTTGAAAAATTTGATGTTTTGCTCTGTCCGGTAGCGCCAACACCGGCTTTTAAATTGGGCAAAAATACCAGTGACCCGTTGCAAATGTATTTGGAAGACATCATGACTGTGCCGCCGAGTATGGCAGGGTTGCCAGCGATTTCGGTGCCGGCAGGCCAAAGTGAGGATGGTTTGCCGATCGGTGCGCAGCTGATCGGACCACGGCGTAGCGACCGCAGGTTATTAAAATTAGCTAAGGAGGTGGCGTGATGGATGGTTCGGTCTTGATATTTTTGGTAGCGATTTTGATCGTAGGGGTATTAGTGTTTATCGCAGTGTCGGCGACTAAAAAACGGGGGACGAAATTTAATCAAGAAGATTACCAGGTGGATTTTTTGCAGATCGAGAATATGTTGACGCGTGAAAACGAGCTTTCGCATAATGCGGCGGTCGTAAACGGAGATAAGTTATTGGATCGGGCGCTGTGCGAGATGGGTGTTCCGGGCAAAAACATGGGAGAGCGGTTAAAGCGGATCGGCAAAGACAAGTTCTCGCAGCTAAATGCGGTGTGGTACGCGCATAAGTTGCGCAATCAGATTGCGCATGAGCATGGCTTTTCAGTGGACTATAATCAAGCGCGGCATGCCTTGTCGACCTATAGGCAGGCGCTGAAGGATTTGGGTGCGATATGAAATATGAAATGACCATCGGTATCGAATGTCACGTGCAGTTAAATACGAAGACGAAGCTGTTTTCGGCGATTGATAATGACGCGGTAGATAAAGAGCCAAACAGTTGTGTTTCGCCGGTCGACTATGCCCTGCCTGGGATGTTGCCGGTGTTAAATAAGGCGGCGGTTGAAAAGGCGGTGCGGGCGGGATTGGCGATGAATTGTAAAATTAATCTAGCGTCGCGGTTTGATCGCAAACATTATTACTACCCGGATTTACCAAAGGGTTACCAGATTTCGCAAATGTACCAGCCGATTATCGGGGCGGGCGAGATTAATCTGCCGGATGGTTCGAGCGTAAAGATCGAGCATGCGCATCTCGAGGAAGATGCGGGGAAATTGACTCATTTTGATAATTATTCTTTGGTGGATTTGAACCGTGCGGGTACGCCGTTGATCGAGATTGTTTCGATGCCAGATATTCATTCGGCGGCCCAGGCGCGACTATACTGCGAGGAGCTACATAGACTGATGATGTATGCTGGCGTGACGGACGGTGATCTGTATCACGGCAATATGCGGTTCGACGTGAATATTTCGATCGCTCCAGAGGGTAGCAAAAAACTAGGCACGCGCGCTGAGGTTAAAAATCTAAATTCGTTTAGGAGCGTGGAAAAAGCGGCGGAGTATGAGTTTGTACGGCAAGCTGAACTGCTGGATCGGGGCGAGAAAGTCGTGCAGGAGACGCGTGGCTGGAATGATAGCACTGCTAAGACTACGTCGCAGCGCAGCAAAGAAGAGGCGCAAGATTATCGCTATATGCCGGAGCCGGATGTGCCGCCGATCGTACTGAGAGATGAATTTGTGAGGGAGATTGCTGAGACCATGCCACTAATGCCGAATGATTATCGAGAGAAATTTAGTGCGATGTCGCTAAAATCGGCTGAATTAGAAGCGATCCTGACTGACCCAGAGCTAGCGCAGAAGTTGGCTGGGGTGCTAGAAAATGGGGTCGATTTGGCGATGAGGGTGGCGCACTGGTTTTCGGGCGTGTTGCTGGCGGAAGAGAATATTGATAAAGATTTCGGATTGGCAACAATAAAGGAGCTGACCGAATTAGCTGAGATGGTGGGGAAAAATGAATTGTCTTCGACTGCCGGCAAAGATGTATTTATGGCCCTGTATGAGGCAAAAAATACCGAGAAGTCACCACGCGCGCTGGCTAAAGAAATGAATTTATTGCAAGAAAATGATACGGACGTGTTGGAGCAGATTATAGATGAGGTGCTGGCGATGCCGGAGTGCGCCAAGGCGGCGGAAGACGTGCGAAAGGGCGAGATGAAGGCGATCGGATTCTTGGTCGGACAAGTGATGAAAAAATCTCAGGGGAAGGCGAATCCCGGGGTGGTCAACCAGCTGATCAAACAAAAACTATCGTAATGTGGAGTTATCTAGACGAAAAAAGACCAGCTAGGTCGTAAGACCTAGCTGGCTAACCAACCGGGAGAGATTCTAGGGCTCTCCCTTACGTTTTTATAATATGAGGGCGGGACATAATTGCCAATATCTCCCCATGAGGAATCGAGTATGGTAAAATGAAAGCTCAAGAAGGAGATAAACTTATGCCATACAAAAAACCAACCAAGGCCGTGATCTCGGATGCTGGGTTCGCCAGTCGCTTTTTGCCAATTACCAAGACCATTCCGAAGGCGATGATTCCGCTGGGAGCGAAGCCGATCATGCAGTATGTAGTTGAGGAATGTGTCAGTGCTGGGATAAAAGATATTATTATCGTGGCTACCCCGGACGGAAAGAAAGTTTATGAAGACTATTTCAATAATCCAGTAGAGAAAATTCATAAGCTACTGGAATCTCAGGGCAAGGCGGAGCGTTTCGACCCGGTAAAAGCGGTGCTAGAAATGGCAGACATCACGGTGATCGAACAGGATCCAGCACTTCCCTATGGTAATGGCTCGCCTTTTGCTAGTGCCAAACCATATCTAAATGAAAACGAGGCTTTTTTGGCGCTTTATAGCGACGATGTAGTGTTTGGTGGCAAGGGGGCGGTAAGAGCACTGCTCGATGCTTTTGAAGAAAAGCCTGAGGCGGATGCGATTATCAGTGTCCAGAAAGTAGAAGGGGCGGAGATCGAAAAGTACGCTTCGGTCAAATTTAAAGACGGATCGGAAGAACTGGAGCAGTTAATTGAAAAACCTAAGGTAGCCGAGGCGCCCTCGCAGCTGGCGAGCTATGGTCGTTACCTTTTAACTCCGAAAGTCCTGGAATATTTGATTCCGAAAAATACTGGAAAAGATAATGAGCTTTGGACGGCTGACGCGATTGATCGCACCGCAAAGAACGGTGGTAAGGTCTACGTAACCGAGGCAAAGAACGGCATATGGTATACGACTGGCGACCCAGCCAATTATTTTGAAGCATATAAAGCCTTTATGGCGAAGGAGAAATAAATGATGAACTTAGCAGAGTGGATTTTAGTTGTCTTTCTTTCCGTAACTTTATTGATATTTTTGGTAGTTACGATCGTGCTGGTCGTAAAATTGATCGATGTTACGAATGAAGTAAAGAAAATCGTGATAAAGGGTCAGGATATAGCGGATAAAACCGATGATATTGTGGAGAATGTAAAGGATATGTCTAGCGTGGGAGGACTTGTCAAAACGTTTGTGGCTAAGTATACTAAGGCCAAGGGTAAGAAAAAATCATAAGCTAAATAAAGAAAGGGAGAGAGCGGAAGTTCTCTAAAGGGCAAGCATATGACAAAAAAGAAGAAAAGCGGTGGCAAGTTTTTGTTGGGCGCGGCTTTGGGCGCGGCAGCAGGTAGTGTAGATGGAGTTTTATCCGCACCAAAATCTGGTAAATCATCTCGAGATGACTTGATGCGCAAAGGCAAAAAGGCGGTAAAGAAAGCTGAGATGGAAGGCAAAAAACTGGTGGGCAGGGCTGAAAAAGAAGGCAAGAAGCTGGCCGGTAGAGCCGAAAAAGAATTACGTAAGGTAACCATGAGTGGCGCAAAGAAAGTAAAGAGTGTCGGGAATAAGGCAAAAAAGGCGACAAAAGCTCGAAAATAAAGATCTAGCAGCCGAAGAAGTCATGCTGAGAGAGCTGTTTTATGATTTCTATAAATATCGAGGACGAATTTATAGGATAAATTTTGTGCGCGGGATTTTCTTTGGACTGGGGTCCTTGCTCGGCGGTACGATTGTGTTGGCTTTGGTGGTGGGGTTATTCACTTTCTTTATGCAGGCGCCTGGGTGGCTAGGCGATTTCTTTAGGTGGGTGGTTGAAACCATCCAGAACCGTTAGTTTTGCGACAGGCTATCTGACGTTGCGGAAGATAATTTTTTTGATTTTAGCGGTGATCGGCTTGACTTCTTCTAGCCCCAGGAAATAACCGGCGATGATATAAACGATCAAGCTGGTGCCGGTGATAAGGCAAAATTTGGGGAAGGTGTCGAAAAAGCTATTATCGACGGCGCGGAGGGGGAAGAATTTGGTCATGGAGTAGGCGATGGCGCCAGTGATGGCGGCAGCAAAAGCGGTCTTTGAGAAATCGCGCCAAAATTCGCGGTTGAGTAATTTCCCCTTCATTTGGATATGTTGGACAGTGAGCAAAATCGCAATTTCGACAACAGCACCGATGGATTGGGCATAGGCGAGGCCTTCCGGGCCAAAACCGGCGAAAGTAAAGGCGATCGCGAGCCCGATGGTGATCCCGATGGCAATAATTGAAATGATGAGTGGGGTTTTAGTGTTTTGGTGGGCGTAAAAACCGCGAGTGGCAATATGGAACACCGAACGACAAAAGATAGAGATAACTAATGCACCGAGGATAGCAGCGATCAATGGATCGCCACCGTTTTTAATGAAGTTCACAACATAACCGCGAGCAAAAAAGGAAATGACGGCAACCGGCATGGAGATCCAAATAATGGTGCGCAGGGCCGAGCGGAAAGTTTTGCGGAATTTTTCTTCGTCGCCCTGCCCGACTTCTTCGGTGAGTTGCGGGAAAAATGCCGTGGAAATGGCTACGCCGATCAGGTTGATAGGCATTTGATGGAGGCTGGAGGCCTGTTGATAGGAGCGGACGACGCCGGCGCCCATGCGGGAAGCGAGGTTGGTGCTGACGATGCTGTTGACATAATCGATGCCCTGGTCGAGCGAGCGTGCGGGGAGCATGCCGAGTACGGCGCGGAAACCAAGGTTTTTCCAGTGAATCTTAAATTCATAGTCAAAGCCGAGTCCGAAAAGTCCGATCAGCGAGGTGACGACTTGGAACACGGCGCCTAAGACTACGCCTAGTGCGACGCCCATGATGCCGCCTTCGAAAATTTGGATACCGAAGATATTGATACCGCTGGTGAAAAAGAGGATACCGATGATAATGCCTACATTGTAGAGCGCCGGCGCGAGCGCGTAAAAGACGAAGCGGCCAACGGCCTGTTGGATAGAAGAAATCACGGTGGAGATGGCAAATAGAAAGGGGTTGATGGCGATGACGCGCATCATGTTGATGGCGAGGGTCATGGAAGATTCGCTGAGGCCTGGGGCAACGATATAGCGAATGAGGGGATCGGCAAAAATCATGATGAGGATACTGCCGAATAAAGTGACTAGTGCGAGTACGTTTAAGATGCTGGAGCTGAGTTCCCAGGCGGATTTTTTGTTGCCGGTGGCGAGGCGTTGGTTAAAAACGGGGATAAAAGTGACAGACAGCGCGCCTGAAACCAGAATAAAAAACATGAAATCGGGGATGGTGAAGGCGGCGGTGTAAGCGTCGATGCCGGCGGGATAAGTGTCAAGGTAAAGTGAGTTGAGCCAGCGATCGCGGAAGATGCCGAGGAGCGCGGAAATCAGCGTGGAACTGGCGAGGAGAATTGCAGCGAACTTGATGGGGAGTTTGACATTGGCCATGGCAACGACGGATTTGAAGTGGAAGCGTTTCATGGGTTATATTATAGCACTCCGGGTAAAGATATCTGATGATATTTCCGATAATCAAAATTTAAGAAATTAGTAAGACCAAACTTCTTCACCATTTTTTCTGAAAATGAACTTTACGTTATCTATGGTATTCGGCGAACCACTTTCGTCGAAAACGACTTCCAGAGTTTCCTGATTAGTATTGATGACAACGGAAAATTGATATGCGAAAAAAGATGGGAACGATAGGCTGTCTTTTACTAGGCTAACGCGCTTGAGCGAGGGAGTAATTTCGGAGTCTGAATACTCTTGTATAACGGCTTGGAATAGACCATATTGATCAGAATTAAATACTGTGCCCAAAAAATCGCCGAAACCGAGGAACATTACTGGGTCGACCTCTTCTGGCTCATTGTTGTCTGTTATTATTGTTTCGCCGGAAGCAGGGTCGATTTCAGTGGAAGACTCGTAAACGAAGTTGCTGCTAGGATTGTTCTGTTGGTATATAAAAAAGAATATAATCCCAATAGAAATAACCAGGAAAATACCAATCATAATACTAAATGGGCTACGAATAAACGATGTGAGCTTGTCTTTGAATTCACTATTTTGATATTGCATAACTATCCCTAGGAGAACCATTATATCGGCGGCTATTGGCGGCTATTTCGGAGGGGTCCCATTCTTTAGTGCTATTTTCTACTCCATTCCAATTGCTGTCAAATATTTTCCATTTTCCGTTTGCGGTCACACCTCTTATGGCGATAACATGCCCACCACTAGAGAATGGCGGAGGGCCACTACCGGAAGTATGAATAATGGCTCCGCTCATCAGTGCTTGATTGACCGCTTCTATGTCTGTAAGCTTTATCGGGGTGACCGTAAGGCCGTAATCTTCTCTGGCAATTTTCACTATATCGTCCTTTGATCCGACTCCGCAAGCACGGTAGCCTTTTTCGGTTGCTTTTTTTGCGATCACATCGGGGGTTACGGTCGTGCCCGTTAGGGCAGTGATAACCATAGCGAGAGAGGAGGGTCCACATCCGGAAGATTTTATTGTTGCTATGTTGCCATTTTCGTCATAGCATCTCTGATTTTTTTCGCTATATTCTATATTTCCCCATCTTGGATCGCCTTGAAGGAAGATTTGCTGGTTGTCGTCAGTGTATGCAGAGGCTGCATCGCCTAATATGCAGTTCGCGCTTCCGCTGGCGACCTGGTCAGTGGGTCCTGGCATGACGCCTTGATCTTCTGCCCATTGATAGATTAAGCTAGGCCCGACAACAGTGCCGTCGGCTCTGACGTTCCTTTGGCCATCACCTTTGCCGTCTTCGAGATACTGATAAGCTTTTGGAGTGAGCCCAGAGACACGACCTTGGTATTCTGCTGGCGTCCCGTATTGCGGCTGGTTCCACCAGCTTGGTCTATAATCTATCCCCCCGAGATAAGAATAGCCGGTCCAAGGGGCGGGCCCAGATTCAAGCGCAGCCGCATAAATACTTTTACCCGTATCCGGATTAGTTACTAATATTATTCGCGGAGATTCAGAGAACCAGCTAGATGAGCCGTCCCCATTTTGAGAACTTGAGCCGCCACCCCAATACCAAGATACATAATTCCACCTCATGTTTATTGCGTAGTCTCGGTATTCTTGGGAGAGCCTTTTTGCAAGACCCCAGAACGATATTTTGCCTCCACTGGGGATAGAGCCATCAGCTAATATTTCTTCCTCATGGCCGTAGCCGCCAGATTCGGCCGGTAAGCTGTAGGGTATACTGCTAGACCCAGAGCTTATTCCGCTCACACAATCGCCGCCTTCTGGATCATAGAAGAGAATGTTGTTCTCGGCGAACCTGTCGAGTTGGGATTCGCTGAGAGCGTAGAGGGGAGTGGAGAGGATGAGGCCAACAACGAGAACGAGGAATGATTTGATAAAAATACTTATTTTTGACATGACATGAATATGTCGTTGATGCGGCGTGGTATTTTTGGGGGTTGGAGAGAACTCAAGGGTAGGCTTGGGGGATTTTAACCGGAAGCGTTTCATATGGTTTTATTGTAACATATCTTGGTTTTTGGTGTCGAAGGCTGCGGAGGTGGGGCGCAGACGATACGTAAGCTTAGTTTAGTTCGACAATATATTCGATGTCGTAATTGTCCGGGTTAATGCCATTGGAGCGAATCCATTGTGTGACTTGAGGTTTGACTTGCTCGGCTTTGGTGTAGCGATCATCATAACTGGTTTCGTAGAGGAAGATGAAAATAGTGGCTTTTAGTTGCGGCTTCGCCGCGTCTAGGTCTGTGGCTTCAATCTTAAAATTGGTGCTGGCATAAGGTAAGAGTCCGGCGATGGGGTCGGTACTGCCGGTTTCTGTGCTAAATAGATCATGACAATTGAAATTGCCGTAGACAAGTTGGTCGGGCGACAAACAGCGGACGAGCGTGCCGTATTCGTCAACGTCGTTGGGGTTTTTGGCCCATTGGTAAGACACGGCATACGACTGGCCGAGACTTTTAATGTCGACGATAAAGGCGACGGTGTGTTTTTGGGTGGTTTCGGTGTAGGTTTGGGAAAAAGAATCAGTACGGATATAGATGTCGTTGAGTGTGCTGGGGTCGAGTTCGGCACTAAGGTTGAGACTGATGGTCTGATAGAGGGCGTGTCGGATCCAGTTCAGGGTGTTTTGGTCAGTGGGTTGGCCGGAAGTATACTCGTCGAGATTGGCTATGTCGACGGCTTCGCCGTAAGGATTTTTGGAGCGATGGAACCAGGGAATGATGAGGGCTAATACGAGACAGAGTGCCAAAAAAGTAATGGTGGCGATGATGAGTTGTCGGCGTTTTTTAGGGTCCATAATNNACTCCTGGATTTTTTGGGTGTCGAGGTTATTAAGATAGGCAAATTTGAGTGAAGATAGAGCGGAACTGGATCGGACATGCCAGGTACCGGCGTCGTTGATTTTGCCAACTTTGATAAATCCGACGCCGCCACCGCTCAAGGTGCCGTCGCCGGCGCCGCGGCCTAGTCGACCACAGGCCGCGTGGCCGACGATGAGTTGATCACCTTGGATGCCGAGGATGACGCCGGTGTGATTAGTGAGGCCAGTGCCGATGCTGAAGACGGCGTAAACTGAGGGCGTGTTGCCTATCGCAGTGCCGGCGGCAGCTAAACGGTTGACGACTTGATAGCCGTTGCCGCCTTGGTAGGGGGAGCTAGAAAACTTGTTCATGAAAAAGGCGGAGAAAGACACGCAGTTAGAAAGAGCGCCGCCAATGCAGCCGGTGCTGGGAGAGCCTGGGCCGCTCATCATGGCGGTATAGCTGTCGTTGCCGATATTTTCGCCGTAGCGAATCATGAATTGTTTGGCTTGGGCTTCGGTCATGCCGCCTTCGGATAGGATGCTGGTGCAGCCGATGCCGAGATCAGATGCGCCGAGATAAATCATGACGGCGAGCGCGCCGGGACGGGCGTCGATAGAGCCTTCGAGACTGTTCTTTTTTTCGCTGCCATACCAAGAGTCGGCGTGGATCCAACGCATTTCTAGGTGATTGTCATCTATGCCGTTCATGACGTAGGGTGACTGGTCGTAGGTGGCTTCCGGGGAGGCGGCTTTATACATGTAGCCGCGGGTGTAGGCAAGGAAGGCCGTGGCCCAATCTTCGATGGTGGAAGAGCTGGAGAGTTCGACGCCGTAGACGTCTCTGGCTTGCGCTTTGAGATGGTTGGCGGCAGCGAGAGCGTCGGCGTTGGCATCGGGATAAATAGTCTGGCCGTCAACGTTAGTATAGGCTACGCTACCGATTTCTTGGCCGTTCAAGATGCTTTTTTGGGGATTTAGGCCGGCTTCGCGATAGTGGAGGGCGGCGATGGCTTGCCAGGGGAGGCCGGTTTGGGCGGCGGCGGATTCGTAGCGCGACAGGTTGGTTTGGACGGCGTTTTTGATGTTGGCAGAGTCGAGCGCAGCGATAGCCCAAGAGGAAATTTCGCCGCCAATAGTAAGGGATGAGGGGCAGAAATTGCCGCCATCAGGGTTGTAGTAGTAGATGCCGTTTTGGTCGAAATAATCGAGCTGGTCTTCGCTGAGAGCGTAGAGGGGGGTGGAGAGGATGAGGGCGGCGAGGAGGGTTAGGG
>LSQX01235096.1_pt1 | contig 12511 bp, 9 predicted proteins | sample 654561 | NCBI WGS metagenome assembly LSQX01 (sample SAMN04489861, study PRJNA283612) | anaerobic digester metagenome | isolation source: 4 biogas reactors fed with cattle manure at either 37C or 55C with and... | place: Denmark: Kongens Lyngby | collected 2014 | reverse complement strand
TCCGTCTCAGCAAGATGCATGCTGGACATCCGGTTGATATCGACGCCGAGCAGCAGCGCTGTCCCATGGTTCTCATACACCAGGGAATACGCCGATTCGGCGTAGCGGTCGGCGTCCCGTCCCCAGGCCGCGACACGCAAGGTGCCGGAACCTGTCACCACATCCGCCCGTCTCCGGAAGGTATCGGCGATGACGCCCATGCCGCTGGGCAAGTCCGAACCATCCGGATAGACTTGCACTTTGCATGTCAGACCGTTGGCCCGGTCTTCGTCTGTCAGATCCATAATCTTCGATACGGTGTACGCCGACATCACGATCGTCCCTTCTGGGCCGATGACATGCATGAGCGCATCGATAACGGTGTCCGCGCCGCCTTGAACAAACCCGAAACGGCTCAGCGAACTGTGCACCTCGACACATCGGCCGGCGGACAGGCCCAGTCGGCGCAACCCCTGCTCGATGTCTCCACGGGTCAACGGAATAATAGCTTCCTGTGTCATGCGATTCCCCCGTTATATTAGGTCCGCATTCTGTCCTCACCTTTGCATAGCAACTGCCCGTTTGTCAAGGCAACGCGTGTCCCTCGCTCATCAGCCGGACGACCGTGCAGCGCCCGGAAAGCTTTCCGGCAAAAAGCAAAAAAACCTGCATCAACAGGGATCTGACCGGGAAAGTCTTTTGCGTCCGATTTATTTCACAAGCCAGCTCGTTCCCGATGACCCATCCAATTGGTTTTTGTTCATCAATATAGAACATTTAAGATCGCAAAATCGCCCGCACAGCGTGTTGGTGTTGACACGCTAAAATGAGGGGCGTAAAATAATGCTGTTTGCGCTTATATTTTTACATCACTGAGACTTACTTAAACTATGCTGCGCAGCATGGAACCGTATTCTTGGCAAGAGCAAAGGAGACAATATGAAAACGACGTATGAAACCTTATTGAAAGAACGCATGAGCCGCGAAAGTTATGCTAAGCTGACAGCACTTAAGAACGAGAAGCTTCTTGATTTTGTCGGCTTTTTTGTTGACCATTGCGACCCGAAATCCGTCTTTGTCTGCGGTGACAGCGAACAAGACATCCAGTATGTCCGGGACCAGGCGCTAAAACTGGGCGAAGAACTGACGCTGGCCAACAGCAAGCAGACGATCCACTGGGACGGCTACGGGGACCAGGCCCGCGACAAGGAATCGACGCGCTTTTTGGTATACAAAGAGAACCTCGAAAGCATGAAAACGCTCAATTCGGTCGAATACGAGGCCGGCTACCAGGAGATTCTCGGCATCGCCAAGGGCATCATGAAAGGCAAGGAAGCCGTTGTCCTGTTCTTCTCTGAAGGGCCGACCGAAAGCCCGTTCACGATCCCCTGCGTTCAGTTTACCGACAGCTGGTATGTCGCCCATTCCGAAACCATCCTGTACCGGACAGCCTACAGCCATTTCATGAAGATGCAAGACGCCCATAAGGACGATTTCTTCCGCTTCATCCATTCGGCAGGCCAATTGGACGAAAAGGGCAACACGGTCAATCTGGACAAGCGCCGGATTTACATGGACACGCAAAACAACATTGTCTATTCGATGAACAACCAATATGCCGGCAACTCGATCGGCCTGAAAAAGCATGCCATGCGCCTGGCGATCAACAAGGCGCGTTATGAAGGCTGGCTGTGCGAGCACATGTTCGTCATGGCCGCCGTCGACGCAGACAAAAAGCGTAAAACCTATTTCTGTGGCGCTTATCCGTCGGCTTGCGGCAAGACTTCGACGGCCATGATCCCCGGCGAGCAGATTGTCGGTGACGACATCGCGTATTTCCGCAACATCGACGGCGAGTTCAGGGCGGTTAACGTCGAGTTCGGCATGTTCGGGATCATCAAGGATGTCAACGCCAAGGACGACCCTGTCATTTTCGAAAACCTGAAAAAGAACCAGGAAGTCATTTTCTCCAATGTCCTGATGGGACCCGACCGCCAGCCCTACTGGCTGGGCATGGGCGAGGAAGCCCCAAAGGAAGGCCGCAACCACTTTGGCGCCTGGCACGAAGGCGTCAAGGACAAAAAAGGCAAAGAGGTCGATCTGGCCCATGGCAACGCCCGTTACACGATGCGCCTGGACTACCTCGCCAACATCGACAAGGCAGGGTTTGAGGCCAAAGAAGGCGTCAAGGTCGAAGGCATCCTGTATGGCGGCCGCGACAGCGACATCACAGTCCCGATCGAGGAATCGCCGAACTGGAAAGACGGCATCCTGCTCAAGGCCGCCACACTCGAATCCGAGACAACCAGCGCGACGCTGGGAGCAGAGGGCGTGCGCAAGCCCAGCCCGATGGCCAACCTCGACTTCGTCTCCTATCCGCTCGGCGAATATACATCCAATAACATTTCGTTCGGCGAGAACGTCACGACAGCGCCCAAAGTGTTCAGCACCAACTACTTCATGCTGAGCGAGGACGGTAAATTCATGACCAGCAAGCTGGCCAAGCGCGTCTGGCTGCACTGGGCGGAAGGCCGCATCCATGGCGAATACGACGCCTACGAGACCCCCACAGGCAAAATTCCCAAGTACCAGGATCTGGCCGCGCTGTTCAAAAAGTACCTGGACGAGGATTTCACCGAAGCGGACTACACCTACCTGTTCACCTTCCGCTGCACCAAGTGGATCGAGAAACTGGAGCGGACCAAGGCTTTCTACGCCAAGATGGATCCCGGCACGCCCAAAGACATCTTCGCCTACTGGGATGCCACGATCGAGCGGATCAAGGCCGCCCGCGCCCGCTATGGCGACCTGATTAAGCCCGGCCAGTACCAGGGCTGAAACAATTAGGAAATCAAGCCCCAAAGCCCTGTTCCGATTAACCGGAGCAGGGCTTTTTTGTGTCCCGCCCGCCTTATGCCTTTCCGCCAACAGCGGTGACACTGTCACAAACAAGGGGCCTGACTCCTGTCATGATGATTTTAAGGGAGGGATGATCAATGGAAACAAAGCTATTAAAACTAAGAAAGTTCAATCTGATTATGGGCGCCCTGCATCTCGTCCAAGGCGTCCTGATGCTGATCCTCGCAACCACGGTCATTCAGAAAATCTCGGAGTTCTCACCTCAGATCAGGCAATTTTACATTACATATAATGTGACCACCCAATCGCTGGAAACAGTCGCCCGCGACCTGTTCAAGCTGCCTTTCGGCATCTTCGTCGCGTTGTTTTTGCTGATTTCAGCTGCCGCGCATGCCCTTATTTCGCTGCCGCCCCGGCTGAACGCCATCTACAACCGGGATCTGCAGCAGGGCATCAACAAGTTCCGCTGGTTTGAGTACGCGCTCAGCTCATCCGTGATGATCGTCCTGATCGCCACACTGTTCGGCATCTACGACATCGCTTCGCTGCTGTTGATCTTTGTCGTCAACGCCGCGATGAACCTGTTTGGTCTGGTCATGGAGCAGCTCAACGCCAAGCGGACCGACGGAAAACTTGACTGGGGTCCGTTCGTCTGGGGCTCGATCGCAGGCCTGGCCCCCTGGGCGGCGATCATCCTCTACATGACGGGCACCGGAAACTACGACCAGGTTCCCTGGTTTGTCTGGGCGATCGTGATCACGTACTTTGTGGCCTTCAACACGTTCCCGGTCAACATGGTTCTGCAGTACAAGAAAGTCGGCAAATGGAAAGACTACCTGTATGGGGAACGGACCTACATCGTGCTGAGCCTGGTCGCCAAGTCCATCCTGGCCTGGCTGGTTCTGTTTGGCGCTATGCAGCCCTAAGCGGTTTTCAGCCAGACCGAAGAAGCACCGCAACCCGGTGCTTTTTTGTTTGCCGGCTCGCTGTGCTAAAATGAAACCGGCAAGATCGGACGCAGCAGCAGAAAAGGAGATCAAGATGGCTATCCTGGATCGACTCAGCCTGGCTGGCAAGACAGCCGTGATCACCGGCGGTGCCCGCGGGATCGGCCTTAGCGTGGCGCATGGACTGTTCGAAGCTGGCGCCAACCTGGTGCTGGCAGACATTCACGCAAAGAACCTGGAGCGGGCCCGCGGCGAGCTGGCCGAGCGCGGCGCCCAGGTTCTGGCGGTTGTAACGGACGTCACGCAGCCGGACAGCGTGCAAAATCTCTTTGTCCAGGCCCAGTCAACGTTTGGCAGGATCCATGTCGTTTTCAACAACGCCGGCATCTGCAACCTTGAGGCCGCGGAAAACGTCCCGTACGAATCCTGGCTGCAGGTGATGAACGTCAACCTGAACGGCGTCTTCCTGGTGGCCCGGCAGGCCGGCCGGATCATGATCGCCCAGGGCCAGGGCGGCTCGATCATCAACACGGCCTCAATGTCCGCCTCCATTGTCAACGAGCCGCAAAAACAGGCATCGTACAACGCCTCGAAAGCGGCGGTCGTCCACTTGACCAAGTCCCTGGCGGTCGAATGGGCACCCCACAAGATCCGGGTGAATTGCATCAGCCCGGGGTACATGGGCACCGAGTTGAATTACCGGCTGGACCAGGCACTGCTTGATTATTGGATCTCGCGCACACCGCTGAAACGCATGGGGGACCCCGAGGAATTGCAGGGCGCGGTCCTGTATTTTGCCAGCGACGCCTCGACCTTCACGACTGGCAGCAACCTGGTCATCGACGGCGCCTTTTCCTGCATCTGACCGCTATGGCTCCCTGGGGAAATTCCGTTCGTTCGGCTGCCAGGGCACCACGTCGGCAGTCTCCATGAAGAACCGGAGCAGGCGGTCGCGCAGCTCCCGGATCAAGTCCTGATGGTCAGGGTCGCCGATCCGGTTGACCGTTTCATCCGGGTCGCTGACCAGGTCGTAGAACTCATCCTGCTCGTAAAGGCGGTACACGTACTTGTGTGTCTTCGTGCGCAGCATGATCGCCTTGCCGTGTTCCGGACCCTGCTTGATCTGCTGGCGGAGCCGGGGCATGTACAGGCTGTCCGGACCGACGATCTCGAGCGAACGGCTCTCCGAGCAGTGTTTTTCCTCCACCAGGCGTCCGCCTTCGCAGAAGACTGCGTCGCGGTGTTCCTGTTCCGTTCCGGTCAGAAGCGGAACCAGCGAACGGCCAAACTGGCTGTAGCGAAGGGGAATACCGGCAAGTTCGGCGACCGTCGCCGGAAAATCCACCAGTTCGACCAGCGCACGGGAAATACCGGCTTGCGCCTGCAGCCAGCTGGGCGGCTTGATGACCAGCGGAACATGGGTCAGGCAGTCCTGAAAGGTATTTTGCGTTTTTTCGACCAGTCCGTAGTCGCCGGTGAAATCGCCGTGATCGCTGAAAAAGAAAACAGCGCTGTCATCGTAACGGCCGCTGTCGCGCAGGGCCTCGAGCAGGAAGCCGTACTGGGCGTCGATACGGGCGCACATGCCCAGATAGGTGGCTTTCAGCTCGATGAAGCGGTCTTCTGACCAGTTCTGCAGGCGCTGACTCTCCCAGAGCCCCAGCAGCAGCGACGGCTTGTCCTGCCAGTTCGCGTAGGGCTTAACCGGCGGCTTGATCCTGGCGCGGTCAATTTGGCTGTAATAGGGTTCCTCGACGCCATACGGCGGATGGGGATAAAGCAGCGGCAGGTAGATGCACAGCGGTTTCTCGCCGTCGTAAGTGCGGATCAGGTCGGCAGCGTCGAGCACCTGGGCCCAGTCGTCGTCGATATACGGCCCCGGCTCTTTAGGTTCCAGCCGGCCGGCGTAAAACGAGTAATAGTTGTCCCCGTCAGGCGCGCCGCGCCAGGCGGTCTCGGCATGCAGGTTAAAACCGGTCAGACGGCGGCGCGTCCGGTTGTAGACGTCGCAGGCGGACGCGTAGCCGTCCTCGCCGGGCAGCAGGTCATTCTTCCCGCCCCACCAGACAAAGTATCCCTGCTCTTTCAGGATGCGCAGCAGAACCGGCTCGTGCTCCTGCATCATGTGGTACATGGTGCGGTGCCCCTGGACATGCGGATACCAGCCGGACATGAACGAGCAGCGGCTCGGCGTGCAGACCGGGTTCTGGCAGTACGCCTGGGCGAACGACACACCGTCGGTCTGGCAGGTCCGGTCCAGGTTGGGCGTGACAGCCGCCGCGCAGCCCAGGTGAGCCAGTGCATCGCCGCGGAACTGGTCCGGGTTGAAGATGATGATGTGTGGCTTTTTCGTCGTCATCGGGAACCTCCTGCAGCCGTTTGGCCAGCGCCTTAAGCATACACCTGAACAGCCTGGCAAGCCAAGCCGACCCGTAACGCGTCAGTCGCGAACCGGCCCGACAAACGCCTTGCCGGCCACGTCGCCGATGCCCAGGTCATAATAGCTGTAATAGTGCTCGGTGGCGAACAGGCGATCGATCAGGCCAACCCGCTCCTGCAAAAGGGTAAAGGATCCGTCCTCGGGATCGAATCGGACTATTCTCCCCTGGTGGCTCAGCACATTTTCCTCCGCCGCGATGACCAGCTCAGTCCCGGTTGCGGCGATCGCCCGGATCGAGTCATACGGGATGGCCGACACGTCAACTTGACGCAAGCCCTCGCCGTCGAGTCCAACGGACCAAAGCTCGCGGGCCCGGTCATAGGTCCGATCCACCGGTTCGCCGGTCCGGGTAAAAAAAGCCTTCCCGTCTGAAATCACCGCACGGCCGCGAATGGAACCTGCGGCAAGCGCCGTCTCCTGCCCGTCAGACAGCCTGACCGCGACCAGCCGCTCTTCGCCGCCCGCAGCGGCGTGCACAAAGACGGCAACATCGCCGGCGCCATCCTGGAACATATAATTCTTCGCTTCCGTTTCAGTAAAAAGCGTTTTTTTTGCGCCGGTCTTGCGCGCAAACAAGGTGTAGCGGTCGTGGTTGCCGAAGTGGTAGAGAATAAACTCGTCCGTGACGTAATCGAGCTCGATCGCATCCGTCTCGCGCAGCAGGCGCGTCTTTCCCGTCAGGTCGGGTGCGATCTGGTAAGCCTCGCGGCCTTGCGCGAAAAAGAGATCCAGTCCATCGCTTAACAGCTGTCCGGTTTTGAGCCGCCCGATCTCCCGCAGCGCTCCGGTGCCGTCTAAGCGGTGCAAGGTCCCGTCCCCCCGATAAACATATGCCGACCCGTCAAGCTCGATCAGGGCAAAATAGCGGCCGGCAAAAAAATCATCCGTCCCGCCTGCCCGTTCAGACCGGTCCCGCAGGCCGGGCAGCAGAAACAGCAGGACGACCCCGACCAGCAGGATGGCCAGCAAGCCGGCTGCCGCGGCCGGCCGCAGGATGTAACGCGGCCGTTTGGCTTCGCGGACCTCCTCCCGACCTAAAACCGTTTCGACGATGCGGCGTTTGGCCTCGTCACCGAGGCGGACGCGCTCTAGATCGCATTTCAGCATGTCACGTTCCATCTTGCTTGCCTCCCGTCACGGATCAACCGATATCCAGCTTGAGCTTCTTGCGGGCCCGGTGCAGCCGGGTCGCGACAGCCGGTGGCTTATGCCCGGTTATGTCGGCGATTTCCCGGATGGTGTAGCCCATATACGCATGCAGCAAGATGACCAGCCGGTCATTTACCGGCAGCTTCAGGACCGCCCGGGTGATATCCGATAGCTCAAAGTCGATCCCCAGGACATCTTCGTTCAGCGGCACGACGCGCTGCTTCCAGGCAGATTTCAGGCAGTCCTTGCAGCGGTGGATCGTCACGCGGATCAGCCAGGCCTTGCGGTGTTCGTCAGACGAAAATTCAGGCCAGGTCTCGTACAGCTCGATAAAGACGCGCTGGACGACATCTTCGGCGTCGTGCCAGTTCTTCAGATGAACCAGGGCAATGCGAAACAGCATGTCGGCATAGTCGCCGACCAGGCGCTGCAAGGCATCATCTGGGTTGTCCGGTTTGTTCATGGTGTTTTACCATCCTCTGTCTATAATACGAAACAAACCGGCATATGTTTACATGTGCGGGAAAAGAAACTTCTTTTTCAGGTCGAAATGCCCGGGGGCCACCCGTGCACGACCTCGACCGGCTGGCCATCACAGCTCACCTGGATGTTGTCAAGGCGGCCCTCCAGCAGGTGCAGCGTCCAGCGGCCCTGGTCGCGGCAGAGCAGGCCCCAGGCCAGGCCGCAGCTGAAAAAGGCCCGTCCGTCATGCTGGAAAACGGGATGAAACGCGACGCGGCGATTGGGCAGGTCGACTTCGGCGCCGGTCCAGGCTGGCACCAGGGCCCAGCTGGCCATCGAGCGGGCATAGTGGTGGCCGCACTCCGCCTCGTTGAACGGATTGCGGCAAATGCCGTCATGCTGGCCATTGACAGAAGAGACCAGTGTCCGGGCCAATGTAACGTGTCCGCGGCGCAGCAGCTGGGCGGCGACTGCATAGGTTACTCCCGTCCAGGACTCGTCCGCATAGGGCATGGGCATCTCCGGCCGGTCGCCGTCGGGCCAGGTGCAAAGCAGCAGGGCCGGTTCGTCGTTGAGGGCATAGGTGCGGTGCAGGGCGATCTCGTCGGCCATGTTGTGGCGAAAATTAAATCGGACGATCGATGTCAGGGCATCTTGCAGCTGCGCCGGATCAAGCAGATCGCCCAAACCGGCACAATCCGCCAGGAACTGACCGGTGAGCTGGTCCGACAAGCAGCCCCGGCCAGGCTGGTAGCGGTAGTCCGCCCGGTCGGCGGACATCTGGATGTAATAGCGGCCGTTGAACAGCGCCTGTTCCATCTGACGTTTCCCCTTGTCCAGACGTTCCTGCCAGCGTACGGCAGCAGCGTGATCGCCAAGGCGGCGGGCCATCGCGATACCGGCGGTCAGGGCGGCCAGCAGCATCGAGGTCCCCAGCGGGTTGGCCCCGTAGAACTCGATGTCAAACGTATTGTGCTGGCGCGCTTCCGCCAGCCCGTCGCCGTCCGGGTCCCAGTGCTCAAGGCCGAAATCCAGTGCCTTGCGGGCCTGCGGCCAGATCCTGCGCAGCCAATCGTCACCGCCGCCCAGCCGCCAGTCGCGTGCCAGGCGGACCAGGGTGCCGAACTGTCCGTCAATCGCCGGCTCAGCCTCGCTGCGCGGCCAGCCGAAGGGCGTCTGGCTGCGAAAGGCCATGGCCCCGTTCGTATCCGTTTCCTGGCCGAACTCCACGTTGCGGCACGACCGCTCCAGGTCAGGGAAAAGGAAAGCTGCCGACTGGGCGTAATTGTAGACATGGGTGCAGGTGCCGTGGCAGCTGCCCTGGTGATCCAGGCAGCCTTCCCAGCCCATGAAAGTCCCGTCGGCCAGGCGAAAGCAGGTCTGGCTGCGCAGCACGGTCAGGTTGCGCAAAGCGGCATGGAGCAGATCGGGCGGCATGGTCAGGCAGCGGAACGCCCGGCGCACCTGATCGCAGCGCTTCCAGATCGCCGTGTATTCCGCCAGAACCGAACGGCCGGCGTCCCACGCCGATTGAAAACGGTTGGCATACTCGTTGCGCACGACCGGCAGGTCATCGCCTGTCGCCCACCAGCCGCGCAGGCGGTTGGGAAAGTACCAGGCCAGCGCGATCCGAAAGGTGTGCGCCTGGCCGGGCTCGAGATCGCGGCTAAGCGCCAGCGATCCGATCGTCAGATCCGGCGCCTGCAGGCTGCTGCCGACGCCCCGGCTACGCGCGGCCTGCAGCTTGCCGTCGGCGATAAAATCGTCCCAGAATTCCTGGACGCCGTCCCACCAAGCGCCCTTGACCCATTCCGGCTTGCAGGTCGCGGGCTGATCGGTCATGAGGGCCAGGCTGCCATAGGTCAGCGTCTGGTCGGATTGGCCCGGTTTGTCGAAAAAAAGGCCGCTCAGGCCCTGCTCTTCACGCATGACAGACCGGTTACCGGCAAACGCGGCGGCGGATACCGCCGCGCCGTCAAAGCCAACGCTGTTCAGAAGCGTCGCGGCCAGGCTGACCTGAAGCGGCCGATCGCTCCTGTTGCACACCGTGTAGCTGAAAATGGCGCAGGGCGTGGCCGACAGCTGGCTGTCCAGCGGCACAAACGGGCTGAAAGCCTCGAGGCTGACCGCGACAGGCAGCGCGTCATCCAGCAAGTCCAGTTCGGCAAACGGCCAGTTGACGGTCAGGCGGGCATCCGCAAAGCGCGGGACGCCGCCCATTTCGCCCGGGAATTCGTTGATGCCGGTCCGCCAGCCGTTGGGACCGCTGTAGGGCGGCCGGATACGCGCTTCAAGCAGACGGACAAGCGGTTTTTGCCGCGGCCCGGCCACTCGCAGGCAAAAAAATGTGCAGGGCAGCGAAATGCCCTTGCCCGGCCGGTTGAACAGCTCCCAATCGCGCAGCTCGCCGCGTGCGCCCAGCGAGACGGAGCCGGTGCCGATCCCGCCCAGCAGGAAAGCCGTTTCACGGTGTTCCGGCGTATAGCTCAGCATGGCGGCAGACCGAAAATCGACGCCGCGTTGTCCCAGTATATCTTCCTGAGGATCTCAGCGGGCAGATCCTGGCCGGTCATCGTCCAGCGGCTGGCGGGAATCGCGTCGTCGCAAGTCTCGAGAAACGTGAAATACGGCGGGTAAACCCAGGCGGCAGTCGACGAATAGACATCGGTGCCGAACAGGATCCGGTCGGAAAATTCCAGAAAAAATCGTCGTGCGGCGTGGTACTGGCGGCCGAGTTCGTCGATGCGGGCGGCCAGATCGACATAAAGGTTGGGGAAACGGCGCAGGCAGTCACTGACAAAACCGAGGTTCTCCGCGTTGGAACCGACATGCGGGATGATGAAGGTTGTTTTCGGGTTCGCTTCCAGCAGGTTGACCTGGGCTTGCATCAGCTCGGTGAAGGTATAGGTGCCGCTGCCGTGGTACGCCCAGTCCGGGTGCTGCTTGAGTTCCAGGTAGCGTTCGTTGTGTTCGTCGACCGGGTCGAAGAAGGCCTCCGGATCGCCGATGTGGGCCAGAACCGGCCAGTTGAGTTCAGCTGCCGTCTGCCAGATCACCGCCAGGCGCGGATCGTCGATGCGAACGCCGCGGCCGGGCCGGTAGACATAGGGGGCGCTTTCGACCATCAGGCTCAGATGCTTGAAAAGCTTGATCCCGCGCGCCCCCAGCCGATGGGCCCGCTCGAGATGGCGCCGGACATGGTCGGCAAAGCCGGGCTGGTCAATCCGGGTCGTGTCGATCGAGACAAAGTGGATGAAAAATGGGTCGACATGGCGCGTGCTGGAAAACACCTGCGCCATGTCCAGGCCCATGAAGCCGTCCCAGAACCCATCCAGGTTGACGACGTGGCGGATACCCTGTCCGGTGAGCTGTTCNNGCCACCTGTTCTGCCCGCAGCGGGGCCCAGTTTCGGCCTTCGGCATAGAGAGGCAGAACCAGGTCGGCAAAATGGCCGTGGGTTTCGATCACGGGGAAGCGCGGCCGGGTGACAAGATGGCGGTCGACGGTTAACTTGCAGACCGGGCGGTAAGACACGAGGGGCAGCAGCGCGCTCATCCGGAGGTGTCGTCCCCGGCGGACGCCTCCGGCGCTTCGGCGAGCGCTTGTTCCTGCAGGCTCATAAATCCCACGACTTCGTTTAGGGCCGTGGCCAGCTCCCGCAATTGGGCCAGGTCGAGCTCGTCAAGCGCGGGGATGTAGCGGCGCACGACGCGCACCTGGGGAAAATCGTTTTGCACCGAATTCAACTCCTTCTCATCAAAGCCGGGCAGGGCCAGGGCCCTTGTCCGCAGGTCGGGCGGCGGAGGCAGGGTGTTCGATGGCCGGTCGAGGTAGAAATAGCAGCAGCTGTTCCAAAAATCAGCGCGTTCGAACAGGTCGAAGGCAGGCATCCCCGGATCGGCGGGGTCGATCGGCTCGGGAGGGTTGCGCGCCCCTAGTCCGGCCCGGTACACGGTTGACTGACGCTCGTGGAAGAAGCGCAGCAGATCCGGATTCCAGCTGCCGATCTGCTGGATGGTGACGCGGATCGCCTGGTGGAAGAAAACCGGATCCGGCACGTGGTAGCGGTAAAAGCCAAGCAGCATCGCCTCGGTGTCGGCGATCGGGCAGCCGCAAGTGGGCTGGTCGAAGCGGCCCTGGCACCAGCCGGTGCCAAAGTAGTCCTCGGTGCCGGTGCCGCAGAGCGTCGGGTGATTCGTGTCGCCGTCCAGGTAGATCTTGATTTCGCCCTCGCCGCCCCAGGAATCGGCGTACCGCTCCCGATCCATGCGCACCCCGAAGGAGGCGCCCAGGAAACGGCCGCGGCCTGTGATCTGGGGCAGGACCGTGTAGTCGTGTCCCAGCCGAGTTGGCATTTCCTGGTTGTAGAACGCGTGGAAATAACCGATCGCGTCCGGCAGATCGTCGTCGATGGTGTAGTCGATGTCATAATAGAACATGCCGGCTGTGCTGACGCCGTCGTTGTGCAGCACCACACGCATCGCCCGGCGAAAGGGCATCGGCACGGTGCAAAGCAGGCTGCGGCCCTCGGGGCTGGAAAACAATGCGCCGGAAAACGGGACCATGCGGCCCAGGCTCATACCGAAAAAATCGCCGAGCGGCACGTCGACGGCCGCCTTCGGGGCGTGATCCCAGAAGAATTGCAGCCGCAGCTGACGCAGCATCAGGGGCGACA